>OGHH01001508.1_pt1 | contig 16776 bp, 18 predicted proteins | sample 1571471 | NCBI WGS metagenome assembly OGHH01 (sample SAMEA2581936, study PRJEB24529) | metagenome | biome: Human gut stool | place: China | collected 2011
CCTGTTCATATTTATTTTGCAGGTTTCCTGCTCCGTCATAAGAATAGTTAATGTAGAACTTATTTACATAATCGTATTCTTCTTTAACCTCATTAAGGCTGTCATAAGTGTACTTGTTTATGAGTTTGCCGTTTTGCTTAATCTCGGTAATATTGCCGTTGTTATCATAAGAATAATCGTAGGATAAAACGCTGTCACCGCCATATGACTGACTGAACTTACTGATAAGATTAGTTGTTGAATTTTCAGCCTTACTGTCTGCATACTCATGATTGGCATTAGATAGGTGACAATATGAGTTTTCTCTGCCTTAACACAAGGAGACTCAAAAGAGCCTCCTTGCAAAACTAATAAACTATAATCTTTTATGATGACAAATCAGAATCACATATGTATGAGTACCAATCAAATGAACTATAATAACTTTTCGTCATCATCTGCGTCTGTTGCAATAATCATTATCTGACGGTAATACAGGTGTTTTTTATCAGCACTACTTAAGATAACATATTATAACCATTATATAGGTTGTATAACTAAAGTGAAACTTATCTTACACAATGCCTTAATATCTATTCAAATTTCGTGTACGGCATATGTTTTTTCATCTCAAGAATATCCAAATGGTAAGTTTTAAAGGCATATCTCATAATATAAACAAACTTTTTTGTACAAATACCATCATTGTACAAAATATATGTGCGACCATTTGCTGGTTGTTCTTTTACTAATGTGAAATATTTTTTTGGTAAAATATATTTCTTTTTATTTGTATAAACAACAACACAGTCCTCTATAAAATCGATAGATATAACAATATTTTGATAATACTTTAGCAAGAAAATTTCTATAATAGAAAATCCGAATACAAAAGCAAGTGAGAGCATCAATGCTATACTAAATTCCTCTTGAGAAATAAAAGTCAATACACATAAAGCAGTAAGAACACATGCAATGAATACATCAGCAACAATCATGCCAATTTTTAAAATTCTATAAAAGATATTTGTATTTTTCATTTAATATACCTTTATTCTTTTTGATTTGTAATATACTCTTATAGTTTTTTTAAATTTATATACATATATATTAGTATAATTACTTGTTTTTGTTAACTTAATTTTACTATTTGGAATCCACCAAATAGACTTAGTGTATGATTGATTATTTTTTGTTTTTTTAATATTCCAATACCATACCCATGTGTATCCAAACTTCACCTGAAAATATGGGATTGGTGCAATAGATGCACCAGCTCCTATTGATCCGGAAAAGCCATGCCCATTTGACTGAAATTCAAAACCGGCACCACCGCTCAAATGAACTCCAAGACTAAAAGAACATCCAACTGATGCACCCCAACCACTTAAGTTTTTTACACTTTTTTTATTTGGATAGTATGCAAAATAACCTGATATATAAGCAGATGCATTTGTGATTATCAGCATACCTACTGATAAAGTTATTGCTATATTTGTTCCATCAAAACCAACACCAACAGCTAAATATAGCCCTAGGATTGCAGCCGCACCACCTTCTAATCCTGCGGATACAACCCAGTAACCTGAAGGGTCAATTTTATTTATAATATTATTCTCACAATAAGCAAACATATTTGTGCTTAATGGAGTGCTCGTACCAGTATCGCAATATATATCCGCATTCAAAAATCTGCCTGCAAATGGATCGTAGTAGCGACTTTGGAGATAATAGAGTGAAGTTTCGGTATCATAAACATAGCCACGATAGCGAATCGGGTTTATTTCTCGAATTGTCGGCTCGCCTTTTGTATCTTTTATGTTGCCCCAAGCGTCATAAACATAGCTTGCAACTTCTGTACCTGCGAGGTCAATAATTCTGATTACATCACCCTGCAAGTTTTTTACATAAAAGTACATTGTACCGTTATATGAGAATGATGTTGCGTTGCCGTCTGAATCGTAATAGAACAACAGAGTATCATTACCCTTTACAAGAGCAATTAAATTTTTGTTGCTGTCGTAGTAATAGTTGGTCTTAACTCCGTCAACAGACTTCTGTGTTCTCATACCGTTTGAGTCATAGCTCATTTGAACGGATTTGTCGGAAGTGTTGATTTTCTTGAGAATTCTTCCGTTCTCCCATTCAAAACTCATTCCGTCACGGTATGTCAGAGGGTTGCCGTTTGCATCGTATGAAATATTACTGCCGTTAACCTTTGTCAGCTTATCCTTCCAGCTTGTATCGGTGTACTCGTATGTATTACCATGCTGTGTTCCTGTCGGATAACCGTAGGTGGGATCAAGAACCTGTTCATATTTATTTTGCAGGTTTCCTGCTCCGTCATAAGAATAGTTAATGTAAAATTTATTTACATAGTCGTATTCTTCTTTAAGCTCGTTAAGGCTGTCATAAACATACTTGTTTGTAAGCTTACCGTTTTGCTTAATCTCGGTAATATTGCCGTTGCTATCATAAGAATAATCGTAGGATAAAACGCTGTCACCGCCATATGACTGGCTGAACTTGCTGATAAGATTAGTTGTTGAATTTTCAGCCTTACCGTTTGCGTACTCATAGTCTGTATTAAATACAAGAGTACCGTCACTGCGGACAGTTCTGACCTGTGTAGTTCTGCCAAAATCATCGGTTGTAGTTTTGGCGGTAATACCATCATTGCTTACATACGATTTTCCGTTTTCGGATAGTAAAAAGAGTGTTCATTATCGGAAAATTCATATTTTCCCCATTCTGAATAATCATATTCCTTTAAGGAGCACCCTGTGCATACCAATATTATAACGGTCAGAACCAATGTAAATATTTTTTTACTTTATGTTTTCTGCTCATCTTAAATCCATCATGTCAAGCTGCGCACTGCTATATAGCGCAGATATGAGTTGCTTCAAATCAAACTTCACAGACAATTACCCGAAATCATCAATTCCCCAGTCGATCGCGCCGCTGTCATATTTATCGGAAAACTCCTCGGCGGTATATTCGTTCATTTCATACGAAAGCACAATATCGTCATAATTATCGTAGGCGAAAGCGTATAAATTTTCTGGTACGGTGTAGCTGTCAATGTTAAAGACGTAATACAAATCGTCCTTTTTAATAAATATTTGTTTAGAAGCATAGCCCACCTCGTCAAAATCGCCCGACAAAATCGTCTTCACATCCCCAGTTTGCCCTGTATTAAGGCGCAGTCCAAGATCGTCTTCAAGCCAAGAATCCTTTGCTTTATCTTCCTCATCATGTTTGGTCAGCACTACCTTGCCGGAAAAGAGATATGTTGCGCCCTCATTATAGTAATTTACCTCCATATCATATTCATCAACCCTGACGGTTGACAAATATCCCAACACATCGTCAATATTGCATCCCGACAAAATAATAGCAATAGTAGCTAACAAAAATATCAGCTTCGGTACGGTAAATTTCATCTTAGCCTCCTTTTGCATCAATGTCGACATCTGAACGTGCCTGAAAATTTATACTGTATACGCCATGAGTAGGGAACTATCAATCCGAGCGATTGAGGATAATATCCTAAAATGTTATTTATACACATGGTCAATAAATTCTTTTTACTTTTAGTCCAATGTTCAAAATCGTAGTCATCAGTAAAAGTTACTGTCACACTATAAGCAATGTCATGCCTTTTGTTAACATTACCGTATATTACATAGCAGATATTTACTTTACATTGACCTATCGATAAATATAAGTCTCGTTCACCCGTATGATAAGGATCAAAAGTTCCATTATAAATCATATATAATCAATTTTGGTGATACATTCTTTCTAATGCCGGATATAAATTTATGATGTGATATTTCTTCTTAAAATTATAATATGCCATCGAACCCAAAATTTTATCGGCATACATACTATTATCCGAAAAATCGTAACACTTGTAGCGTTGCCTATTAAGTATTGAATGAAAATAGAATTGTAATGGCATTGACTTCTTCACTGCGTACAAGCCTAACATCCATAACCAAGCTGTTTTACCATTTGTATCCGTATTACTAATTGCATTATTATCACAATATGTATACAAATTTGCCATCAAGGACGGGAACATAATGTAATGTGTATCGTCCGCATTCAAAAATCTGCCTGTAAATGGATCGTAGTAGCGGCTTTGGAGATAATAGAGTGAAGTTTCGGTATCATAAACATAGCCACGATAACGAATTGGGTTCAGTTCACGGACTGTCGTGTCACCTTTGGTATCTTTTATGTTACCCCAAGAGTCATAAACATAGCTTGCGACTTCTGTACCTGCGAGGTCAATAATTCTGATTACATCTCCCTGCAAGTTTTTCACATAAAAGTACATTGTACCGTTATATGAGAATGATGTTGCGTTGCCGTCTGAATCGTAATAGAACAACAGAGTATCATTACCCTTTACAAGAGCAATTAAATTTTTGTTGCTGTCGTAGTAATAGTTGGTCTTAACTCCGTCAACAGACTTCTGTGTTCTCATACCGTTTGAGTCATAGCTCATTTGAACGGATTTGTCGGAAGTGTTGATTTTCTTGAGAATTCTTCCGTTCTCCCATTCAAAACTCATTCCGTCACGGTATGTCAGAGGGTTGCCGTTTGCATCGTATGAAATATTACTGCCGTTAACCTTTGTCAGCTTATCCTTCCAGCTTGTATCGGTGTACTCGTATGTATTACCATGCTGTGTTCCTGTCGGATAACCGTAGGTGGGATCAAGAACCTGTTCATATTTATTTTGCAGGTTTCCTGCTCCGTCATAAGAATAGTTAATGTAGAACTTATTTACATAATCGTATTCTTCTTTAACCTCATTAAGGCTGTCATAAGTGTACTTGTTTATGAGTTTGCCGTTTTGCTTAATCTCGGTAATATTACCGTTTGCATCATAAGAATAATCATATGACAAAACGCTGTCACTGCCGTATGACTGACTGTACTTGCTGACAAGGTTAGTTGTTGAATTTTCAGCCTTGCCGTTTGCATACTCATAGTCTGTATCAAATACGAGCTTGCCGTCACTGCGTACAGTTCTGACCTGTGTAGTTCTGCCGAAATCATCGGTTGAGGTTTCGTTAGTTATGCCGTCATTGCTGACAAATGACTTACCGTCTTTATCTGTGCCTGTTGTAATGGTCTTTGTCTGACCGTTTACAGATGTCTTTTCAACTGTATTACCGTTAGAATCAGTAATGATGTAGTGAGTAAGACTGCCGTCTGATGATGTACGATATTCGCTTTCAAGCGAACCGTCAAATGTGTAGTAGTAATATGAGGTTTCACCGCTTGAATAATCAACTGCTTTTGTAACAAGACCTTGCTTGTTGTAAATCATCTCGGCAATTTTGCCTGTTTCGCCTGTGATTACAGAAATATTGCCGTAATCATCATAAGTGTATTCAAAATAATCACCGTTTGCGTAGGTTGTTTTTGCGAGATTGCCGTTACTATCATAGGTATTACTTGTAATTGCAACATTGCCTATTTTAGTTGAAACAAGGTTATAGAATACATCATAATTAAATGAATAGCTAAAACCGTTATGAGCGATTTTCGATACAGAGCCTGAACCTGTATAGGAATAATCATTTCCGGAAGTACCGTTCTTTATGGACAATACATTTCCGTTCGTATCGTATGTATAATTAGTTACATTACCATTTCCGTCTGTGACGGCTGTTTTGTTGCCGTTTGTATCATAAGAATACTTTGTTGTACTTCCCTGCTCATTTGTTTCGGAAGTTACATAGTTGCCTGTGCTGTCATATTCAGAGCTTGTCTGCATATACGGCTTTGACTTATCAATACTTTCAGATAAGACTTCTTCGTCAACAGCCTCTTTTTCAGAAGTTTCATTCTTAGAATCTTCGGAGCTTTGAATTAACGGTGAAATGTTTACTTCCGCATTATCAACCGTCATTTCATTCTCATTATAACCGTAAACAAACGCAAATGCAATATAATTTACAACTTCATTTGTTTTTTCAGGAGTTACAGAAAGTGATACCTGCTGGTATCCGTCCGTGTTTGCACTAAAGTTCTGATAATGGAACTCAGGTGTACTGCTGTTATTGTAATAAATATTAAGTGCAATACCGAATGTTCTGTTTTCGTTTGAAAGCGGAACTGAATTCGACTTTGCTGTACCGTTAATTTTGAACGATACTCCCGCTCTGCCTACTTTGATATTCTGATAGATATACTTGTTACCCAATGAGTTATCATCAGTGCAAAGCCTGTAAAAAATGCGGAATTATCATCGCTCGTAGGGTTTTCGACCTTGAGAGAAGTTGTTCCAAGATACTGATAGTAACCGTCCTCTTCTGTTGCGGCTAAATTATCGACTGTTACTTTACCGCCTTTACTTGCGGTACTGCCCTTTGCGCTATCAGTACCGTATTCGGTAATATTAGTGACCTTACCGTTTGTGTAGGTGAATTTATGTGTCGGCAGGGATTTCATATAGCTGTCGGACACACACGAAATTGAAATTTGACATAGCACCAAAGAACAATCAGATAAGGCATCTGCTACCTGAATGTTTGTTACTACACTCCTAAGCGGTAGGTCGGGTGTTCAAATCACCTCGGGAACTCCAAAAATTCCGCCGGAAAACCCAGTAAAATCAAGGGTTTCCGTTCATAAGGATGTATTTTCTTATGAGAAATTGGTCGCAACCTCTGTTATGGAGGCTGCGGCCTTTTCTCCTTCTATGGTAGATCACGGCCTTGACGATTCTGCGATAGCAAGCATTTACTTTATGGTTGCAAGATCTACAAGTCCGACACCGGTAAAGTAGATGTCAACGCCCACCCGCTTATGCCCGTTCATCGTTTCACTGTTGTGAACCTCGATTCGCTTGATAATCTTATTGACCACCTCCGGCGTAAGTGTTTCCAGACTGGAGTACTCCCTGAGTCCTGCCAGCAAAAGTCGAATATCCACGCTCTCCCGTTCGAGTTCGGCCAGCTCTTTTTCCTTCGTGCTGACGGATTGCAGTAGCTCTGCCTGCTCTTTTTCGTACTTTGCTGCCATACGGGAATAACGCTCGTAAGACAGCTTGCTATACCATAGGACGCACCCCGCAGGGGCATAAAGAAAAGCGGGTGTCAGATACCGGGATTTCAGCATATTTCTGCGCTGCCCAATACCGAAAACCGCTTTCTTGCCACTTGGGGTGTATCTTGTCTTTGAGCCAAAGTGGCACTGGCTCTGCTTCAAATACTGCGATTTGAGCCACATCTCGGCGTTTTGGCTCAGCCGAACATTTCAAGGTCATCCAGCACACTCTTTGCATTTTCGGCTTGCTGCTCCTCGGTCAGCTTCGGCTGTACTTGCTCAAAAACAGGAGGTCCCGCAGCAAACGACACCTCCTGCAATTCCTCGCGTATAACCTGCCGAATATCATCCAGCAAAATCCCATTTGTGGATGTCTGCCGCTGCATTTCGTTTAAGATTGCCGTTACCATAAAAGCGTTGCGGGATTTATCCAGCACCTGTAAATACTGTGCGACTTTCGCCTCTTTTGGCTTGTCCAAATCAAACCGCACATTGATTCGATATTTGCTCATCCCTTCGCCTCAGACTTCATCTGCATCTCGGCCAGATATTCATATCCCTTTGCGGCGGCGCAGATGTCCTCAACGAATTTTACACGGTCTGCGTTTACCTTGCTGAAATTTTTAATGAGACACCCGCCGCCACCGGTCACATACAAGGTCATCGTATTCTCATCATAGCCGTGCTCACGAAGTCTGCGGAAGATGTTCCGTACATACTCGGCGGCGACAATCTTGATGATTTTCAGGTCGGCAGGCGCAATATTTGCCGTGCCGGTGATCAGCACCTCGTCGATGATGGCATCGTTGATTTCCAGTTGCGTTTTCTGCATAAATGCCTCCCGGACAGCAAGCGTACACTGGTAAGTCCCGAATTTCTCGGTGAACATTTTGCCCTGCTGCGGCTTGCCGTTGATCATATACAGGGTGTTCATCGTGCCGTTGCCGATGTCGGCAATCAGGTTGACGCCTTTCAGTGTGGTGGCAAGGCCGACAATAGCGGCATACCCCTGCGGATAGATACGCACATCGTCGATATAGAGGTGGTAGTCCGCCTTTTTGTGGAAGAACTCCACCTCGGCGTTCTTCATCAGATATGCTCTAAAATCTGCCTTTTGCCCGCTTGTCCAGGTCAGCGGCAGACCGGCATATCCGCCGTGAACAGCGGCTCGTGGTCATAGGCGGTGATACCGGTGGGAAAGCAGCAGTTGGCGGTTTTCATATTTCCGTACCCGTGGTCGATGCCGATGATTTTTGTGTTGTGGGTCGTTTTCATTTCCGTATCCTCCTCATTTATTCTGATCTCTGATTTGTGCGTATAGCTCCCTATCGGACGGCAACACCGCCCGGCGGAAATAGTTGCAGTAGATGCCGCTCCGGCTGATGATCTGCACACAGCGATGCGGCTCTCCGTCATCCAGCAGAATGCAGTTGCCGTGGTCATAGCAGCAGCATCGCCGGCGCACCAGTTTGTTGACCCGCCCTCGCTGGGACGGGTATATTCTCCATTTCATAATATCCACCTCCGTTTGGGCATAAAAATAACACCTACCGATTTTTAGTAGGTGTTACCCGGTGATTTTGCTGCTCTCAAAGCCGTAATCCACGCCGGTGTAGGCCTCGTAAGCCCGCCCAATTTTACGGATGCGCTTGAGCACGCCGCTGTGATTTTTGTAGCTCAGCTTTTCGGCAATCTCCTCCAGCGTGTCGCCGCTCATACGCAGTTCAAGGATCTGCATATCCTTTTCGCTGAGCGTGGCCTTGAACTGATCCACCAGCGCCTGCGCTACCACTGTTTCCTCCACATTCTGCGACGGGTTCGGCTCCACGTATTCCTGTCCGCCGTGGGTGTCGGCATAGGCCTCTTGAAATTCCTCCAGAGAGATTATCGGGTGCTTGGTGCGGGTGTGGTACCATTTTCGGATAAAGTCCGTTTTCTGATTGCTTTTACGAAAATCAAAGTCTTAAAAGCAGGGGTACTCCCGTGGGACTTGGATGATCTCGTCCATCCGATGCTTTTTCATCACATTGGGCACAATGTAGCGCAGATAGATGTCGATCTACCATTCCGGCACATACCCTAATTCCGAGTGGCAACCTTTGAATAATTCGCCGGCGGACGCCAGAATGCCTTCATCCGTCAGCTCTTGAATCCAGTAGTCCGGGCAGTGGGCGAACCGCCACGCCGGGTCGTAGCCGGAGTAAATTTCCATATACTCGCCGAAGCCCATATATGGCCAAACCATAAAGGCGGTGGCGTCAATGATGAGCAGCCGGAACAGGTCGCTCTCCACGAATTCGCAGGCGGCCCGGTTGTTAAATAGCTCCTGCGGATTCCTCGGGATGGCGTTCAGCTCCGCCCCACAGCGGGACAGGATACTTTTCGGGATGAAGTAGTAGAACGGGATGTACTCTGCGTTTCGTAACGGCGTAGGCGGGCCGTCCTTTCTGGTCAGCATAATTGGCATTTTTATCGTCTCCTTTCCTGAGGGCCAGCGCCCTCTATTTTTTAACGGCATAAGCAAACGCCGATTGTTCCTGCTTTTCAAAAACAATTTTAGCATAGTCGCTGTCCGATAAATATCCCTTATCTCGCAGAAAACGAAAAAAGCCCCGGTGAGTACAGAGAAAATCTGAAACTCATCGGGGCTACTCACATACCTAGTTTCTACCACTGGCTACTCTAGACAAATCATATCTTTAATGGTTTTGTCTTGGTTTTTAATACAATCTTCCCCTTGCCTGAAAATCCAGTTCCAGGAATCGTAGCGGCGATGCTCGCAATCTTCTCCGATCCTCCACAAATTAATAGGGATAGATGATGAGTCGCTCTAGAACAAGCTACATAGAAAACTTTTTTAATTGCCGAATCTGAAAAACAGATCTCATCGATATCTGTGATAATAATTACCTTGTTTTCTAACCCTTTAAATTTCCTGGCAGTTGTAATCAAAACTCCATTCTCGGCTGGATCTCTTTTAAACTGAATATTGTGGCATTTTTTCATGCCTGATGTAATAGACTTATCTTCGGTTTTCATTGTTAGAACGGTAATTTCATTCGGCTTATACCCATGCTGCATATAATAATTGATGATATCAGCGAGTTTTTTCATCGGCTCTTTTTCCACAAACAAAATGGTGGGTTGCTCACCGGATACATCATTTGCTTTTTGCAGTACATTGTAGTCAATCACGCTGTAGGCTGTTTTGGCGATTTCAATGGTGTTTCTGCAGTTTTTTGACAACAACAACCGACATTCGGATTGAGCAATCCAAGGGAGTACCTGGTGCTCTGCTTCTTTTGCGGATGTATGGTTGTCGATTTTATCATAAATTACCACCTGATTCTTATCATAAAAAACAAAGCAATGACCATCCTTCAGCTCACACAGTTCCTTAAAAAAGATGATTTCATCATTTCCTAGATCTTGCGCCTCATCAATTACAACATCGTCATAAGGAAATGAATCAATATTAATGCTATTATAAGCTAGTATACGATTCTCTACACTGCCGGCCTCCATTTGCAAGAACTCCGCGACAAAGGTGTCAACATTATAGTAGTCAACATTTTCTTTTTGGTGTTCCGACTTTAAGTACCGAAATAAGAAGGAATTGTAACATAGGAATAGCACTTTTCTTCCCATTTTGCCAAAACGCTCCGCCGCCATTTGTGCAATCATTGTTTTTCCAGTGCCAGCAGCGCCCTGAATAGCCGCGTACCATTGTTCTCCTATGTAGTCAAGAAGAACAGCTTGCTCGGAGGTGAGTCGAATAAAGGCATTATCGATTTCAGTTTTTACGATACTGGGCGAAGGAATCAAATCAAAATCTGGAGCGATCAAGTTCTTAATCCATTCTATCTGCTGATCAGACAGCATAGTTTTGCGTCGGGAACCATAACTGTCATAAATCGCCTTAAGACGGTGTTCCAAAGGCACACCGGACTGTGAATAAAATGCATTGGAATCAAGGATGGCAAAGGAAACATCGTGATAGTTTGGTGGCAAATTTTGACTTTGATCAAAAATACAGGAAGGGAACCAGATGAGCGGCTCAATACAAATACTGCCCTCATGCTTTAACGCTGTTTTCTCTATGATTTTTCGAAAATGCTGAATTCCGCGCTGTGCCTGACTCAATGGATCATTACCTTCGTCGAGAATTTTCACCTTTTTTGTTACCGTGTTTTGCTGATACATAAGACTATCTTTAAAGTAACAATGGCCTCCCTTTACCTCCAGCAACAAAATACCGTAGTATTTATGAAAGATAAGGTAATCATTTTCATACCAGGTAAAATTGCGGTTCAAATTCTTTCTTACCCACTGAACAGAGTGAAAAATAAAATAATCATCCGGCAATTTCTTCAGCTCATCATAGACAAGCTGTTCAGCTGTTGGAGCGCTGACTTTTTCCCGTATACACGGATACATATAGGCCATTATCCAATTGCCTCCTTTAGCTTCTCCGGTTCCAGTGCAAAAAGTTCAAAAGGATGCCATCCCTTTTTGGCACAGATAGCGTCATCTTTTTCGCTGATTGTTTCAGCGAAAACAATAACATTTTTGCCTGGCCATGACATGACGATTTCTCCGTCCAACAGATTGCGCTTTACTGCGGTAGACAAATAATTTGGTAGTGGAACGCCCAATTTCGCAAAATCGCCAATGATTGGCTGAATGTTTTCGTCAAAAAGGAACGCAATTTTATCCCACGAATCTACATTGTTGATGTGATATGATTTTTCCTTATCCACGAACTTGCTGAAATCCACTTTTTCCTCGGCAATGGATTCCACTTCGCGCAAAACATCATCGCCAAGGAAATATCGTTCCACATAGTCCCACCGTGCTTCATCGTTTAACGGATCAGTAAAGAACTTTCTCAAAATCTTCACTTCGCGATCATGCTTCTGCTTTGCTTTTGTGACATAGCTGTTGGAATACTTGATTTCGCCATAGACTATACGACGAATTTTTTCGGGATCATTCAAACGAATGAATATTTCAGGCTGCTCACCACCCACTACTTCATAAGTCGCATAATCGAAAATGGAAAGCAACTTCAATGCAGTTGCGTCTTTTCCCTCAGGAGATAGGGGCATAAACTTAGATAGTGAGGTGTTATTATTGCCATCCAGATTTTTAATTAACTGCGATCTTGTTATTGAGCGATTAAGTATTTCCTTGAATGTTCCATTCGACAAAGTATACTGTGATTTGGTGCGATCATCATAAGCACGGTACTTTACGCATTTGCTCTCAGGATCTACTAAGTGAAAAATTGAATTCGATATGATTCTTGCCTTAGTGGCTCCATATTTCGGGCTAATCGCTTTTGCGAATTCTTCCAAAGTGAAATATGTTCGCTTAAATGTGGCATACAGAGTATCGGCGATATACTCAAAATCCTCCAAAATCTTGGCACGAATATCGCAAAGCAACAGTTCCCCTTTTGTTTCTACCGATACTTTTTGCCGCACACTAAATTCATCACAAATACTGGGCATAATCTCTACTTTGTCTTTTGAATTCGAGTTTTTATTAAAATACCAATACTTAAACTGAGGGAACGAGAGATTGGGATAGTGATCTTCCCATACAGCTTTTAGGTCCAAGAAAAAAACATCGCCAGTATCCGATACAGTTTCACTGCTATTAGATTGTTTTTCTCGCACTCTGCCTGGAGCAACAAAAGAAAAGTATTTTCCATATTGCGAGTCAAGAACGCGTTTTTCGCATTCCTTACGAATGACAACATAAGCTTTTGTAAAAATACCTTGTGGTCTGGAAACAAGAACCTTGAAATTATATTTATCGTACAGATCTTTTTCAAGCATCAGTAAGCAAGTCTTTAACTTATTAATTTGCTTATCTTCATTGTCGTGCGCATTCTTTCCTGTGAAGATATATGTGAAGGACTCCGGGGAAATCAAAAAACTACGGCTTTCCTTCTTATTTTTAAAAGTGTTGTAAATTCCCGATAAAACAAGATTGATCTGATACTGCTTAATTTGCGACATGCCAAACAATCGCTGCATAAAACTAATGTCATTGTAGTAATAATCAGTAATTGCATAACCGATCATACCGGGTTTTCTTGCAACTCGTCCAATTTCTTGTACATAGTCACAGAGGTTTCCGGTAACAGCATAGTGATATACATTAACAATATTGTTGATATCAACGCCCATACCAAAAGCCTTTGTGGCCAACATAACAGGCTTTTCGCCGCTCCGGAACTCGTCAAACGCTTTTCGTTTCCTTTCGGCCAGCACTGCTCTGCTGACCTCCTCAAGATTTCGCCCTGTATAAAGAGCTACCTTATCACGATTAAAAGTTTTGCCGGCAAAACTTTTAACGCCGTGTAAAGCATCACCGGCGTAGGATGCGTAGGGAAAATAAGCAATTGTCTTGGTGTTCGACGCAATCCACTCGTTAATTCGTGTAATTAGATCGGTAGCCTTTCTCTCCTCATATACGGGGTTTGCTAACTTGTTAGCTTCCCTTACCGAGATGTTAAATCGAATATTATCACGTTTAACATATCCTATATATTTAATTGGATTTTCCATAAAAAGGCTAATAATCGTTTCGCTCACAGAGTCGTCAAGGCCGCCATTTACAGCAGTTGCCGTAAACGCGCAAATCGGGAAATGAGCTACTTTTTTGTCTTTATTCCATTTTGTTTGGATTTGATTGCGCAGTCGGTTAATGTAACCACCCAGATACCAATAGTCGGGTCTAAAACCGACGCCCCAGGTTGTGACGATATGCGCTTCATCGACAATAATTAATCCGATTTCGCGATCTCCAATCAATGTTTCCATAGAATATGACAGTAGTGTCTCTGGACTGAGATACAATAAATCCGTTTCGCCGCCCTTTACACGCTTGAGCACTTCTTCTTTCTCTGCCTGCGAAATAAGATCAGAGTTGAAGGTCTCTACACGATGAAATCCTCTGGCATTCAGTTGCTCTTTCTGGTCCTGCATAAGTGCCTTAACCGGTTCAATAATGATAGTTAATTTCTTGTGCTTTTTTGCCAGATAAATCGCTGGAATTTGGAACATAACCGATTTGCCAGCGCCGGTTGAAGCGGTAATAAAAATATCTCTATAATTGTGCGGCTCTACATAGGCATTTTCTGCTTGTGCAATAATGTCGCTGATAATTTTTGCCTGACTGATCTCGATAACATCATTGTTGATGTCTGGATTTTTGTAAAACCGTAGCTTCCTAAAAGATTCAAAATTCGGAATTTTAATATCATTTTGTGCGATCTTGATGAGTTCCTCTTCCGGGACTACAGACTGTTCGGCAATCATCGGTCTTTCACAAATTGAGATGCCATTATACTGACAATATGCCCGAAGTGAGGATAAATTGCGCTCTGAAAGTATTCCGTTTGTGATGCTGTAACTGATGCAGTGAGGCTGTGTGCGTTTGATTCGCATCAATTCCTTTAAAAAAAGAGGGATGTCGTTGGTGATATGGACATGAAGATCTACCACATCAATAGAATCCTGTGAAAATGCAGCCGGATAGTATGGGATAACGGTTACCTTTAGCCCTTTTTCTAACTCATAATTATAAAAGCTGGCAAGCAGTTCTCCATCAATGCTCTCAAGAGAATTGTATACTGAGAGAAAATTTTTGCACGCAATTGTTTGCTCTGTAGCCGTTTCGAGATCTAAATTCTTCCAGATTTCGTCTAGCAGTTCTTCGTTAAGATCAAATTCGATAGGATAGTATTCGGGGTACAGGTTGTTTATGTAAATAACAACTTCCAAGCCATAGTCTTTGACTGCCAGTTCAACACGATCTTTCAACAAAGCATATTCTTCGTATGTGATCCAAAACTCCTCATCATCCTCCATATTAAGAAGAGATCGATCCAACGCACGCCGGACCTTATTGTCAAAAAGTAATACATTCTTTTTGGATGCTATTTCAGAGTCAACTAATGGCAAAACGGTAAGAGCAGCCAAAAAATCAGTAGGAAATCCTTTGTAGACAAATAATTTCATGTGATTACTCCTCCTTCGTTATACAATGTGCGTTTAATATTCTTTTTTATCCGGGATATATGTCATAATATCGCCATAATCGCATCCTAGTACATTACAAATTTTTCCGAGAATTGTGAGTGTAACTGGTTCATCCCGGCGTAGTTTTGTCATGGTGTTAGGCGCAACATTTGCGGTCTTTCGCAGGTCAGCTTTACTCATCTTTTTATCAACTAAGAGTTTCCACAGCTTGTTATATGAAACGGCCATAAAACACCTCCGCATTGTGTATGGATATATTATATCAGAGAGAGTCCTTGTTTGCAATGTGTTTTCGCAAAATTGTGCGATCATCTACCAAAGGTAGGAAAAAGCAGGGCTACAGTTTGTTTCACCGGTAATTCTAAGGCAATCCTTTATCAAATGGGATTTTCGCATACAAACCATCGGTATACAAAAATAGCAGCATCCATTATGTTCTATATAACTTGCTCTCGTGTTTAAGCACGAAATGAACGGCAGGTATTTATTTGCGTTCCGGCGCTGCCGTTGGGAGTGCTGTGGCTCACGCTAAATTTGTCACCGGCAAAGTGATCGAGCTGAGCGGCGGATATGTGACCGTCGGCTTTGGGCAGGGCAAGAAGCGGTTTCTTTTCCCCAACGCCTTTGAATCCGGATTTTTGAAAGTACAATAATTAAAAAGAGACCCTCCGTATCATTTTCTCGATACGAAGGGCCTTGCCTTATGTATACTTGGTGATAGACAATTTCGGATGCACGGTTCCGGCAGGAATTCATTCGCCTGACCCATTCCATTTGGTTGCTGGCTTTCAGCTTTTCCGTAATTCCCTCTGCATCTGCCGTTTGTTTTGCAAGCCGAAGAAAAAGTTCCTCTGCCTGTCGGTCAATATCCGCAAGGTATTCGGGTAGCTTGCCGCTTGTCAGCAAATCTGCATAGATTACCTTGTGGCGGCGTTTCAAATGGCGTAAATGCCGTTGTCCCCATATCCTGATTGGCTGATCTTCCTCCGGCTCATCATCTCCGACAACCAGGTAATAGTCACCGACCAATTCATATTTCAGCCCTGTGCGTTCATCGGTAATGTACTTTTCCATCATTAGCACCTCCATCCCCACAACATTGACTTCTGCGGCTTTGCCTTGGCGACTTTGATTAATATCTCATCTACGGCTTCTGTGTACCGTCCCACCGCAATCAACTTGTTGCGGAACCGGTTCAGCCCCTCAATGATAAGCCGCCATTCCTGCCGGTTCAGTTCCACATAGTACTTCTGCTTCATACGCTGTTCCTCCTTTGATTTTCTGCAATTATTGTAGCAGGAGAATTAGCGTAAATCGAATGTACGGATATAAGAAAATCACCGAGAAAAGTCTGTGATAGACTGATCTCGATAATTTTCCTTGCCATTGCTACGCCTGATAACTAAGTCCTTTTAACATTTCGTTTTCAGTCCGTGGCTTTGCAACTCAGTTTTTCTCCCATTGCCGATTCAGCTGTTGCCAACGCCAGACGAGTTGATGAACAGGTATATAACCAGCCACCACAAAAGACACAGGCGGATAACACTACCGATATGAATCCGACGGAGCTTCTCGGACAGATTTTCTCCAGCAGTAGCAAAGCAACTCATAAATAGCTATATATAAATGTAAAAGGACGTTCCGTTTGGAGCGTCCTAATTTTTCCTTG
>OGHH01001520.1_pt1 | contig 16673 bp, 18 predicted proteins | sample 1571471 | NCBI WGS metagenome assembly OGHH01 (sample SAMEA2581936, study PRJEB24529) | metagenome | biome: Human gut stool | place: China | collected 2011
ACTCCCGGTTGGCCTGCCGCTGGCAGTAGATGCGCTTTTCGTTCACTTCATCTTCCAGCGATTTGCGGAGCATCTGCTTCTCGATGGCCACGGCCTCCGGGTCAAACACGCCGCCTGAAAAGGCGGGGTGAAAGGCCGTGCCCAGCGCCAGTGCGGCGTATTCGCGGGTGAGGTCCTCCCCTTCCAGCGCAAAGCGGTTCTTGATGCCGGTGGCGCTGACGCAGAGGTTGTGGTTCGCACCCAGCGGGCGGGCGTCCACGGTCAGGTCTGCGCCGTACAGGCGGGCCAGCTTTTTGGTCATCTGGGTCATATCGGGGCAGTCCGCATAGCCGCGCTCCATCACCAGCGGGAGCAGCGCGTGGGCGGTGGCCGTCTCACGCTTTGCCGGGAAAGCGAAATGGAGGCTGATGCGGCAGCGGTTGAATTTTGGCGCCGGGTCCCACGAAAGATGGACGCCGGGCGCGATCTCGGTTCGTTTCAATGGTTTCTCCTTTGGATTTATGATTTTGCGCGTTCCAGCGCGAGGAACTCTTCCAGCGCAAGGCCGGACTCCCGGATGGCGCAGGCATTCTCCACGCCCACATACCGCCAGTGCCAGGGGGCGTAGACCATGCCGGTGGCGCTCTGGCGGTCCTCCGGCCAGCGGAGGATGAAGCCGTACTCGGCGGCATAGGCCGTCAGCCACTCATAGGCGCGGGTCTCGGCAAAGGCTGCCGTCTTCTCGGTGCAGTCCGGCGAAAGGATGTCGGCGCAGTAGCCGGTCCCCTGCTCGCTGGTGCTGGCCGCAGGCTGCAAAGAGGCCGTATGGTCGGCGGCTTCCTCAGCCGAAAGGCGGCTGTTCTCGGCGCTGTAAGCGGTCAGGCGGGCCTCGTAGGCGGCGGTGCGGGCATCCGCATCCTGCCAGCCGGTCACAAGGTTCAGCTCGACTCCGTCCGCCTGCGCGGCCTCGGCCATGCTGCGGTAAGCGGAAGCGGCCTCGGCCTCCAGCTGCTCGCCGGTGGCGTCGTCGGCCACTGCAAGCTCCGGCGCAGGCTCTTCTTCCAGCGCGAGGTTGGCGTTCACCACCACGAGCCGGTCGTCGGCGGCGTCGAACACATAGGAGCTGCTGTCGTAGTTCCGTGCCGTGAAGGGCACCGGCCCCGCGATCAGGGCGTGGGCCCTGGGCAGCAGCCAGAGGATGCCGGTGGCCATCAGCGCCACGGCCCCGCCGCATGCGGCCAGAAAAAGCACCCAGTTCCGCGCCAGCCGCAGACATTTGCGGATCTTCCACTCCCGGTAGGTCATCCGCCTGGCGGGCGATCGTTTCTGCATATCAGTTTACCCCATCTCTTTGGATCATTTTCTATCGCTGCGGTGCAGCCTGTTCAGGATACACCTTATTTATGAACATTTATACTTCCTGCGCCTTCTGGCTGCGGATATCCTGCCCGGCGAACAGGCAGGGCACGAAGGCCGACAGGCGGCTGGAGATCTTTTCGGTATAGAGCTTTTCCAGCAGTGCGCCGTCCGTGATGTTGGTGGTGACGATCGTGGGCAGGTGCGCCCCCAGCCGGTTGTTGAGCAGACTGTACAGGGTGCTCAGGAAAAAGTTGGAATTGAACTCGGTGCCCAGGTCGTCCAGAATGAGCAGGTCGGCCCCGGCTGCGGTCTGCAGCAGGGTCTCCTCCTCGCCGCCGGGGTCTGCACCAAAGTGCAGTGCTTCCAGCTTGGAGAAAAAGTCCGGGCTGGACACGTAAATGACATCGAAGTCCTTTTCCAGCACGATGCCCGCAATGGCAAGGGCCGCATGGGTCTTGCCCAGGCCCGCATTGCCGAACAGCATCAGGCTCTCGCTGTGGTGGTCAAACTCTTCCGCGTAGCTGCGCAGGTCTGCCAGCATATCGGCCATGTAAGGGCGGATGGAACCGCCCACCTTTTCATCGGCACGGTTCGGGTAATAGCGCAGCTCCATGGTGTCAAAGCTTGCAATGGACAGGCTGGACAGCGCCTCGATCTCCTTGCGGCGCAGCTGCTGCATCACCTTGTGCACGCACTCACAGGTGCGGCCATTCACGCTGCCGGTGTCCTGACATTTGGGGCAGACAAAGCGCGGCTCCAGTGCATCAGCGGGCCGTCCGCTTTGTGCCAGCAGGGCGGTCAGCTTCTGCTTTGCATCGGCAAGGGCGGCGGCAGCTTCGGTGCGGTCCTTGCCCGCAGCACCGGCCAGTGCGCAGCGGATGCCCCGCACCCGCACCTCTTCTTCGGCGTGGCGCAGCCCGGGGACAGCGGCCTCGGCCTCAGCGCGGGCGTCCTCCGCCTTGGCCCGTGCGGTCTGACGACGGCGGGCGACGGTGCGCAGGGCTTCCTGATACAGTTCGTTTTTGGTACGCATAGTGTCTCCTTATGCCGGGGGTCACTCGGACTTTTTCTTGAGGGTGCGGCGGCGGGCAGCGTTCTTGAGGAAGTCGTTGCCGCTGGGGGTCTCGCGGTCCACCCGGATGTTCCGGCTGGCTCCGGCAGCGGCCACCGGAGTGCGCACATCGTGGATATTGCGCAGGCCCTTGGCGTTCCAGGTCTTGAGGATGCTGTTCCAGTACCACAGGTCGCGCTTCGGCCCGGCCTGCACAGCGGCCTCCTGCACCATGGCATCGTCGTAGCCGTAGACCTCATACCACCGGGCGATGGCTTTCCGCCCGCCGAGGGTGAGCTCGCTGTCCGGGATGCCCAGCAGGGAAGCAACATACTGCTCCCGGGTCTGGCGGAGGGCCAGCAGCTTGAGGTGGGCGTCGGCCTGCTCGCCGGTCTCCACGCCCTCGGTGCGCCAGACCTTCAGCTCATGCACCACGGCAGCCATGGTGCGCTTGCCGCAGCTGGCTACATAGGCCACGCACAGCATCACGGTCTCCGGCGCAAAACCCTCCTGCACATACAGGTTCACCAGCTTTTCCATCTCGCGGTGGGTCAGCGGGCGGGCAAAGCCGGTCTGGGCGCAGTCGATCAGGCTGGAGATCATGGGGTCGGTGCGGCTGGCGGCGGCGATCTCGGCCCAGGTCATGGGGGCGGGGGCACTGGGCTCGGCACCCGGGGCCGCGTTTTCCTCGTAGCGTTCCAGCAGCCCGGCACCGGCCCAGAAGGACAGGGCACTTTCGGCGCTGATGCGGCTGCGCAGCTTGAGGTCTGCGCAGATCTTGTCCGGGTCGGTGATGCCGGTGGCCAGTACATACAAAGCCACCCGGACGTTGTATTCTTCGGCGATGCCCAGCTTGGAAAATACCAGCTGCGGCACCGCGATGGTATCGCCTTGGAGTTCTTTCAAACGGTAGATCATGCGTTCCTCGTCTCTGCTTCTTCTTCGGGTTCCGGTGCGGGCGGCGTCCAGGGGTCGCAGTCCATCATGTCGGGGCAGTTCTTCCAGCGTTCCGGGTCGGCGTTGAAGGCGTCCTCCAGACAGCTTGCGGCGGCGGCGCGGCCCTCGTCGGTCAGCGGAAAAATTTCCTGTCGGCGCAGGGCCGGGTCGGTCATTTCCAGCGTCCAGGGGTCCGGCCAGTAGTCCACCGTCAGGATGCTCTCCTCCTTCACGGCACCATCGCCGCCCTCCGGGTCCGGCACGCTGCGCTTGCCCGGGGTGAGCCGATAGCGCAGGCCGTATTCGTTGCCGCTGTAGGTGTTCTTGCACTTGAAGTAATGCAGCAGGGGCACAAAGATCATGGTTGCAAAGGTCCTTTCCGGTGCAGGGCTCACAGCCGCCGCACAATTACTTCTATTATAAAAAACCATGCCGCAAATTGCAACCGCAAAATAAACGGCCGCCGCCCGCCCGGGGTGCCCGGAGCGGCGCAGCAGCCGTAAATGCAGAAAAATCAGAGATCCGTGCGGGGCTTGACCGACATTTCCCAGAAATGCAGCTCATGCACCGAGCAGTCGTGGAAGATGGCGCGGCAGCGGGCTGCGCGCTCCGGCGACAGGCCGGTGCACACCTTTTCCGCATAGGCGGCCCAGGCGCGGCAGGCGTCCGCATAGCCGGGACCGGCGTAGTCCTGCACCAGCGGGCCATAGAGGGTGTCCCGCACGGCAGGGGAGCGGTCCAGCATTTTCTGGAAGATCCAGCCGTAGCTCAGCATGCAGGGCAGGCAGGCCATGATGCATTCGGCCTCTCCCTCGCCGTTTTTTGCGGCGTTGATCATGCAGTCCACATAGGCGCGGTTCTCCGGCCGCAGGGGCAAGGCCTGCAAGTCGGCTTCCGACAGGCCAAACTGCTCCAGATAGTGCAGACGGGTCACATCCTCGCTCTCCTGCACAAAGCCCAGCAGGGAGTAGTAATTGCGCAGCGTCTCCATGGTGCGGGCCTTGGTCATGCCCCAGGCAAACACCTTGGCGTATTCCCGCAGGTAAAGACTGTCCTCTACGATGTAACCCTTGAAGCAGGCTTCGTCCAGAGTGCCGTTCTCCATCCTGCGCAGGAATTCGGTGTCCAGGCACTGCTGCCACACCGGCAGATCCTCCTGCACCAGGGAGGAAACAAAAGGCATCTCAGCCATCCACAAACTCTCCTTTCAGAGCAAACATATGATCCATGGGGCCGGAGCCGTGGCCCAGATCCAGCATGGCGGACAGGCAGCCGGAAATGTAGGCCTTGGCCCGCTCCACCGAGGTGTCCAGATCGCAGCCTTTGGCCAGATTGGAGGCAATGGCGCTGGACAGGGTGCAGCCGGTGCCGTGGGTGTTGGGGTTGGCGATGCGTTTGCCGTGGAACCATTTGCCGGTGCCGCTGCGCCACAGCAGGTCGTCGGCGTCGTTGATCTGGTGGCCGCCCTTGCACAGCACGGCGCAGCCGTACCGCTGGCTGATGGTCCGGGCGGCGGCCTCCATGCCGGCGGCGTCGGTGATGGTGAGGCCGGAGAGGATCTCTGCCTCGGGAATGTTGGGCGTCAGGACCGTGGCCAGAGGCAGCAGCTGAGAGGTCAGGGCCTGGATGGCGTCGTCCCGCAGGAGCTTTGCGCCGGAGGTGGCCACCATGACGGGGTCCACCACCACCCGCTCCGCGCCGTACTGCCGGAGCTTTTCCGCGATGACGGCAATCAGCTCCGCAGAGGAGACCATGCCGATCTTCACCGCGTCGGGGACGATATCCGTGAATACGGCGTCCAGCTGCTCCGCCAGGAAATGGGGGGTGGACTCCAGAATATCCGTGACGCCGGTGGTGTTCTGGGCCGTCAGGGCCGTGACCGCGCAGGTGGCGAATACGCCGTTGGCGGTCATGGTTTTGATATCGGCCTGAATCCCGGCGCCTCCGCTGGAATCGCTTCCGGCGATGGTCAATGCTGTTTTCATGCTCATTTCTCCTTTCGATGTAAACACAGCACAGTTTTATAACGCGATGCAAGGTGGTGCCCCCAATGCACCGCGAAGGAACACATTTTGATTCAGTTTTCGTTATTCAGCCGCTCCCAGTGGGCGGGGAACCGGGCCAGGGAGGTGAGATATACCTCCGCCGCATTCCGCAGGCCCTGCTGATCCGCCTCGCCGTTGGCGTCGAAAATGCCCACGGTGCGATAGCCCGCTGCGGCGGCGGTTTGCAGGGCATAGAGGGAGTCCTCCGCCACCAGGCACTGCCGGGGCGGCACGCCCTGGGCCGCCAGGTGATAGATATCCGGCCGGTGCTTGCTGACGCCCAGCTCGCCGGTGGTGAAAATGGCCCGGAAATACGGCAGAAGGCCCAGCCGCTCCAGGGCCCGGGTCACATGGGTCCGGGGACTGGAGGTGGCGGCGGTGACGGTTACGCCGCGGTCCCGCAGAAAGGCCAGAGCCGTCCGGGCTCCGTCTTTTTCGGGGACCTCGTTGTAATAAAAGTCCCGCAGCATGGCGGAAAGGCCCGCCAGCACGTCCTCCTCCGGCGGCAGGGGATAGTGGGTCCGGAGATAATCCGCCCCCTGCTCCATGCTCATGGAGAACAGAAGCTCCCCCAGGCCCGGCTCCGGCGTCAGGCCCCGATGCAGCAGATACCGGGCTCCCAGGTCCCTCCAGATGGACATGGAGTCCAGCACCACGCCGTCCAGGTCGAATATGGCGGCGCGGATCATGAGCGCAGCATCTCCTCCGTGGCGGCCTTCAGGTCAAGGCTCGCCCGGCGGATGTCCGCCGCGCCGTAGATGGCGCTGATAACGGCGATGCCGCAGATGCCGCTGCCGGAAAGCTGAGACACATTGCCGAGGCTGATGCCGCCGATGGCCACCACGGGGATGGACACGGCCCGGCAGATGGCCTGCAGGGTGTCGTAGGACACGTCGTCGGCGTCGTCCTTGGAGCCGGTGGGGAACACCGCCCCCACCCCCAGATAGTCGGCCCCGTGCTTTTCCGCCAGCAGGGCCTGCTCCACCGTCTGGGCGGATACGCCGATGATCTTGTCCGGCCCCAGCTTCCGCCGGACGTCCAGGGCCTCCATGTCGCTCTGGCCCACGTGGACGCCGTCGGCGTCCATGGCCAGGGCAATATCCACGTTGTCGTTGACGATGAAGGGAACGTGATAGTTCCGGCACAGGGCCTGAAGCTCCCGGGCCTCCGCCAGGAAGGCGGGCTCCGCCAGGGACTTTTCCCGCAGCTGCAGCATGGTGACGCCGCCCCGGAGGCTCTCCTCCACCACGTCCCGGAGGCTGCGGCCATTGAGCCAGTGGCGGTCCGTTACGGCGTACAGCAGCAGATCCTGCTCAGCGCACTTCATACTTGGCCCCCTTGTCCAGCGCGGCGCCGTCCATGTTGTAGATGGCGTCGATGATGCGGTTGCGGTAGGTGGAGTTGCCGTCCCCCGGGGCCATGCGGCTCCAGCCGGTCTCACCGGCCAGGCCCATGGCGCACACGGCAGCGGCGGCGGCCTCCAGACGGCGATCCGGATTGGCCACCACAAAGGCGGTCATCATGCCGGACAGCTGGCAGCCGGTGCCGGTGATTTTACCCATCTCCGGGCGGCCGTTGCGGATGACAAAGCAGCGCTGGCCGTCGCTGACCAGGTCGATGGCCCCGGTGACGGCCACGATGGCATGGCTGCGCTGGGCGAAGTCCTTGACAAAGGCCACGGCGGAATCCAGATTCTCATCGGATACGGCGTCGGACACGTCGGCGTCCACGCCACGGGTTTTGCCGCTGCCCAGGGCCAGGGTCTTGATTTCGGAGATGTTGCCCCGGATCACGGTGAAGGGCAGCTGCTCCATCAGGTCCACGGCGGTGTTGGTGCGCAGGGCGGAGGCACCGGCTCCCACGGGGTCCAGCAGCAGCACATGGTGCAGCTGCGCCGCCTTCTTCCCGGCCCGGAGCATCCCCTGGATGCTCCGCTGGTTCAGGGTGCCGATGTTGATGTTCAGGCCGCCGCAGATGGAGGTGATGTCCTCCACGTCCTCCGGCTCGTCGGACATAATGGGACTGCCGCCGCAGGCCAGCAGAATGTTGGCCACGTCGTTGACGGTGACATAATTGGTGATGTTGTGGACCAGAGGCACGGTTTTGCGCACGTTGTCCAGGCAGATTCCCAGCATAGAAATACACTCCTTACAGCAAAAAATGCGGACATGCCAAAAAAGGCATATCCGCATGGCTTGGAGCATGTGCGTCGGTATGTCCCTACGTTGGCATTATCCAAATCAGGTTGAAGGGTCTGGGCGATGACAGCCCACTCTCAGCCCGCTGCGGCGAGCTCCCCTGTTGACGTAGGGTATGATAACACCAATTTTCGGGTTTTGCAAGGGGAAATTTGGAATTTTATAGCGGGAGATGGCGAACGGAGTAGTCCAGGATGATTTTTTTGCAGCGAGGGCAGTTGAATGCTTCCGCAGCTGCGCCGCCGAAAACGGACGAACCGGAATCCGCCAGCGTGATGGCATCCTTCTTCAGCCCGGCCAGCGCAGCCACAGCACCGGCTTCCCGGGACCAGTATACGCCGTCCCGGCTCTGGATGACGCCCGGGGTCATTTCTTCCCCGCAGAAGGGACATTTCATCGGCATAGAGACACCTCCATAATCATCAGATTGGCGAGATTGTAGCATAAAACCGGGGAAAAAGCAAGAAAGGCTTCCTTTTTGAAGCAATCTGTGATATACTGGGCGAAAAATACCCGAAAAGGGAGGGATGCGGGATGAAAATCGGAACGGTGGAGGTGCCCTCGCAGCTGGTGCTGGCCCCCATGGCGGGGGGGACGGACCTGGCCTTCCGGCTGATCTGCCGGGAGCTGGGGGCGGGCCTGACGGTCACGGAGATGGTCAGCGCCAAGGCCCTGTGCTATCAGGACAAAAAAAGCCGGGGCCTGCTGAAGCTGTCCCCCGGGGAGCACCCGGCCAGCGCCCAGATTTTCGGCAGCGACCCCGTGTGCATGGCGGAGGCGGCGTGTATCGCGGCGGAGATCTCCGGGGCGGACCTGATCGACATCAACATGGGCTGCCCGGTGGGGAAGATCGTCTCCAACGGCGACGGCAGCGCCCTGATGCGGGACCCGGAGAAGGCCGCCCGGATCGCCCAGGCGGTGGTGGAGGCCTCGCCGGTGCCGGTGACGGTGAAAATGCGCCGGGGCTGGGACAAGGGCAGCATCAACGCCGTGGAGCTGGCACAGATGCTGGAGCAGGCGGGGGTGTCGGCCCTGGCGGTCCATGGCCGCACCCGGGCCCAGATGTACGCCGGGCAGGCGGACTGGGTCACCATCCGCCAGGTGAAGGCGGCGGTGTCCATTCCGGTGATGGCCAACGGCGACGTGTTTTCGGCGGAGGACGCCGTGAAGATCCTGCACTTCACCGGGGCCGACGCCGTGATGATTGGCCGGGGCTGTCTGGGCAATCCCTGGCTGTTTCAGCAGGCTCAGGCGGCGCTGGAGGGGCAGCCTATCCCGCCGCTGCCGCCCCTGGCCCAGCGGTGCGATACCGCCGTGCGGCAGATCGAGCTGGCGGCCCGGGACAAGGGGGAGCACATCGCCATTCTGGAGGCCCGGAAGCAGTACGCCTGGTATCTCAAGGGCGTGCCCCACGCGGGATATTACAAGGAACAGATCGTGCGCATGAACACGCTGGAGGATATGTACCGGATTACGGAGGGCATCCGCCGGGACCTGATATAAGGCGGGCCCAAGGAGGAAAAGGAGGAATTCTATGCACAAGAGAAAGCAATGGATCGTGGCGGCGGGGTTGGCCCTGTGCGGGCTGCTGCTGGCTGCGCTGACCCTGGGACGGCCCCGGGATGTTCCCGAGACAAGCCGGGACAGCGCGCCCTGGCCGGTGGTGCGGGTGGTCCCCGCCTGGAACGGTTTCCAGGCGGAAAGAAACGTGTACTGACCCGGCTGGGAGAGAATGCAATTTACTTAAAAATCGCACATAAAATTAGTCAGATGCAAAAAAACGGTCACTTTGATTGACAAAAGCGCTGCGGGTATGCTATGCTGAAAACAGCATAGCATACGAAGTAAACCACCGGGAACAGGAAAGGAGAACCAGACGATGAAACGCAGGATTTTCACTTTTCTGCTGGCGGCGGCGCTGGTGCTGCTGACCGCTTGCTCTGGCCGGGGGACAGAGCCTCCGGTCCGCATCGGGGAGGCCATTGGCGAGGCGTCCCTGCTCAGGTCCTATTCCGCTGCGGAGGCTTTTCAGGAGGCCGACGCCGTGGCGCTAGTCCGGGTGGGCGACTGGCTGGGAGAACAGGATGGGGGATTTCCCATCACCTTCTACAAGGCCGCCGTGGTGAAATCCTACAAGGGCGATCTGCCCCGGGAGTTCACCTTGATGCAGAACGGCGGGTCCGCAGGGACCTATGAGGACTATCCGCTGTATACCTGCGGCAATGAGCTGCTGGTGTTTCTGCGGAAGGCCGACGCCGACTATCCCGACGCCTATCAGAGCGTGGGCAGCTTTTCCACCGTGCTGTATGCCGCCGACGCGGTGGACGGCACCCGGTATTATCTGGACCGGTTCGGCCTGATGAGCATGCGGGAGCAGGAGACCGGGGATTCCGCCTTGGGGCAGCCGTTGTCCCGGATGCCGGAGGACACCGTGGAGGAGCTGCGGGCAGACCTGGAAAAGACGGACGCCCTGCTGGCGGAGAGTCTTTCCTCCGGGGAGCGGAAGAATAGTTCCTTTGAAGCCTATGTCTATACCCAGGACGCCCTGGAGACCCTGTTTGCATCGCTGAACCAGGGGTAAGGCCCCGTCCTGCGGGATATATTGTTGGAGGAGTGCCGCCAATACACACCAAACACCAAAATAACACACTCCCGGCCACCGGTCGGGAGTGTGTTATTTTAACGATGATTTACTTCACGATCAGCGTCTGGCCGTCCATCTCCTGGGGGGCGGCCAGGCCCATCACATCCAGGATGGTGGGGGCGATGTCCGCCAGGCGGCCCGGGCGCAGCTGGGTGCCTGCGCCGCAGAGGATGAAGGGCACCAGGTTGGTGGTGTGGGCGGTCATGGGGCTGCCGTCAGGCTGGAGCATGACCTCGGCGTTGCCGTGGTCAGCGGTGACCATGGCGATGCCGCCCATCTTCAGGGTGGCCTCCACCACCCGGCCCACGCACTCGTCCACCGTCTCCACGGCCTTGACGGCGGCCTGGAGGACGCCGGTGTGGCCCACCATGTCGCAGTTGGCGAAGTTCAGGATGATGACGTCATACGCGCCGGAGTTGATGCGCTCCACGCACTTGTCGCAGACCTCCCGGGCGCTCATCTCGGGCTGGAGGTCGTAGGTGGCCACCTTGGGGGAGGGCACCAGCACCCGGTCCTCGCCGGGGTACTGCTTCTCCACGCCGCCGTTGAAGAAGAAGGTGACGTGGGCGTACTTCTCCGTTTCGGCGATGCGCAGCTGGGTCAGGCCCATGGAGCTGAGGTACTCGCCCAGGCCGTTTTTCACCGGGATCCGGGGCCAGGCCACCAGCACGTTGGGCATGGAGGCGTCGTACTCGGTGTTGCAGACGTAGGTGGTGGGGAAATACTCCCGCTGGAAGCCGTCGAAATCCGGGTCCACAATGGCTCGGGTGATCTCCCGGGCCCGGTCGGGGCGGAAGTTGAAGAAAATGATGCTGTCGTTGTCGGAGATGGTGCCCTCCGGGTCGCAGACCACGGGCTCCATAAACTCGTCGGTGACGTCGTTGGCATAGGACTGGGCCACGGCGTCCACGGGGTCGGGATTCTGGATGCCCTCGCCGTAGACCATGGCGTCATAGGCCAGCTGCACCCGCTCCCAGCGGTTGTCCCGGTCCATGGCGTAATACCGGCCCATAACGGTGGCGATTTTGCCCACGCCCAGGGCCTGGCACTTATCCCGGCAGGCGGAGACGAAGTCCCTGCCGCTGGTGGGGGACACGTCTCGCCCGTCCAGAAACGCGTGGACATACACCCGGGTCAGGCCCTTGTTTTTGGCCATTTGCAGCAGGGCATACAGGTGCTGGATGTGGGAGTGGACGCCGCCGTCGGACAGAAGCCCGTACAGGTGCAGGCTGGAGCCCTTTTCCAGGCAGTCGTCCATGGCCTTGTTGTAGGCGGCGTTTTCAAAGAAGCTGCCGTCGTCGATGGCCCGGGAGATGCGGGGCAGATCCTGGAACACCACCCGGCCGCCGCCGATGTTGGTGTGGCCCACCTCGCTGTTGCCCATCTGCCCGGCGGGCAGACCCACGTCCAGGCCGCTGGCGGACAGGGTGGTGTGGGCATATTCGGCAAACAGCCGGTCCAGCTGGGGCGTCTGGGCCAGGCTCACGGCATTGCCGGGGCCGGGACCGGTGAGGCCGAAGCCGTCCATGATGATCAGGGTAGTAGGCGCCTTGTTCATTGCGGAACCTCCTGTCGATTCGCTTAGTCCTGGTTGGCGGCGTTGATGATCTCCACAAAGTCGGCAGGCTTCAGGGAAGCGCCGCCGATGAGACCGCCGTCGATATCGGGCTGGGCCAGCAGCTCCGCCGCGTTGCCGGGCTTCATGGAGCCGCCGTACTGAATGGTGATGGAGCGGGCGATGCGGGCCCCGTACAGATGCCGCACGGTGGTGCGGATGGAGGTGCAGACCTCGGCGGCCTGCTCGGCGGTGGCGGTCTTGCCGGTGCCGATGGCCCAGATGGGCTCATAGGCGATGACGCACTTGCGCAGCTTCTCGGCGGGGACGCCGGCCAGGGCGGACTTCACCTGCAGGGCGATGAGCTCCATGGTGATGCCCAGCTCCCGCTGCTCCAGGCTCTCGCCCACGCAGATAATGGGGTGCAGCCCGGCCTCCAGAGCGGCCAGAACCTTCTTGTTGACGGTGAAATCCGTTTCGCCGAAATACTGGCGGCGCTCGGAGTGGCCGATGATGACGTATTTGACGCCCAGGTCCTTGAGCATGTCGGCGGAAACCTCGCCGGTGTAGGCGCCGGACTTTTCATAGAACATGTTCTGCGCGCCCACGGAGATGCGCAGGTCCTTGAAGGCCTTCAGGGCGGCGGGAATATTCACGAAGGGGACGCACACCACCACGTCGCACCACTTGGCGCGGGGCATGATGGCCTTGATGTCGTCGGCAATTTTCTTGGTATCGCTGGCGGTCATGTTCATTTTCCAGTTGCCGGCGATGATGGTCTTGCGGTATCTGCGATTCATAGCGATTCTTACTCCTCTTATCTATATTTCAAAAGGGTGAAAAGTTTCCCCTTTGGTGTCATTTATCCAGCAGGCAGGCCACGCCCGGCAGCTCGATGCCCTCCAGGAACTCCAGGGAAGCGCCGCCGCCGGTGGAAATGTGGGTGATCTTATCGGCGAAGCCCATCTGCTCCACGGCCGCGGCGCTGTCGCCGCCGCCCACGATGGTGATGGCCCCGCTGCCGGCCAGGGCCTGGGCCATGGCCCGGGTGCCGGCGGCGAACTTCTCAAACTCGAACACGCCCATGGGGCCGTTCCACACCACGGTGCCTGCGCCCCGGACGGCGGCGCAGAAGGTGCGGATGGTCTCGGGGCCGATGTCCAGGCCCTCCATGTCGTCGGGGATGGCGTCGGTGGGGACCACCAGGCTGTCGGCGTCGGCGGAGAACTCCGCCGCGGCCACGGTGTCGGTGGGCAGCAGCAGCTGCACGCCCCGGTCCTTGGCCTTCTGGATCATCTGAAGGGCATAGTCCAGCTTATCCGGCTCGCACAGGCTCTTGCCGATGGAGCCGCCCTGGGCCCGGGCAAAGGTATAGGCCATGCCGCCGCCGATGATGATGGTGTCGGCCTTTTCCAGCAGGTTGTTGATGACGCCGATCTTGTCGGACACCTTGGCTCCGCCCAGCACCGCCACGAAGGGGCGCTTGGGGTTCTCCAGAGCGCCGCCCATGATCTCCAGCTCCCGGGCCACCAGCAGGCCGGACACGGCAGGCAGGAAGGCTGCCACACCGGCGGTGGAGGCGTGGGCCCGGTGCACGGTGCCGAAGGCGTCGGAGACGTACAGCTCCGCCATGGAGGCAAGCTCCCGGGCAAACTCCGGGTCGTTCTTCTCCTCCCGGGGGTCAAAGCGCAGATTCTCCAGCAGCATGATCTGGCCGCCCTGCAGGGCCGCCGCCTTGGCCTTGGCGTCCTCGCCCACGATGTCCTGGGCGAAGATGACCTCCTGGCCCAGCAGCTGGCTCAGATGCTCCGCCACCGGGCGGAGGGTCAGGCTGTCCTTCCACTGGCCCTTGGGCTTGCCCAGGTGGGAGCAGGCGATCACCGCCGCCCCACGCTCCAGCAGATACCGGATGGTGGGAAGGCTGGCCACGATGCGCTTGTCGCTGGTGATGGCGTGGGTCTCCTTGTCCTGGGGCACGTTGAAGTCGCAGCGCAGCAGGATCTTCTTGCCTGCCACGTCCACGTCCATGATGGTTTTCTTATTGTAATTCATATCGGTCGCTCCTTTATGAAAATAATACGCGGGATCAATCGGCCATTTCGCCGCAGTGCAGCAGGCCGGGGAAGCCCTGCTGGCGCAGAGCCTCATAGGTCAGCACCGCCACGGAGTTGCTGAGGTTCAGACTCCGGGCCGGGGAGACCATGGGCAGGCGGATGCAGCGGTCATAGTGGGCCAGGCGGAACGCCTCCGGCAGGCCCGCCGTCTCCTTGCCGAAAAACAGCCAGCACCCCTCCCGGAACCGGGCCTGGCAGTAGTCCTGGGGGGCCTTGGTGGTGGCCAGCCACAGGTCTTCCGCCGCCTCCGGGCGCCGCCGGAAGAAATCCTCCAGGCTTTCGTAGTCATACACGGACACCAGGCGCCAGTAGTCCAGTCCGGCCCGCTTCACGGCCCGGTCGGATATGTCGAAGCCCAGAGGGCGGATCAGGTGCAGGTCGCAGCCGGTGGCGGCACAGGTGCGGGCGATATTCCCGCAATTCTGGGGGATTTCCGGCTCAACCAGAACAATATGCACCATTTTCCCGTCCCTCCCTTCGGCCTTTGCCTGACATGACCAGCCTATTGTAATGCAATTCCCTAAAGAATGCAACCGGAAATTGTAAATTTTGGGCATTTTTTCTTAAAACGACAAAAAACCATCTGTGAATTGTATGGGATTTCCGGATTTTGCAGCAGATTTTGCAGACCGGAAAAATTATTGCCAGAAAAAAACGCAAAAATACTGGATTTTCCCGCAGAGCATGATATAATGAGATGGATTATAGAAAGGGGGATGGTTCCCGTGAATTGTGAAATTGCGATTTTCGACCTGAAGGGTGCTCTGGCCCCCCAGGATAAGCCGCTGATGCTGCAGCCTGTTCTGTTCTGCCCGGTGCTGACCTGGGCGGCGCAGGAGCTTATGGACTGCGGCGTGCAGCGGTATTTTATTGTCTGCCCGGAGAAGTGGCGTCAGGAGGTCCTGGACGACCTGCCGGGCTGTGATGTGACGTTTTTTGACCATGCGGAGGCGGCCCTTTCCGCCGCCGGCGGGGACGTGGTAATGGTCCCCGGGCCGGTGGTGCCGGTATACGGCCCGGAGGACGGACGCAGCGTGTATGCCGCCGACAGCCAGGTGCTGCTGGCCCGGCTGCGGGCTGGGACCCCTCTGACCGACTGCCCGGCGGAGGCGGCAGGCGTCCGCTCCCTGTGGAGGCCCCAGGCCCTGGCCCCGGCCTTCCGGCCCTTTGACTCGGCGGCGGCGCTGGCGGCGGCCATGCCGGACGCCCGGGAGCTGATCCTGCGGCGGCTGGCGGAAAACGGCGTCACCGTGGTGGACCCCGCCGCCACCTATGTGGACCCCCGGTGCTCCGTGGCCCCGGGCGTCACCCTGCTGCCGGGGACCATCCTGCGGGGACACACCGCCGTGGACCGGGACAGCGAGATCGGTCCCAACTCCATGCTCCGGGACTGCCGGATCGGCCAGCGCACCACCGTGAATGCCTCCCAGCTCAATGAGAGCACCGTGGGAAGCGACACCACCGTGGGGCCCTTCACCTATGTGCGCCCGGGGTGCACCATCGGCGACCACTGCCGGGTGGGGGACTTTGTGGAGGTGAAGAACTCCGTCATCGGCGACGGCACCAAGATCAGCCACCTGACCTATGTGGGCGACAGCGACGTGGGCCAGCGGGTGAATTTCGGCTGCGGCACCGTCACCACCAACTACGACGGCCACAAAAAGTTCCGCTGCACCATCGGCGACGACGTGTTCCTGGGCTGCAACACCAACCTCATCGCGCCGGTTACCGTGGGGGACCGGGCCTATACCGCCGCCGGGTCCACCGTTACCGACGACGTGCCCGATGGGGCGCTGGCCATCGCCCGGACCCGGCAGACCAACAAGCCCGGCTGGGCCGACCGCCTGCACAGCCTGTGGAAAAAGGACAAGTGAGGCTGTCGAAAAGCCCGGAAATCTTCCGCCATCGGAAAGGAAGATAGTTACGAAAGAAATCCATCAGGGGTGTCTTTCGTTTGCAATCACAGGTTTTTCAGAACTTAAAAAGTTCTGAAAAACCGCACGCAAATTTTCAAAAAAGTTTTTTGAAAATTTGAAGTGAGTATCGGCGTCAGCCGTCTCAGATAGATCAGTACCAAGAGAGATTTTTTTGAGTAAGATAGAAAGCGAGTGTGTAAAGAAATGATTTCTCATGGCAAGGACATCAAGGTGTTCACCGGTAACTCCAATCCCGCTCTGGCAAAGGAGATCTGCCAGATCATCGGCACCAAGCTGGGCGAGTCTGAGGTAAAGACCTTCGCCGACGGCGAGGTGTCCGTCTCCCTGTACGAAACCGTCCGCGGCAGCGACGTGTTTCTCATCAACTCCACCTGCAAGCCCGTCAATGACAGCCTCATGGAGCTGCTGATCATGATCGACGCCTGCCGCCGGGCCTCCGCCGGGCGCATCACCGCCGTGATCCCCTATTTCGGCTATGCCCGCCAGGACCGCAAGGCCAAGAGCCGCGATCCCATCTCCGCCAAGCTGGTGGCCAACATGATCGTGGCCGCAGGCGCGGACCGGGTGCTGACCATGGACCTGCACGCCAGCCAGATCCAGGGCTTCTTCGACATCCCCGTGGACAACCTGCTGGGCAACCCCGTCTTTGTGGACTACTACGCCAAGAAGTTCGGTGAGCGGGCCGAGGACATGGTGGTGGTGTCCCCCGATGTGGGCTCCGTGGCCCGGGCCCGGACCTTCGCCCAGAAGCTGCACATGAACCTGGCCATCGTGGATAAGCGCCGCCAGAAGGCCAACCAGTGCGAGGTTATGAACGTCATCGGCGACGTGGCCGGTAAGGACTGCATCCTGTTT
>OGHH01001525.1_pt1 | contig 16657 bp, 13 predicted proteins | sample 1571471 | NCBI WGS metagenome assembly OGHH01 (sample SAMEA2581936, study PRJEB24529) | metagenome | biome: Human gut stool | place: China | collected 2011
CCGGCGGCGTCAGCTATCCGGCCACCGGCTCCACCGGAGACGGTCACCGGATGGCGGCTGAGGCGGGGCACACCGTCACGCCGCTGCAAGGGTCTCTGGTGCCCTTGCAGGGGATCATCGCGGCGGGGATGCCCTGTGTCCGCTTGCAGGGCTTGAGCCTGCGGAACGTGAGCCTGACGGTCTTTGAAAACGATAAGAAGATCTATACGGATTTCGGTGAGCTGCTGTTTACGCACTTCGGCGTCAGCGGTCCGCTGGTGCTGTCGGCCTCTGCCCATATGCGGCATTTTACCAAAAAGCGTTACTGGCTGGAGATCGATCTGAAGCCTGCGCTGGATGAGCAGCAGTTGGACAAGCGGCTGCTGACGGATTTTTCCAAATACGCCAACCACGATTTCCAGAACGGACTGGACGATCTGCTGCCCCAAAAGCTGATCCCGGTGGTCGTTGAACTGTCCGGTATTCCCGGACGACAGAAGGTCCATGATCTGACCCGGGAGCAGCGGCAAAGCCTGCTGCGGGTTTTGAAGCATTTTCCCGTGGAGGTCTCCGGGCCGTGTCCTGTGGAGGATGCCATCGTCACCTCCGGCGGGGTGAAGGTGGGGGAGGTAGACCCCAAAACCATGGAGTCCAAGCTTGTAAAAAATCTGTATTTTGCGGGAGAACTGCTGGACACGGACGCCTATACCGGCGGCTTTAACTTACAGATCGCCTGGGCCACCGGCCGTCTGGCGGGACAGTCTGCCGCGAATGAGAAGGAATAAGAAGGAGAGAACAGCATTGAAAACCATCAGTATTGCCATTGACGGCCCCTCCGGTGCCGGAAAGAGCACGCTGGCGAAAAGCGTTTCCAAAACTCTGGGCTATTTATATGTAGATACCGGCGCCATTTACCGCACCATCGGCTATGCCGCCTTTTCCAAGGGCGTGGACCCCAAGGATGGTGAGGCCGCTGCCGCGCTGCTGCCGGAATTGGAGATCGGCCTGCATTACGGAGAGGACGGCCTGCAGCACATGACGCTGAACGGTACGGATGTGACCGATCAGATCCGTCTGCCGGAGATCTCCCTGTACGCCTCCGCGGTCTCCGCCCATCCGGCGGTGCGGGCGCACCTGCTGGAAATGCAGCGGAAGCTGGCTCGTGAAAACAATGTGGTAATGGATGGCCGGGACATCGGGACCGTGGTCCTGCCGGACGCCACGGTAAAGATCTTCCTGACGGCCTCCGTGGAGGAGCGGGCCATGCGCCGCTTCCGGGAGCTGGAGCAGCGCGGCACCTCCCAGCCCTATGACCAGGTGCTCCGTGAGATCGTGGACCGGGACTATGCCGATACCCACCGGGCCATCGCCCCGCTGCGCCGGGCGGAGGACGCCGTGGAGCTGGACACCGGTGCCCTGACCTTTGAGGAGAGCCTGCACCTGCTGCTGGAAACCATAAGGAGGCGGGCAAAGCTGTGAAAAATCCGCATTTTGTCCGGATTCAGAAAATCCTGGGGCCGCTGGTGCGGTTCCTGTTCCCCATTTCCCTGGAGGGGACGGAAAATCTGCCGGAGGACCGGCCGGTGATGCTCTGCGCCAACCACAGCAGCGCCTGGGACCCGGTCCTGTTCGTGGCAGCCATATGGACGGGTTATCCCCTGCGGATCATGGCCAAAAAGCAGCTGCTGCGGATTCCCATCCTGGGCAGCATTCTCAAGGCCATCGGCGTGTTTGCCGTGGATCGGGGCAACTCGGACATCCAGGCGGTGAAAACCGCCATCCAGAGCCTGAAGCAGGGCTGGAACCTGCTGATTTTCCCGGAGGGCACCCGGGTGAAGAACCCGGGACAGGCGGAGGTCAAGGGCGGCGCGGCCATGATGGCCATTCGCTCCGGGGTGGACATGGTGCCCATGTTCATCGACACGAAAAAGCGCCTGTTCCATCGGGTGCACATCATCATCGGCCGGCCCTATACCCCGGTGTACACCGGACGCAAGGGCACGGCGGAGGAATACCAGGCCAACGCCGACGAGATCATGCGGCGGGCCTATGCATTGGGAGGGATCGTATGCCGGTGATCCAGGCGAAAAGCGCCGGTTTCTGCTACGGCGTCCGCCGGGCCGTGGAGCTGGCGGAGAAGACCGCCCGGGAGACCGGCGGCTGCGTCATGCTGGGCAGCATCATCCACAACGCCAACGTGGTGGCCCGGCTGGAGCAGCTGGGAGCCCGCCAGGTGGATTCCCCGGATGAGGTCCGCCCGGGGGACACGGTGATCATCCGCTCCCACGGGGAGACCCGGCAGGTGCTGGAGCGGCTGGAGGCCATGGGGGCCCGGTGCGTCAACGCCACCTGTCCCAACGTTCTGCACATCCAGCATATCGTGTCCCGGGCCGGTCAGGCCGGGCGCAATCCCCTGGTTATCGGCGAGCCCCATCACCCGGAGGTCATGGGCGCGGCCAGCTGGTGGGACGGGACCCTGGTGTTTCCGGGGCCGGAGGAGCTGGAGCGGTGGCTGCTGGAGGACCCGGCTCGCCGGGACCTGCCCCTGACGGCGGTGGCCCAGACCACCTGCGTCCGGAGCATCTGGGAAAGTTCAAAAAAAATTCTAAAAAAACTGTGTACAAACGCGGAATTATTTGATACAATATGTGATGCTACGCATAGACGTCAGTCCGAGGCGGCGGAGATCGCCTCCCGGGTGGACGTCATGGTCGTGGTCGGAGATCGTAAAAGTGCCAACACCAAACATTTGACAGAGATTTGCCGTGAGCTGTGCCCCAGAGTGTACCAGATCGAGGGGGCGGAGGAGCTTACACCGGACCTTTTTATTGGATGTTCATTGGCGGGACTTACGGCCGGCGCGTCCACACCGGCGGGCATCATTAAGGAGGTATATACAACGATGAGCGAAGAAATCAAGAACAACGAAATCAAGGAAGAGAGCTTCGAGGAGCTGCTGGACAAATCTTTCAAGACTTTAAATACAGGAGAGAAGGTAACCGGTATCGTGACGGCTGTTGGTCCCACCGAGGTTCAGGTGGACCTGGGCTGCAAGCAGGCCGGCTACATTGCCGTGGACGAGCTGTCCGCTGATCCCAACGTGAAGCCCGAGGACGTGGTGAAGGTCGGCGACGAGATCGAGACCTACATCATCCGCGTCAACGACGTGGAGGGCTATGCCATGCTGTCCAAGAAGCGCCTGGACGCCGTGAAGGTCTGGGAGGACATCGAGGAGGCCCGCGAGAACAAGACCACCCTGGAGGGCAAGGTCACCGAGGAGAACAAGGGCGGCATCGTCGTCAACGTCAAGGGCGTGCGCGTGTTCGTGCCCGCTTCCCAGAGCGGCCAGCCCCGCGGCGCCGATCTGTCCGAGATGATCGGCCAGACCGTGTCCCTGCGGATCACCGAGGTCAACCGTGCCCGCCGCCGGGTGGTGGGTTCCATCCGTGCCGTGCAGTACGAGGCCCGTCAGGCCGCCCAGGCTGCCATCTGGGAGAGCATCGAGGTCGGCAAGCACTACACCGGCACCGTGAAGTCCATGACCAGCTACGGCGTGTTTGTGGACATCGGCGGCGTGGACGGTATGGTACATATCTCCGAGCTGTCCTGGTCCCGCATCAAGAACCCCGCTGAGGTGGTTTCCGTGGGCGACACCCTGGATGTGTACGTCATCTCCTTCGATCCCGAGAAGCACAAGATCTCCCTGGGCGTCAAGGATCACTCCTGCAACCCCTGGGACACCTTCATGAACACCTATAAGGTGGGCGACGTGGCCAACGTCCGCATCGTGAAGCTGATGACCTTCGGCGCCTTTGCCGAGGTCGTGCCCGGCGTGGATGGTCTGATCCACATCTCCCAGATCGCGGACCGCCGCATCGAGAAGCCCGGTGACGTTCTGTCCGAGGGCCAGATGGTGGACGCCAAGATCACCGCCGTGGACGAGGAGAAGCAGAAGATCTCCCTGTCCATCCGCGCTCTGCTGAACGACGAGCCCGCCGAGGACGAGGAGTAATCTTCCCCGAACCGGCCTGTGTCGGAACTGAATCGCTGACAAACGGCCCCCGGTGTCGTACCGGGGGCCGTTTTTTGTACGTCGCGGGGGTCAGCGCTGGTTCTGGTTCTGATTGCTGTTCTGGTTCTGATTCTGGTTCTGGTTCTGATTCTGCTTGGAATTGCGGTTCTGACGGGTGTTCTGATTCTGATTCTGATTCTGGTTGTTGTTCTGGTTCTGATTCTGGTTCTGGTACTTGTCCATGACGGACACCTCCTTCTGTACCTGCGGTACAGGGATAGTTTGGCCGGAACCGGCGGAATCATGCACAAGTCCGGGAAAAAATCGCAAAGCGCGGCGGCGGGGTTGTTCCGGAACAGGGAATCTGGTATAATGCGGATAGAAATTTTTGCAGAGGAGGGAACCGTCATGCGGACGCTGGCCGCCATATCGCTGTCCTTTGCCGCCGCCGTTTTCGCGGCGGTCCTGCTGCCCTGGTCCGGGTGGACCTGGTGGGCGGCAATCGTCTGCGGAGCAATGGGCCTGGCGGCGGTGCTGCTGCGCCGCCGTCTGCCGGACAAGCTGCGGCTGCGGGCGGCGGTGATTCTGTTCTCCCTCTGCGGAGGACTGCTGTATTTCGGCGGGTATCAGGCCCTGGTGCAGCAGCCGGTGCTGGAGCGCTGCGGCCGGGAGGCGGAATTTTCCGCCGTCGCGGCGGACTTCGGCCAGCTGACGGAGCAGGGCGGCCGGGTGACGATGTATCCGGAGGGGCTCCGGGGCGTCAAGGCGGTCTGCTACGGCGGCCAGGAGCTGGCCCAATTGGAGCCGGGACAGCGGATCACCGGCTACGCCCGCTGGCAGGACGCCGGGCGTATCCACGAAAACGACGTGACCACCTTCACCTCCCGGGGCGTGTTCGCCCTGCTGTATGTCCAGGGGGACGTGACGGAGGAGGCGGGCAGCGCCGGGAGCCTACGGTGGCTGCCCCAGCGGACGGCCCGGGCCCTGCGGGAAAAGATCGCCGCCATCTGGGACGATGAGACCACCGCCGCCTTTGTCACGGCGGAGCTGACCGGAGACCGGGGCGGCCTGTCCGTGGCGGACGAGACGGACATGTCCCAGGCAGGACTTTCCCACCTCTTCGCCGTGTCCGGCCTGCACTGCGCGTTTCTGGTGAGCCTGCTGGGCCTGCTGCTGGGCAGCAGGCGGCGGCTGTCCGCCGGGGTATCCATGGCAGTGCTGGCGTTTTATATGCTGGTGGTGGGCCTGTCGCCGTCGGTGGTGCGGGCGTGCATCATGCAGGCCTTCGTGCTGGCGGCGCCCCTGTTCAAGCGGGACAGCGACGGCCTCACCAGCCTGGGCGCGGCGCTGCTGGTGATTTTGCTGGCCAACCCCTTCGCCGCCGGAAGCATCAGCTTACAGCTGAGTTTTGCGGCCACCCTGGGACTGGTGTGGCTGTCGCCGAAGCTGTACCGGAATCTGTCCCGGTTCTACACCGGGACAAGCCGGGCCGTCCGATGGGCGGTGAACTTCCTGTGCGCCAATATGTCGGCGTCCGTCTCGGCTCTGGTTTTCACCATTCCGCTGACGGCCATCTACTTCAACATCCTGACCCTTACCGCACCCATCAGCAACCTGCTGGCCGTTCCGGCGGCGGGATGGAACTTCATGGCGGGCTTTGTGACGGTGCTGGCGGGCTTTGTATGGCTTCCGGCGGCCCGGGTGCTGGGCTGGGTATGCTTCGGCCTGGTACGGTATGTGCTGTGGGTCGCCGGGGTGCTGGCCTCGGCTCCGGGGCATGCGGTGTATTTTTCCAACGGCTTTCTGAAATACTGGCTGCTGTATGTATACGCCATGTTCGGCGGGTGCCTGCTGACCCGGGACCGGCGGCGGAAGTACGCCGTGGCCGGGGTCCTGGCGGCGGTGACGCTGGCGCTGGCGGTGGGTCTGAACACCGGACTGCACCAATATGGGGACCTGTCCGTGATGGCCCTGGACGTGGGCCAGGGGGAGAGCGTGGCCCTGTATACCCGGGAGAAGGCGGTGCTGGTGGACTGCGGGTCCAGCAACAGCTATATCAGCGCCGGGGCCCGGGCGGCAGACCAGCTGGAGAGCATGGGCATCCACCGCCTGTCGGCGGTGGCGGTGACCCACTATCATGCGGACCACACCAACGGACTGGAGGAGCTGCTGGCCCGGATGCCGGTGGAGCGTCTGCTGCTGCCGGAGATCCAGGATGAATACGGCGTCCGGGACCGGCTGCTGGCCCTGGCCCGGGAGCTGGACATCCCTGTGACCATGGTGACGGACACCTATCAGTTCCCCATGGGCCAGGCCATGCTGACCATCTATCCGCCGGTGGGCGCGGGAGATCTGAACGAGCAGGGGCTGACCTTCCTGTGCTCGGCGGGGGATTTCGACGCCCTGATCACCGGCGACATGGCCGGAAACACGGAGAAGAAGCTGGTGGAGCGGTTCGACCTGCCGGATATCGAGGTGCTGGTGGTGGGACACCACGGCTCCCGGTACAGCAGCACCGACGCATTTTTGCAGCAGGTGCGGCCGGAAACGGCCATCATCAGCGTGGGAGACAACAGCTACGGCCACCCCACCCAGGAGGCTATGGACCGGCTGTCCCGGAACGGGGCCACCGTGTATCGCACCGACCGGCAGGGGAACGTCCTGGTCACAGTGAACGGAGGAACGTAAATGGCGGCAAAGGCTACGAAAAAAAGCGGCGCAGCCCTGGAAAAGCTGCGGGCGGATATCAAAAGCGGCAGCCCGGAGAACGTGTACATCTTCTACGGAGAGGAGACGTATCTGCGGGACCGGTATCTGGAGGAGCTGAAGGCCCTGCTGGTGCCGGAGGGCTTTGAGGAGTTCAACTATCACCGGCTTTCCGGAAAGGGACTGACCGTCCAGGACCTGACGGAGGTGGTGGAGGCCATGCCCATGATGGCCCAGCACACCCTGACGGTGGTGACGGATATGGACCTGTTCCGGCTGGACGAGGGGCAGCGGGGGCTGCTGATCAATCTGCTGGGGGATTTCCCGGAATACGGCACGTTGGTGTTTGTATACGACGTGCTGCCCTATAAACGGGACGGCAAAATGAAGAAGCTGTGCGCCGCCATCGGGGACCACGCGCAGGAGGTGGAGGTCTGCCAGCAGGAGCGGGACCAGCTGCTGCGGTGGATGAAGCGGCGGTTCGCGGCGGAGGGCCACGACATCGACACGGCCACGGCGGATCATCTGCTGTTCACCTGCGGCACGCTGATGACAGACCTGGTGCCGGAGATCGGGAAGATCGCCGCCTATGCCAAGGGGGAGCGCATCACCGTGGCAGACATCAACGCCGTGGCGGACCCCATTCTGGGCGCCCAGGTGTTCGACATGACCAACAGCATCACCGCCGGAAAATACGACGACGCGGCCCGGGTACTGGGGGAGCTGCTGCGAATGCAGACGGAGCCCATTGTGATCCTGGCGGCGGTGGGCAAGGAGCTGCGGCGGCTGTATACCGCCCGAATGGCCCTGGACGGCGGCAAGGACCGGCTCTGGCTGAAGCAGCTGTGGAACATGAGCAGCGATTACCCGGCCAAGCTGCTGATGCAGGCGGCCAGAAAGGTGGACCACGACTGGTGCCGGACGGCGGTGCTGCGGTGCCAGCAGCTGGACCGGCGGATGAAGAGCATGAGTATGCCGGATAAGCAGAAGGAGGACGAATTGAAGCTGTTTCTGATGGAATTGGCGGGGCGCAGATGAAGCCCCGGGTAAAAGAGGTCATCGTGGTGGAGGGGCGGTATGACCGCAACGCCCTTTTGCAGGCGGTGGACGCCACGGTGGTGGAGACCGGTGGGTTTTCCGTGTTCAACGACCGGGAGAAGCTGGCGTTTTTGCGGCGGCTGGCGGAAAAGCGGGGGTTGATCGTGCTGACGGACCCGTGCGGGGCGGGCTTTGTGATCCGGAACCACCTGAAGGGGGCCATCCCCCGCCAGCAGCTGAAGCAGGCCTATGTCCCGGATATCGCCGGGAAGGAGCGGCGCAAGCGCCATCCCGGCAAGGAGGGCAAGTTAGGAGTGGAGGGCATGCGGCCGGAGGTGCTGCTGGAGGCCCTGCGGCGCTGCGGCGCCACCCTGGAGGGGGAGGATGCCCCGGCCCCCGGCGGGGACCTGACCAAGGCGGACATGATGGACAAGGGCCTGGTGGGGCCGAACTCCGCCGCCCGGCGGCAGCAGGTGCTGCGGGACCTGGGTCTGCCGGAGCACCTGACGGCCAACGGCCTGCTGGAGGCCCTGAATCTGCTGCTGACACGAGAGGAGTTTGAGAAGCTGTGACGGAGCCATTGGAGATCGAGCGGAAATTCCTGATCGAAATGCCGGACCGGACCCTGCTGGACCGGTGCCCGGTGCGGTGGGAGATGTGGCAGACCTACCTGCTGTCCCGGCCCGGCGTCAGCGCCCGGGTCCGCCGCCGGGTGGGGGAAACGGAGCAGTTTTTCCACACCGAAAAGCAGCGCCTGACGGACCGCACCTGCGTGGAGCGGGAGCGGGAGATCGACGCCCGGGAATATGAGGCCCTGCTGGCACAGCGGGACCCGGCGCGGGTGACCATTCACAAGGTGCGCTATTGCCTGCCGGAGGGCGGACTGGTGTTCGAGATCGACGTGTACCCCTTCTGGAGGCGGCTGGCGGTGATGGAGGTGGAGCTGCAGCGGGAGGAGCAGAGCTTCACCGTGCCCCGGGGGCTTCGGGTGCTGCGGGAGGTATCCGGCGACCGGCGGCTGAAAAACGCCGCCCTGGCGGGCCATGTGCCGCCGGAGGAAGAATTGTTGGCCGAAGCCGCCGGAAATGGAATAACTCCCTTGCATGGAAGTCCGGAATGTGGTAAAATAACCTGAAAGTACCGGCGGGGGAACAACTGCCGGTGCATTTTCGCGGAAATCGTGCTGCGGCACGGATTCGATATCTATACGCATACATAGGAGGAACAAAAAATGTCTTTCATGATCGAAACGTCTGCCCGCCATATCCACCTGACCCAGGAGACGGTGGAGAAGCTGTTCGGCGAGGGCTATCAGCTGACCGTTCGCAAGCCCCTGTCCTATCCCGGCCAGTACGCCTGCAATGAGCGGCTGACCATCGTGGGGCCCAAGAAGGAAATGGCCAACGTGTCCATTCTGGGGCCTGTGCGTAAGGCCGACCAGGTGGAGGTCTCCGCCACCGACGCCCGCACCCTGGGCATCGACGCTCCCGTCCGGGAGAGCGGCCATGTGGAGGGCTCCGGCGCATGTAAGCTCATCGGGCCCAAGGGCGAGGTGGAGCTGAGCCAGGGCGTCATCATCGCCAAGCGTCACCTGCACATCCTGGAGGAGGACGCCGCCAAGCTGGGCGTCAAGGATAAGGAGATCATCAAGGTGGCCTGCGGCGGCGAGGGCCGCAAGCTGATCTTCGACGACGTGGTGGTCCGCGTCAACGTGGGCGGCGCCACCACCATGCACATCGACACCGATGAGGCGCAGGCCGCCGGCAACCCCACCGTGGGCGAGATCTATCGGTAAATCATCCGAATCTAAAGGGGGTGCGCACCGCGCACCCCCAGCTTGTCAAAAAGCATTTTTGACAAGCTGGGGGCGGTTTTTCAGAACTTCAAAAAATTCTGAAAAACAAGTGATTGCAAACGAAAGACACCCCTGATGGGTTTCTTTCGTAACTATCTTCCTTTCCGATGGTGAAAGTCCCCCCTCTTTTGACAGTCTTGCAGGGTGCGCGATGCGCACCCTGCGCTTTAACGGGTTTTTACAGAAAAGGAGCGTGACCTATGGCGACCACTCTTATCCGAAATGCCCAGGCCATCGTCACCGTGGACCGGGAGGACCGGGTGCTGCGGGGCGAAAACATCCTGGTGCAGGACAACGTGATCCGATACATCGGGCCGGAGGAGCGCCCGGCGGACCGCGTCATCGACGCCTCCCACTGCTTTGTGTACCCCGGTCTGGTGAACACCCACCACCATCTGTACCAGACCTTCACACGGAACCTGCCGAAGGTGCAGAAAATGGAGCTGTTTCCGTGGCTGCGGACCCTGTACGAGATCTGGCGGGGCCTGGACGAGGACTGCATCTATTACAGCTCCCTGGTGGGGCTGGGCGAGCTGCTGAAATACGGCTGCACCACCTGCATGGACCACCACTATGTGTTCCCCAAGGTGGGATCGGAGCACTTCATCGACCAGCAGTTCCGGGCGGCGGACCTGCTGGGGGTCCGGTTCCACGCCACCCGGGGCAGTATGTCCCGGGGCAAAAGCGACGGCGGTCTGCCGCCGGATGACCTGGTGCAGGATGTGGACACCATCCTGCGGGACAGCCAGAGATTGGTGGAGAAATTCCACGATACATCTCGGTTTTCCATGCACCAGGTGGCCCTGGCCCCCTGCTCGCCCTTCAGCGTGACCACGGACCTGCTGAAGCAGTCGGCGGTCCTGGCCCGGTCCATGGGGGTACGGCTGCACACCCATCTGTGCGAGACCAAGGACGAGGAGCGGTTCACCCTGGAGGCCGTGGGTATGCGGCCCCTGGCGTATATGGAGAGCTGCGGCTGGCTGGGAGAGGACGTGTGGTATGCCCACGGCATCCACTTCAACGATCAGGAGCTGCGCCTGCTGGCCCGGACGGGAACAGGCGTGGCCCATTGCCCGGTGTCCAACATGAAGCTGGCCTCCGGCGTGTGCCGGGTGCCGGATATGCTGGAGCTGGGGGTGCCGGTGGGACTGGCCGTGGACGGCTCGGCGTCCAACGACTGCTCCAACCTGCTGGCGGAGATCCGGGCGGCGTACCTGCTGCACCGGCTGACCTACAGCGCCAAGGCCCCCACCGGGTATGACCTGCTGAAAATGGCCACCATGGGCAGCGCCCGGCTTCTGGGCCGTCAGGACGAGATCGGCAGCCTGGAGGTGGGAAAGGCGGCGGACCTGTTTCTGCTGGACGTGGACCTGCTGGAGCTGGCCGGGGCCAAGCTGGACCCCGCCTGTATGCTGGGAACCGTTGGCTATGCCCGCCCGGCGGAGCTGGTGATGGTCAACGGCCGGGTGGTGGTGGAGCACGGCCGTGTGCTGGGTATGGACGAGGAACAAACCCGCGTCCGGGCCCAGCAGCTGGTGGACGGGATGCTGCAAAAAGCGGAATAAGCATGAAACAACCGGGTACGGCGCGCCGTACCCGGTTGTTGGTTATATGTGTTCAATCAGGGCCACGGCGTGGGCGGACATGCCGGAGCCGTCGCCGGTGAAGCCCAGGTGCTCCTCGGTGGTGGCCTTGACGTTGACCCGGTCCACGTCTATGCCCAGAGCGGCGGCCATGTTTTCCTGCATTTGCGTGCGGTAGGGGCCGACCTTGGGGGCCTGGGCGATGAGGGTGGCGTCGATGTTCACCACCCGGTATCCGGCGTCTGCCAGGGCGTCCCGGACCCGGGACAGCAGCACCAGGCTGGAGATGTTCAGAAAAGCGTCGTCACTGTCCGGAAACAGGCGGCCGATGTCACCCAGGGCGGCGGCACCCAGCAGGGCGTCCATCACCGCGTGGGTCAGCACGTCGGCGTCGGAGTGGCCGTCCAGCCCCCGGTCATAGGGGACGTGGACGCCGCCCAGGATCAGGGGGCGTCCGGCGGTGAGCCGGTGGACATCGTAGCCGTGGCCCATGCGCAGATTCGTCATCTGTCCCGCCCCCGGAGGATGGCCTCGGCGATCAGCAGGTCCAGGGGGGTGGTGATCTTGATGTTCTCTCGGCTGCCCGTGGCCAGGTAGACCTCCTTGCCCAGGCGCTCCACGGCGGAGCAGTCGTCGGTGATCTCGGCTCCGGCGTCGATGGCGGACTGGAGGGCGGCCTTCAGCAGGCTGGCCTCGATGACCTGGGGGGTGTATACGGCGAAAAGGGTGGAGCGGTCCGGCGTGGAGAGGACGCGGCCGTCGGTGGGGTCCGCGGCCTTGATGGTGTCGGTTACTGGAACGGCGGGGGCCGCGGCATTGGTGCGGCAGGCCAGGCGGATGATCTCGTCAAACTCTGCCGGGTCCACCAGGGGACGGGCGGCGTCGTGAACGGCCAGAAGCCCCGCCTTGGGGTTGGCCTCCAAGGCGGCGGCCAGGACGGACTGGGCCCGGGTGGAGCCGCCGCGGACCACCTTGACGGGCTTGTGCAGGCCGCAGCGGCCGCACAGGTCCGCCACGGTGAGAAGCAGCTCCTCCCGGGTGGCGACGATGATCTCGTCCACCAGCTCGGTCCGGTCGATGGCGCACAGGGTGCGCATCAGCACCGGTGCGCCGCACAGGTCCGTCAGCAGCTTGTTCTGGCCGCCCATGCGGGTGGAGGATCCGGCGGCGGGGACAATGGCCGAGCAGAAAGGGCGGGTCTTATCCTGGACCCGGCGGATTTTATCAAACAATTTTCCCATAGTTACGCTCCCAGCATCATGGCTTCGTTGATCCGCTGCTCCACAGCGGGGTAATCGTCCGTTCCCTCCACCAGCACCACCTCGGAGATGAGGATCTGCTTGGCGCTGTGGAGCATTTTGCGCTCGCCGTTGGACAGGCCCCGGCGGTGGTCCCGCCACATGAGGCCCTTGATGACCCAGGCCACCTCCAGCAGGTCGCCGCTTTTCAGCCGGGCCAGATTGTCCCGGTAGCGCTGGTTCCAGTTGGAGGACATCTGCACCTCCAGCGTGGGGATGGCGGAGAGTACCTGGCAGATGTGCTCCGCCGTGGACAGACACCGCAGGCCGATCTGGCAGCAGGCATCGATGGGGATCTTCAGCACAAGCCCCCCGGCGGGCATGCGGAACACATAGTAGCTGCTGACCCGGCTGCCCAGGCGCTCGTGGGTGATGCGCTCGATGATGCCGGCCCCGTGCATGGGGTGGACTACCTTATCGCCGATCAGAAACATGGCGGCGTCTCCTTTCCAGAATATAATTTTTCACAAATATATTATACCGGAACGGACCGGATTTGGCAAGAGGGAAAAAGACTATACGGAATCTTAGCAGGCGGGCGGATTGCATTCCCTACCGGAGGGGTGTATAATACCGGCGGGAAAAAATACCCGAAGGAAAGGGGCTTGCAGGAATATGCTGGAGTTTTTGGAGAAGGAACAGATCGACAAGGGGATCATTCAGGGGATCCGGGAATACCGGGAGAAGTATCCGGCGGCGCCGGAGCTGGCGGGGCGGGTGCCCCGGCCCCGGTATCACTATTACGGAAAGGACGTGTGGGAGGCGGCGGCTGCGGCCCTGCTGTGCGGCGAGAATCTGCTGCTGGCAGGCAGCAAGGCTACCGGCAAGAACGTGCTGGCGGAGAACCTGGCCATGGCCTTCGGACGTCCGGCCTGGGATGTGTCGTTCCATGTGAACATGGACGCTGCCAGCCTCATCGGCATGGATACCTTCGTGGGGGGACAGGTCACCTTCCGGCCGGGACCGGTGTATCTGTGCGCCAAAAACGGGGGCTTCGGCATTCTGGACGAGATCAACATGGCCAAAAACGAGGCGCTGGCGGTGCTGCATGCTACGCTGGACTTCCGGCGGGCCATCGACGTGCCGGGATATGACCGGGTGGAGGTGGACCCGGCGGCGCGGTTCATCGGCACCATGAACTATGGCTATGCCGGGACCCGGGAGCTGAACGAGGCCCTGACCAGCCGGTTCGTGGTGATTCAGATGCCCACCATCGGGGAGGAGGGTCTGGAGCGGCTGCTGGAGGAGGAATTTCCCACTTTGGAGAAGAAATACCGCCAGCAGTTTGCCCAGCTGTTTCTGGACCTGCAGAAAAAGTGCGAGAGCGCGGAGATCTCCTCCAAGGCCCTGGACCTGCGGGGCCTGCTGGACGCGCTGCGGCTGATCCGCCGGGGCGTCCGGGCGGGGATGGCCCTGGACATGGGCATCACCAACAAGGCCTTTGACAGCTATGAACAGGACCTGATCCGGGACGTGATCGCCGGGCGCATTCCGGCGAAGCTGGACCGGGCCCGGCTGTTTACGGACTGAGCGCCATGGGTGTGCAGACCTACAGCGCCCAGCAGCGGCGGGCGGTGAACCTGATCTGGGCAGCGGCGGGGGAATATGGGTTCGAGCCCAAATTCCTGGCCATGAAAACCGACGGGACACCGGATTTTTACATGAATTTTGTCATCGGCCTGGTATACAAGTGGTTTGGCCGGGATATGCTGGAGCGGCTGTTTGACTCGTGGCTGGGGGATGTGCGGCAGGCGGTGATGGACGACCTGGCGTGGCTGGCCCTGGAGAGCGCTGTGTATCAAAAGGAGCTGCCGGGACGTCCGGCGCTGGAGGAGCTGCGGCAGGACCACGCCCGGGAGTTCTTTGCCATGGAATATCAGACCTCCCGGCAGGAGTGGATGGCCCGGAATCAGCTGGTATACTCCATGCAGGCGGCCCGGTGGAAAAACGTGCTGGGAAAGCCGGACCGGCTGGTGACCCCCTGGGATAAGGGCCTGTATCGGGCGCTGTGCTGCGGGGACGTCAGCGGGGAGGAGCTGGAGCAGGCGTTGCGGGCGGGCTTCCGGAAGTATCTGGGCTTTGACGGAAAGGTGCGGACCAAGGCGGAGCTGCGGCTGCACTTCGACAACCGGCGGTGGATCGCCTTTATGACCAAAATGGCTCCCACGGAGCTGGTGCGCACCGACGATCTGGCCATCGGACGGGCGGCCCATGCCGGGCAGGCGGGGCTTGTCCGGGCGGCGGACGCCCTGCGGTCCATGCTGCGCTCCAACGAGCGGGCGGAGGCGGACCGGGCGTATATCCAGCGGTGCTTCGGGCGGAGCATGTATTCCCCAAAGCAGCTGAGCGCCATCGAGCAGCAGCGGTGCACCGGGAATCACCTGGGATGCAGGCTGTGGTTTACCCGGGGGGACCCGGCGGCGGACGTGCCGCCCAGCAGCGACAGCCAGCAGCTGTATGAACAGGCGGCGGAGCAGGCCCGGCTGAACCGGGCGGCTTATGCCGAAAACAGTGAGCTGTATGAAAGCGCTCTGCTGCGGCTGACGGAGCAAATTCGCAACTGTGTGCTGGTGCACCAGCAGCCGGAGGCCGTGACGGCCCGGCAGGGCTGGCTGGACGGGGCCAGGGTATGGCGGGAGCCGGTGCTGGGGGACGACCGGGTGTTTCTGCGGCAGGATCAGGAGCCGAAGCCCGGCTTCAGCGTGGACCTGCTGCTGGACGGCTCGGCCTCCCGGCTGCACTGTCAGGAGACCATCGCGGCCCAGGGGTATATCCTGGCCAAGAGCCTGCTGAACTGCGGCATTCCCGTGCGAGTCACCAGCTTCTGCAGCCTGCGGGGCTATACGGTTCTGCGGGTGCTCAAGGGCTTTGCGGACAAAAGCCTGCAGGGGATCGACCAGTATTTTGCATCGGGCTGGAACCGCGACGGCCTTGCCCTGCGGGCGGCAGGCGATCTGGTCAGCTTTGACCCCGGCCCCGCACCCCGGCATCTGCTCATCCTGCTGACGGATGCTTCCCCCAACGACAGCCGCCGCGTACCACCCAGCCCGGAACAACCGTTGGGTTGTGATTACGGCGGCTCCTACGGCGTGGACGATGCCGCCGCCGAGGTGCGTGCCCTGCAGCGCAAGGGTCTGCGTGTCTCTGCCGTGTTCATGGGCGAGGACAGCTCCAGCCACGATGCAGAACGCATCTACGGCAAAAATCTCGCCCGCATCCGGGGCATGGATCAGCTGGCACGCGCCGCTGGGCGGCTCATCCAGAATGAGATCCGGGAGCTGGGCGATTGAATCCTGCCACCACAAAAGGCTTCTCCGACGGGAGAAGCCTTTTTCATTTACAACCAATCCGTTTGTCAGCATCCCCGAATTTCCAAAATATTTTGGTTTTTGTCAAACTTATAGTTGTATTTTGTTGTCGTATATGTTATAATGCAGGCAGAGAACAACCGATGGATGGTTTCCGACACATCATCCAAAACCAGAGAGGAGACCCGCTATGGATGCCAGCCGCTATTTTGAAGAGATGCACCGTGCCATGTCCGCACAGAAAAACAATTCTTCCCTGCTCCTGACCGTCAAGGTACAGGATCTGGGCGGCGCTGATGCCTATCTGGAGCTGCGGCAGTCTCCCAATGGCCGCGCCCGGGTGTTTTACTCCACCATGGGCCGCCGCAACCTGAATTTTCAGCTGTTCCGCAAGGGCTGGCAGCTCTGCCACAACGCATCCGGCGAGATGACAGGGCAATTCCCCACCCGGGCCGAAAACCTGTTGGACAGTGCGGACTTTTCCGCCTGCATCCGGGATGACACCCTGGATGCGGGCCGTACCGAGATCATTCTGCGGGAGCTGCGCCGCGCGGCAGGCACCTCCCGCTCCTGCCTGCCTCAGTCTGCCCGGGAAGGTGCCATGATCACCGTGGAGAGCTTTGTGGGCCGGGGCGGCGAGTGGAACTACTGGTCCACCCGTGCCGCCGACTGCCTGCCCATTGCGGCCATTCTCTGCTGGCTGGGCGATTTTCTGGCCGGAACGGAGCGCCGCACCCTGCAATCCAGCCCTGAAGCCATGGCACTGGCCGCCCGATGGCAGGCCGAACTCGCCTCCCCCTTTGCGCAGCCGGCTGACTGCGTCCAGCGTCCTGCCCGCACGGTTTCGCCTTCCGCGCCCCGCCGTGCCGCGCAGCAGG
>OGHH01001527.1_pt1 | contig 16595 bp, 10 predicted proteins | sample 1571471 | NCBI WGS metagenome assembly OGHH01 (sample SAMEA2581936, study PRJEB24529) | metagenome | biome: Human gut stool | place: China | collected 2011
CCGCCGAAGCCCTTTTAGCCGAAGCTGAGCCCCACAACCCCGGTCCCTGGGGCGACCACAGCCGCATAGCAGCCCACTGCGCCGAGGCCATCGCCCGCGCCTGCGGGCTGGACGCAGACAAGGCCTATGTGCTGGGGCTGCTCCACGACATCGGGCGGCGGTACGGCAAGCGGCACCTCGGCCATGTCTTAGACGGCTACCGCTACATGCTCTCGCTGGGGTACGACGAGGTGGCGCGGGTCTGCCTGAGTCATTCCTTCAATAACCAGTCGCTGGCCGACTATGTAGGCAGGCGTGACACGACGCCCGAAGAAACGAAAATCATTGCCGACAGACTGGACGACATGGCCTACGACGAGTACGACAGACTCATCCAGCTCTGCGACTCGCTGGCCGGGACCGACGGTGTCATGGACATCATTGAGCGGATGGAGGACGTCCGCCGCCGCTACGGCGATTATCCGCAGAACAAGTGGGACATCAACCTCGCCATCAAGGCACACTTTGAGGCGCTTGCCGGGCGTGACATCTACGACATCGTGGGCCAGCCCACGGCCCGCAGGTAAGTCTCTCCCCTCTTTTTACATTGGAGGTACAGCACCATGCACAAACCCCGCATCATCTTTTTCGACATCGACGGCACCCTCATCGACATGGAAAAAAAGCGTATTACTGAGCGGACACTGGACGCTCTGCGCCGCTTACAGCAAAACGGCATCCTGCTGGCCATCGCCACCGGGCGTTCCCCTCTCATTGTGCCGAGATTCGACGGCGTGGAGTTCGACGTCTTTCTCACCTACAACGGCTCCTACTGCTACGACCGTCGCGGAGATATTTTTGCCAGCCCCATCCCGCCGCAGGATGTGCAGACGCTGATCCAAAACGCCGCAGCGCTTGGTCGTCCGGTGTCGGTTGCCGGACGGACGCAGCTGCTCTCCAACGGGACGGATGACGATTTAACGGCATATTACGCCATCGGCGGACGAGCGCCGGTCATTTCCGATAAGTTCGATGACGTCTCCCGAGGTGAAGTTTTCCAGCTGCTGATGGGCTGCCGCGAAAGCGACTGGCCCGCCATCCTCAAGGGCACCACCGGCGCAAAGATCGCCGCGTGGTGGGACAGGGCCGTAGACATCATCCCCGCCTCGGGCGGTAAGGGCGCAGGCATCCGGAAGGTACTGGCCCACTACGGCCTGACAAAGGAAGACGCGATGGCTTTCGGCGATGGAAACAACGATATAGAAATGTTTCAGGCTGTCGGTCACAGCGTTGCCATGGGCAACGCCTCTGCCGATTTGAAAGCCATCGCCAGCGAGGTCTGCGGCACCTGTGCAGAGGATGGTATTTACCACTACTGCAAAGAAAATGGTTTGATTTAAGAAAACAAAAAGAGGCCGCTGTGTTCAACCTCTCCGTCACGGCTTCGCCGTGCCACCTCCCCTATCGAGGGGAGGCTTTGGCATGGCAGAAAGCCCAATCTCTTCGCCAGAGGCTCCCCTCGGTAGGGGAGCTGTCGAACGAAGTGAGACTGAGAGGTTGCTTTTACAGCGGCCTCTTATTTTTGCTATTTACTTTTCTTCTCGTTCCGCCTTTTCGGCCTCCTGCTGCCGGCGCAGTTTCTTGATGCGCTTTTTCTCGCTCTCGACGCGGGGCCAGGGCCACGAGAAGCCCTCGTTCTCCTTGCACCAGCGGGTGAGCGGATAGAACGCGAAAGCCAGCCCGAACAGGTACAGCAGGACGTACAGCAGACCCGAAAGCGTTACCAGCGCGTCCAGCGCCCCGATGAGCGCCATGATGAAGCCAGCTTTCAGGAAAAACAGGCCGTTCTGGCGGCAGTACTCGGGGAAATTTTCGGCCTTGACGGCCTGACGGCCCTGGTCGCCCCAGACCCGTGGATTTTTCATGACCGAATAGCCGTAAAAGACCAGCATCAGGCCACAGGTAAGTTGGAATCCAAAAAACATCTGCGTCGTTCCTCGCTTTATTCTGGTGTGATGGAGTCAGAAGCGTGCTCAGTCGTCGTTGTACTCGCCCAGCAGCGGCTTCATGAAGGGCAGGAAGTCCAGCGTTGCAAAGTAGTCCCGGGGAGTCTCAGCGCGGCGGATAAGGCGGTGAGAGCCGTCCTCGCAGAGCAGGACCTCGGCGCTGCGCAGCTTGCCGTTGTAGTTGTAGCCCATGGCAGAGCCGTGCGCACCAGTGTCGTGGATATACACGATGTCGCCGATGTCGATCTTGGGCAGCATACGGTCGATGGCAAACTTGTCGTTGTTCTCGCACAGACCGCCGACCACATCGTACTTGTGGTCGTGGGGTGCGTCTTCCTTGCCCAGCACGGTGATGTGGTGGTAAGCGCCGTACATGGCGGGGCGCATCAGGTTGGCCGCGCAGGCATCCAGACCGATGTATTCCTTATAGATGTGCTTCTCGTGGATGGCAGTCGCCACCAGAGCGCCGTAGGGGCCGGTGGTGAAGCGGCCCATCTCGGTGAAGATGGAGACATCGCCCATGTCGGCGGGGACCAGAATTTCTTCAAACTTCTTGCGGACGCCCTCGCCGATGGCCATGATGTCGTTTTCAGTCTGCTCGGGGCGGTACGGGATGCCGACGCCGCCGGACAGGTTGATGTAGGCGATATGCACGCCGGTGGCCTTCTGGACGCGGACAGCCAGCTGGAAGAGGATGCCTGCCAGCTCAGGATAATAGGCGTCAGAGATGGTGTTGGAGGCAAGGAAGGCGTGGATGCCAAAGTTTTTGGCACCCTTTGCAGCCAGCTTCTTGTAGCTGTCGATCATCTGCTCCTCGGTCATGCCGTACTTGGCGTCGCCGGGCTTGTCCATGACCTGGAAGCCCTCTTTGCTCTCGCCCAGCTGGAAGGTGCCGCCCGGATTGTAGCGGCAGAAGATGTTCTCCGGCACACCGGCCACACGGTCGAGGAAGTCCACCATGGTGGCGTCGTCGAGGTTGATGTAGGCACCCAGCTCGTAGGCTTTCTTCATATCCTCCACCGGAGTCTGGTTGGAGGAGAACATGATGTCGCTGCCGGTAAAGCCGCAGACTTCGCTGAGCATCAGCTCGGTCAGGGAGGAGCAGTCCACGCCGCAGCCCTCTTCCTTCAGGATCTGGAGGATGACGGGGTTCGGCAGAGCCTTGACCGCAAAATACTCGCGGAAGCCCTTGTTCCAGCTGAATGCCTTGTTGATGCGTCGGGCGTTCTCGCGGATGCCCTTCTCGTCATAGACGTGGAAGGGGGTGGGTACGTCCTGAATGATGTCCTGAGCCATCGACTCAGTCAAAAACGGTTTCTTTTCCATGATTGTACATCCCTCTCATATATTTTTACACAGCAAAGGTGCCGTGCAGCCAGCGGTTTTACAGCTTGAGGTTCTCGCGGGTGGGGGTAAAGGTAGGCACCATTTTGGCCAACTGCTCCACCACGCTGTCGTCGTTGTGCTCGGCGGCGACGGCCAGCTCCTGGAGCTGCTGGTAGAACTCGCCCAGGTCGATGTTCCGGGGCGGAGCCACGAAGATCTTATTGTGGACGGTGCGGCGCATCTTGTCCTGCTCCTCGTCCATCATCAGCTCTTCGTAGAGTTTTTCGCCGGGGCGCAGACCCACGATCTTAATATCCATGTTCACGCCCGGCTCATAGCCGTAGAAGCGGATGAGCTGTTTTGCAAGGTCCATGATCTTGACCGGCTCGCCCATGTCCAGCACATAGATGCTGCCGCTCTCGGCCAGCGCACCGGCCTGCAGCACAAGCTGTGCCGCCTCCGGGATGGTCATAAAGTAGCGCTCGATGTTGGCATCGGTGAGGGTGACGGGGCCGCCCTTTTTGATCTGCGCCTCAAACAGCGGGATGACGCTGCCGTGGCTGCCCAGCACGTTGCCGAAGCGCACCGCAACGCAGGTCATCGACGTGGCCCGGGAGAAGGTCTGGATCAGCATCTCGCACAGGCGCTTGGTGCAGCCCATGACGTTCGTCGGATTGACAGCCTTGTCTGTAGAGAGCTGGACGAACCGCTCCACGCCGTGCTCGGCGGCGGAGGTCAGCAGGTTCTTGGTGCCAAAGACGTTGTTCTTGACGGCCTCGGCAGGGCTGATCTCCATCAGCGGCACATGCTTGTGCGCCGCCGCGTGAAAGACGACGGACGGATGATAGGTGTCGAACACATCGTCCAGACGTGCTTTATCGCGGATGGAGCCGATGAGGGTGATAATAGGAGCCTCGGGGCCGTACTTGTTTTTCAGCTCGGTTTCCAGCTCATAGGCGCAGTTCTCGTAGATGTCAAAAATCAGCAGACGGCGGGGCTGGTAGCGCATGATCTGACGGCAAAGCTCGCTGCCGATGGAGCCGCCGCCGCCCGTGACGAGAACGATCTTGTCATGCAGGTACTCGGAGATCTGGGCATTGTTCAGCTGGATCTCGTCGCGGGAGAGGAAGTCCGCCGTGTTCAGCTCGCGGAAGCCCGCCGCCACAGGATTGCCGTTCTCGTCAACAGCCTGCGGGTCACTGATCATCCGTACGCGGCAGTGGGTGGAGTTGCAGAGGTTGATGATCTCGCTCAAACGGTCGCCCTTGACCGTCGTGATGGCGATGACGATCTCGAGAATATGATATTTGCGCACCAGCTCCGGTATGTCGGAGATCGTGCCGCGCACCGGTACGCCCTGCACGCGCAGGCCTTTTTTGGTCAGGTCGTCGTCAACGATGCAGACCGGGTTGCCGAAGCTCTGATTTTTCGTCTTGCAGAGGTTGACGGCCCACGCACCGGCGTTGCCGGCGCCGACAATGAGCAATGGCGTGTTGTCCTCCGGCTTGTTGGCCTTGGCGTTGCGCATCGTCAGGACCAGCCGCCACAGGAACCGCACGCCCGCTATGGCCGCCGTGTTGAATACCGCGCCGAAGATCAGCACCGCGCCGGAGATCGGGCGGCTGTGGTAGATCAGATCGAACAGCATGATGATGCCCGTCGCCAGCCCGGAAAGGCAGGTCAGGCGTGCAAGGTCGCGCATACCGGCGTACTCCCACATGATCTCATACAGTCCGCCGAACCAGAACACGATCATATAAATGGGCAGGACGTATAAGAGCATCGGGGCCATGGCGCGCAGTATCTCCACGCGGCGGTAGGCGTCGCCGCTGTCAAAGCGCAGCATGACGGCCAGCCAGTAGCAAAGTACAATGAGCCCGCAGTCCAGCAGCATCAGTGCGATGCGGCGCGGAAGCCCTTTTATCAGTTGTTTTGAGACCTGTTGCATCGATTCCATCCTTACTATACGTTATTCTATCTGAAAACGGGCGCAATACAGCCCGGCAAAATTGTCATATAGGCTATTATAACACAAAAAGGCCCCATTTGTCCTACTTTTGGGCAGACAAATGGGGCTAATATTGTATAAAAATCGTGGTAAATTTTTGGTAAAACGGACGAAAGCGATTTACTCGACGGTCACGCTCTTGGCCAGATTGCGCGGCTTATCGACATCCAATCCCTTGGCGCAGCTGACGTAGTAGGCCAGCAGCTGCAGCGGAATGACTGACAGGCTCGTGGCAAAGTGCGGGTCGGTCTTGGGCACGTAGACCGTGAAGCCCGCAGTGTCCTCGATGCTGTAATTTCCGTAGGTGGTCAGGCCCATCAGGAAGGCACCGCGGCTCTTGACCTCGACCATGTTGGAAACGCTCTTTTCAAACAGGTCCGGCTGGGTCAGGATGCCGACGACCAGCGTTCCATTCTCGACCAGAGAAATCGGCCCGTGCTTCATCTCGCCCGCGGCGAACGCCTCGGAGTGGATGTAGCTGATCTCCTTAAATTTCAAACTGCCCTCGAGCGCGACGGCGTAGTCGAGGCCGCGGCCAATGAAGAAGGCGTCCTTGGCGTTTGCGTACTTGCTGGCAAACCACTGGATACGTTCCTTGTCAGCCAGGGTCTTTTCGATCTTCTCGGGCAGAGCCTCCAGCTCGGTGACGAGGTGCTCATACTGGCCGTCCGCCAGCGTGCCGCGCACACGGGCAAACTCGGTAGCCAGCAGGTAGCAGGCCGCCAGCTGGGTGCTGTAGGCTTTGGTGGTAGCGACGGAGATTTCCGGGCCGGCCCAGGTGTACATTGTGGCGTCGGCCTCACGGGCAATGCTGGAGCCGACGACGTTCACAATGCCGATGGTGCGCACACCGCGCTCCTTGCACAGGCGCAGGGCGGCCAGCGTGTCGGCGGTTTCACCGCTCTGGCTGATGACTATAGCGAGTGCGTCCTTTTCGAGCACGGGATTGCGGTAACGGAACTCGCTGGCGACATCGACCTCGACGGGGATGCGTGCCAGGCTCTCAAACACATAGCGCGCGGCCATGCCGACATGGTAGGCGGAGCCGCAGCCGATGATGTAGAGACGATGGACATTCCTGATGGCCTCCTCGTCAAGGGCCAGCTCGGACAGGTCGATCTGGCCGTCCTTGAGGCGCGGGGAGATCGTATCGCGGACAGCGGCGGGCTGCTCGTAGATCTCCTTCATCATGAAGTGCTCGTAGCCGCCCTTCTCCGCGGCCTCGGCGTCCCATTCAATGGTGGTGGACTCGCGGGTGATGGGCTCCTTGTCGATGTTGAAGAACTCGATGGAGTCGGGGGTCAGGCGGGCAATCTCGAGATTGTCAATATAGTAAACCGTGCGGGTGTACTTGAGCAGCGCAGGAACGTCGGAGGCGATGATGGCACCGTCCTCGCACTTGCCGACGATGAGCGGGCTGTCCTTGCGCACTGCGTAGATGACGCCGGGTTCGTCGGCAAAGAGCACGCCCAGCGCGTAGGAGCCGCGGACGTGCAGCATCATGCGGGTGATGGCGTCCAGTGCGTTGCCTGCGGACTCGCCCATGTAATAGTAGTCAAGCAGCTGGGCAACGACCTCGGTGTCGGTCTGGGAGACGAAGCTGAAGCCCTTGTTGAGCAGACGCTCCTTGATCTCCTGATAGTTTTCAATGATTCCGTTGTGTACGACGGCAATCTTCTGGTCACGGGAATAATGCGGGTGTGCGTTGACGACGGACGGCTCGCCATGGGTCGCCCAGCGGGTATGGCCGATGCCGCAGCTGCCGGGCACGGCGCTGCCGCCGTCGGTCATCTCGCTCAGGACCTTTAGGCGACCCTTGGCCTTGACGACCTCGATCTTGCCGGCGGCGTTCTGTACGGCCATACCGGCAGAGTCATAGCCGCGGTATTCCAGCTTGGCCAAGCCGTCCAGCAGAATGGGGGCGGCCTGTGCCGCGCCGGTAAAGCCTACGATTCCACACATAACAGGTATCCTCCCTTTGTTACAGCGTTGAAACTATACTTTCCATTTTATTGGATTAGAGCAAAATACTTCTACAGTATATGCCATTTGGGTACAAATGTCTATAGCTTTACGCAGATTTTGTACAGATGTGCGCGTCATAAAGACAAAGCGGGCAGCCGTCAAGGGCTACGGCTGCCCGCTGCGCGCATTCTCCCTTTCCGGTTTCTTACACCATATAAGAACGAATCAAAAGTTATCGCGCATTTATTAGCATAGCACATTCCCGGAAGAATAGCAAGTGCAATCTGCAAGCAAAAGAACATTTTGCACATTTTGCAAAAGAATCTAAAGTGCGTGATGCAATTACTTTCGGAAATTAGTCACTGACCCGACGCGCTACGACGACATAGCGCCCGTTGGCGGACGAATACTCGCAGGTGGAGAGGGTAAGCAGCTGCTCACCGTAGGCAGGGCGGATGCCGCTGTCCACGTCGCTGCGGGAGATGACCTGGTCCACGTAGCGGTTGTAGGTGTCCTCGTCCATGTCGATGTACTGGTTGTAGATAAACGAGGTGTCGTTGACGACATCGATGGTGAACGCACCGAACACCTCATACTTGGCGTCCCCGTAGACGGTGTCAAACTCAATGAAGGGGTGCTCCTGATAGTAGTCGGCCTTGCGGTACTCGGTCAGGCAGCCGAAGATCGTGCCGGTTTTCATATTGTGGCCGTAGATGATCAGGTTGTCGCTCTCGGCGTTGGCCCCGAGCGTCGTTTGCTCGTCCAGGTACGGTACGCCGTAGACGCTGTAGGCTTTGTTGAAGTCATGACGCAGATAGAAATCCTTGTTATCCGGCGCGTACATAACCGGAAAATCCAGATTGGTGCCGTCGATGGAGATCCAGCCGATAAAGTCGCTGTTCTTGTCGCGCAGGGCAGCAAACCTGGCACCGTTGGGGTTGACATTCTCCCCTGCAGGGGCCGGGGTAGCCGCGGTATCGATCATCGACTGCAGGTCGGCAAACTCGCTCTCGGTCTTGCGGTCATCGAGGAACCGCTTGACCAGCAGGCCGCCGCTGATGATGAAGATTGCGGCGAAAACGATCATCGCGAGGGTGTACAGCAGATTACCGCGCTTTTTTTTGCACTTCGCGGTCTCACGCCGGCGATAGTCCTCGTCGTTGTCCTGGTCGTAGAAGGCAGCAGGTTCCTGCGGAGAAATCTTCGGCAGATCGGTGACTGTATAGGATGCCTTTACCTGAACGGAAGGGGCCTGCGGCAGCGGTGCATCGCTGCGGTGAATCTTTGCCATGATGGATTCTCCTGTAACACAATACTATCTTTACTATACGACATGCGCGGCAAAAAGGCAAGGAAAATATCACACAAAAATCTGTAAAAAATATCCGTCCTGCACCGTGCGGCGCAGGACGGACAGCAAAAACAGGTTACTCGCGGATCTCGATGCCGAGCTTGAACTTCAGGTTGCCGAGAATTTTCTTGACGAAGCGGTCGATCTCATCGGGGGTCAGCGGCTTGTCAGCGGGCTGGAAGGACAGGCTAAACGCCATGCTCTTCTTGTCCGCGCCGAGCTTTTCGCCGCGGTAGATGTCGAACAGCTCGACCTTAGTCAGCTGCTTGCAAGCGCGCTGCATCTCGGTGACGAGGGTGCCGCACTCCATGCTCTCGGGGGCGACGAGCGCCAGATCACGCTGGACCGGGGCAAACTCGGGGATGGGCTGATAGTGGATGGCGGCGGGGACCAGTGCGTGGAACGCGACCCAGTCGATCTCGCCCAGATAGATGTTCAGGTTGGCGCGGCTGTCCTTGGGCAGCTTGAGCTCGCTTGTCACATCATTAGCCAGCTTGCCAAATACACCGACGCGCTCGCCCTTGCACAGGATATAAGCGGCAATACCGGGGTGCAGCCAGGCAACGTCCGTCGCGCGCTCGACGGTCAGCTCGACGCCGAACGCAGCGCCGAAGCTCTCGACAGCACCCTTGACTGCGAAGAAGTCCTCCTCGCTGCCCCAGGCAGCAAAGCCCAGATGCAGACGCTCCTCGGGCAGCTCGGTGACGGGCAGCTGCTTCGGGATGTAGATGTTGGACATCTCGAACAGGCGGCCCTCGGCGTTGCCCTTGCGCAGGTTGTCGACGACGACATTCAGCAGGGACGGTGCCAGCAGCGGGCGCATGATGGTCAGATGGGAGGAAATGGGGTTCAGGATACGGATGACCTTGCGCTCCGGCGCGTCAGCGGCAATGTGCAGCATGTCGAGGTCAGCGTCGGCGTAGAAGGCCAGCGTCTCGGCCTCGTAGAAGCCCTGGGCACACATGGTGCGCTTGGCCTTGGCCTGCGCCTTCTGCTCGGCGGTCAGGCCGCCGGTGGTGACGGTGGCAGCCTTCAGGAAGGTGGGGACGATGTGCTCATAGCCGTACTCGCGGATGACCTCCTCGGCCAAGTCGGGCTCACCGACCTCGATGTCCTCACGCCAGCGGGGCGCGACGACCTGCATCGTGTCGCCGTCGGCTTCGAGTTTGACCTCGAACTGCAGGCGGTTCAAGATGTCCAGAATCACATCGGTGGGCACAGTGATGCCGAGAATGGCATTGATGCCGCTGACCTTGGCCGTGAAACGCTTGCCCTCACGCGGGGCATCGGCAGAACAGTCAAAATGGGTGGAGGTGACCTCGCCGCAGCCCAGCTCCTGAATCAGGTGCAGGGCACGGGCCATGCCAATCTCGGTGGTGTACTCGGAGATACCCTTCTCGTAATGGCTGGAGGCGTCGGTGTTCTGGCCGAGGCCGCGGGCCGTCTTGCGGATGTTGTCGCGGGCGAACTTGGCGCTCTCAAACAGCAGCTGGGTGGTGGTATCTTTAATTTCGCTGTTCAGGCCGCCCATGACACCCGCCAGCGCAACGGGCTTGGAGCCGTCGCAGATGACGAGGTTGTTGGGCGTCAGGGTGAACTCTTTTTCGTCCAGCGTTGTGATCTTCTCGCCGTCTTTGGCGCGGCGGACGAGGATCTGGCAGCTTTCCAGCGTGTCCATGTCGAAGGCGTGCATGGGCTGGCCAATCTCCAGCATGACATAGTTCGTGATGTCAACGACGTTGGAGATGCTGCGCAGACCGCACAGGGCCAGATGACGGCGCATCCAGCGTGGGGACTCGCCCGGCGTGATGTTGCGGACATAATGGCCAATGTAGCGCGGGCAGAGATCCTCGGCCTCGACGCTGATGGACAGGCGCGGATCCACATAGTCGCTGACCGTGTAGTCGGTGGCGGGCATCTTGAGGGGCTTGTTCAGCACTGCTGCAACCTCGCGCGCAATGCCGAGCACACTCTGGCAGTCGGCGCGGTTGGCCGTGATGGAAATATCAAAAATGTAGTCGTCAAGGCCGACGACCTGCTGAATAGGCGTGCCGGGGACAGTGTCCTTCGGCAAATCGAGCAGGCCGTAGACCTCGGCACCGGGGTACAGATCCTCGTTCAGGCCCAGTTCCTCACCGCTGCACAGCATACCGTTGGACTCGACGCCCATCAGGGGCTTCGCCTTGATTTTTACGCCGCCGGGCAGCGTGGAGCCGTCGAGTGCGGCGGCGGTGTGCATACCGGCGTAGACGTTGGGTGCGCCGGTGGAAATCTGGATGTCGTGGCCGTACTCGCCGCAGTCAACCTTGCAGATGTGCAGATGGGTGCCTTCCTGCGGGACACACTCGGTCACAACACCGACAACGACCTTGGAGATCTCGCCGCCGAGGTCGATCAGCTCCTCGACCTCAAAGCCGCAGCCAAAGAGCTTGTCCTCAAGCTCCTGCGCGGTGACGTCGATGTCAACATATTGCTTCAACCAGCTGAATGGTACTTTCATACTCTGTACTCCTCCCCTGTCAATCCTCGAACTGCTTCAAGAAGCGCAGATCGTTTTCAAACATCAGACCGATGTTGTTGATGCCGTACTTCAGCATGGCGATACGCTCAATGCCGATGCCGAATGCGAAGCCGGAGTAGACGTTGGGGTCAATGCCGCAGTTTTCCAGTACGCTGTGGTGGACGACACCGGCGCCGAGAACCTCGATCCAGCCGGTGTGCTTGCACAGCGGGCAGCCCTTGCCGCCGCACTCGAAGCAGGAAACGTCGACCTCGACGCTCGGCTCGGTGAACGGGAAGTAAGACGGACGCAGGCGGGTCTTGACGTCTGCACCGAACAGCGCCTGGACGAATTTGTCGAGCATTCCCTGCAGGTCGCAGAGCGTGATGCCCTTGTCAACGACGAGGCCTTCCATCTGGTGGAACATCGGGGAGTGGGTCGCATCGGAGTCGGAACGGAACACGCGGCCCGGGGCCAGTACCTTGATGGGGGGCTTTTCCATGTCCATGACGCGGATTTGGCCGCCGCTGGTCTGGGTGCGCAGCACAATGTCGTCTGCGACGTAGAACGTATCCTGCATGTCGCGGGCGGGATGGTTCTTCGGCACATTCAGGCGGGTAAAGTTGTGGTCGTCGTCCTCAATCTCGGGGCCCTCGTAAATCTCAAAGCCCATACCGGCGAACACGTCGATGATCTCATTCTTGACGAGGGTTATCGGGTGCAGGCTGCCGGTTTGGCGAATCTTGGCGGGCATTGTGATGTCGACGGTCTCAGCGGCGTTGCGGGCCTCGAGCGCGGCCTTTTCGACCTGCTCGGACAGGGCCTGATACTGTGCCTCGGCCCACTGCTTGAACTCATTGATAGTCTTGCCGACGGCGGGACGGTCCTCCTTGGGGACATCGCGCAGACTCTTGGTCAGGCCCGCGACCTCGCCGTTCTTGCTCAGGTATTTCTGCCAGAAGTCAGAAAGCCGGGCTTTGTCGGTGACTTCTGCGCTGGCCTGCTCAATGGCGGCGCGCAGCTCCTTGATTTTTTCTTCCATAGTACACCTCTGCTTGAAGTAGGGCCGGAGCAAACAAAAAGGCTCCGTCCCTGTGTTGAATCAGGGACGAAGCCTTGCAAAATACAATTCTCCGCGGTACCACCCGTGTTCCGCACTGTAAAGCGCGGCACTCTTTGCTGCCGGTAACGGTGCAGAGCCGTTGCGCACTACTCGGCCTTGGCCTTTCCCGCGCACCACTCGGGAGCGAACTTCCGCATAAGCGCTTTACAGGCGGCTTGCAGCCGGTGACCGCCCTCTCTTGCCTAAAGCAGCTTGTGCATACTTTCTCCGTCGCTGTGTTTTTGCGAATACGTATTTAGTATAGCGCGGTTTGCGCCGGCTGTCAAGCCTGCGGCAGCGGATACTTCTGCTTATCCTCCACGCTGATGGCCGGACCGAGCTGAACCTCGATGATTTTCAGCTCGCTGTCGGCAAAGACCGTATGGCGGCAGCCGGCGGGCATCGTCAGGATATCTCCTGCCTTCACGTCGCGGCGCACGCCGTCCAGAATCGCATGGCCGGTACCGGAGATGACGGTCCAGACCTCGTCGCGGTTCTCATGGCTGTGGTAGTTCATGCCGTGGCCGGGGGTGAGCGTGATCTTGATGGTCATGCTCGCGTCCTCGACGTCGAGCACGCGGAAGGAACCCCAGGACTTTTCGGCAAACATGATCTGCTGATGGATGCTGTCCACATACGGCTTGATGTAGCTGGACTGCTCCTTGTCAGAAACCAAAATGCCCTCCGGGCTGGCCGAGACGACGACGTCCTTCAGCCCCATGCAGAGCACGGGCACGTCCAGCTCGTTCAGTACATGGACGTTTTGGCAGGTGTCGTTCAGCATAGCCTTGCCGATGCTCGGCTCCTCCATGGCCTCGGTCAGGGTGTTCCAGGTGCCCATATCCTTCCACTGGCCCGCAAAGCGCATTACCTGAATTTGGGACTCATTCTCGACAACGGCGTAGTCGAAGCTGATTTTTTTCAGCGTCTCGTACTTAGCGAACAGGTCCTTGTAATCGGTGAAATCGATCAGTTCGTGGGCCTTGTCCAGCACGTAGCGCAGTTTGTAGGCAAACACACCGCCGTTCCAGAGCGCACCCTGGGCAATGTACTTTTCGGCGGTGGCGGCGTCGGGCTTCTCTTTAAACGTTTTGACCGGGCTGACGGCGTCGGCACTCTGCGGGATAATGTAGCCGTACTTTTCGCTCGGGTAGGTCGGCTCAATGCCCATCAGGGAGAGGTTCGCGTTCCCCTGCCCGGCCAGCTCGGACAGGGTTCTCAGCGCGGCGAAATAGTCATTGTTGACATAGGGGTCTACCGGGCAGACGACGACAGCCTCATCAAGGTCGACGCCCTTGACGTCGTGCAGGTAGGCTGTCGCCAGTGCGATGGCCGGGAAGGTATCACGGCGGCACGGCTCGACGCAGACGCCCACCGAATTGTCCAGCTGGTTGTGAATGGACGATACCTGCGTCTTGCTGGTGGCAATCGTCACGCTGGCGTCGGCGTCAACCTCCTTGATCTGGCGGTAGACGCGCTGGACCATCGACTCGTACCCGTCGGCGGTCTTGAAGATTTTGATGAACTGCTTGGAACGAATGTCGTTCGACAGCGGCCACAGGCGCTTGCCGGAGCCGCCGGACAGCAGGATAATATTCATAGCGTTTCCTTTCAGCGCTCGGCGCGCATCGGGTTGTTCAGGAAGTCCTCATAGGACAGGCGCAGGCCATCCTCCAGCTCGGTCTTGTAGGTCCAGCCGAGGTTCGTCGCCTTGGAGACGTCCAGCAGCTTGCGGGGCGTGCCGTTGGGTTTGGAGGTGTCCCACTCGATCTTGCCGGTGTAGCCGACGACCTTGGCAACGAGCTCAGTCAATTCTTTGATGGTCAGTTCCTTGCCGGTACCCGCGTTGACTGTCTCGTTGCCGGAGTAGTGGTTCATCAGGAACACGCAGAGGTTCGCCAGGTCATCCACATACAAAAACTCGCGCAGCGGGCTGCCGTCGCCCCAGCAGGTGACGCTCTCGACGCCGTTGACCTTCGCCTCATGGAAGCGGCGGATCAGTGCGGGAACCACATGGCTGTGGGTCGGGTGGTAGTTATCGTTGGGGCCGTACAGGTTCGTGGGCATGACCGAGATATAGTCCGTGCCGTACTGGCGGTTCAGAAACTCGCAGTATTTGAGGCCGCTGATTTTGGCGAGGGCGTAAGCCTCGTTCGTCTTTTCCAGTTCGGAAGTCAGCAGGCAGCTTTCCTTCATCGGCTGCGGAGCCATGCGCGGATAGATGCAGGACGAGCCGAGGAACTCCAGCTTCTTGCAGCCGTTCTGCCAGGCAGAGTGGATGACGTTCATCTCGAGCGTCATGTTGAACCACATGAAATCGGCCAGCGCCTCCTGATTGGCGACGATGCCGCCGACCTTGGCCGCGGCAAGGAATACGTACTCGGGCTTTTCCTCGGCAAAGAACTTTTCGACATTTTCCTGACGGCAGAGGTCAAGCTCCTTGTGGGTGCGGGTGATGATATTGTTGTAGCCCTGGCGCTGCAGCTCACGCACGATGGCGCTGCCCACCATGCCGCGGTGCCCGGCAACGTAGATTTTTGCATTTTTGTCCATCATAATAAGTTACCCTCTTTTGAATAAATTATTTGATAACGCCCTTTTCGAGATACTCAGCCAGGTTCGTCTTGATGTGCTCCTCAGCGCGCTCGACGGCAACCTTCTTCATGTCGTGGTCGACCATGATCTTGACGAGCTGCTCAAACGTGGTCTTGGTCGGGTTCCAGCCCAGCTCGCGCTTTGCTTTGGAGGGGTCACCCCAGAGGTTGACGACGTCCGTCGGGCGGTAGAAGTCGGGGCTGACCTCGATGACCGTCTTGCCCGTGGCCTTGTCGATGCCCTTCTCGTTCATGCCCTCGCCGACAAATTCCAGCTCGATGCCCACATCGTGGAAGGCCAGCTGGCAGAACTCGCGGACGGAGTGCTGCTCACCGGTGGCAATGACGAAGTCCTCGGGCTTGTCGTTCTGCAAAATCAGCCACATGCACTCGACGTAGTCCCTGGCATAGCCCCAGTCGCGCAGGCTGGACAGGTTGCCCAGATACAGCTTATCCTGCTTGCCTTGCGCAATGCGGGCGGCAGCCAGCGTGATCTTGCGGGTGACGAAGGTCTCGCCGCGGCGCTCGGACTCGTGATTGAACAGGATGCCCGAGCAGCAGAACATATTGTACGCCTCGCGGTACTCCTTCACGATCCAGAAGCCGTACTGCTTGGCGACAGCGTAGGGACTGTAGGGGTGGAACGGTGTGTTCTCGTTCTGGGGAACCTCCTCGACCTTGCCGTACAGCTCGGATGTAGATGCCTGATAGATGCGGCAGGTGTCCTTGAGGCCGGACAGGCGCACAGCCTCCAGCACGCGCAGCACGCCGGTGGCATCGACGTCGGCGGTGAACTCCGGCACATCAAAGCTGACCTGCACATGGCTCTGGGCCGCCAGGTTATAAATTTCGTCCGGGCGCACCGAGCCGATCACAGCAACCAGGCTCATCGAATCGCCCATATCGCCGTAATGCAGGTGGAAATGCGGGTTGCCCTCCAGATGGGCAATGCGTTCACGGTAGTCAACGGAAGAACGACGGATGATGCCATGTACATCATAGCCCTTCTCGATCAAAAACTCTGAAAGGTAAGAGCCATCCTGGCCGGTAACACCGGTGATCAATGCCTTTTTCATAAAAAATGCAGCCTCAACTTTCCTTTTCTATCATCATGCGCCGCCGGTCTGCCGCAGCATGGGCGGGAATGTAAATTCAGCTTTCAGGGGGCTTTGCGCAGCCTTGCCCTGTATTATATTAGTATACCCTGTTTTGCGTTTCTGCGCAAGTATACGCTGTATCCAACCTGTCGCCTGCTCTTGATTGACCTGCCCCGCACCGCGGATTATAATTATAAGGGTAGTATTTCATCATCCGGGCCGCTGCCCGTTCAAGAAAGCTGGAATCACATGCAGGATCTCAAACACGTTTTTTCTTACTTAAAGCCCTACCGGCGGGATTTATTCCTTGCCGTCGGGCTGGTTTTTGTGGAATGTATTTTTGAAATGGTCATTCCGATGCTGATGTCTGACCTGGTGGACCAGGGCGTGCCCAGCCATGATATGCAGGTCATTATGCTGCAGGGCAGCAAGATGATCATCTGCGCTGTGCTGGCCCTGATCACCGGCCTGCTGTACGCCAGGTTCGCCGCCCGCGCCGCCAACGGCTTTGCCGCTGCTCTGCGCGAAGCTGAGTACCGCAAGCTGCAGCAGTTCGACTTTGCCAACCTGGACCATTTTTCCACCCCGTCCCTCGTTACCCGCATGACCACCGATGTCACGGTCATGCTCAACGCCGTGGCCACCGGCCTGCGGCCTTTGGTGCGCA
>OGHH01001550.1_pt1 | contig 16340 bp, 14 predicted proteins | sample 1571471 | NCBI WGS metagenome assembly OGHH01 (sample SAMEA2581936, study PRJEB24529) | metagenome | biome: Human gut stool | place: China | collected 2011
GATCCTGGCCGGTCTTCTGCTGGTGCTGTTTCTCGGCACGCGCATGGGTCTTTCCATCCGCGCCACGGGCGATAACCCCGACATGGTGCGCGCCTCATCCCTGAATCCGTCGTTCACGATCACGATTGGCCTGTGCCTTGCCAACATGCTCACGGCGCTCTCCGGCGCGATCGTCGGCCAGTATCAGAAGACTGTGGACATCAACTCCGGCACGGGCATCGTCGTCATCGGCCTCGCCTGCCTCATCATCGGTGAGACGCTGCTCGGGCGCAGAAGCGTCAAAAAGGGCGTCATCGCCGCGATCCTCGGCTCGATCGTTTACCGCTTCATCTACGCCATCGTATTCTACACGAAGATCGTGCCCGTCGAGTGCCTGAAGCTCCTGACGGCCATCATCGTGGCGCTGGCCATTGCCGCGCCGAGCATCCAGAAGTGGGCGGCGTTCCAGAAGCGCAAAATGGCCGCCAGAAATAAGGAGGGCACGTAAGATGCTGGACATTCAAAATCTCTCCAAGACCTTCAACCCCGGCACGGTGAATGAGAAAAAGGCGCTTTCTTCCCTTTCCCTGCATTTGGACGAGGGCGATTTCGTCACCATCGTCGGCTCGAACGGCGCGGGCAAGTCGACGCTCTTCAACGCCATCGCGGGCAGCTTTTATGCCGACGAGGGCAGCATTTCGCTCGCGGGCAAGGACATCACCTTCATGCCCGAGCACGAGCGCTCCCGCTGCATCGGGCGGCTCTTTCAGGACCCGTTGCGCGGCACTGCGCCGAGCATGACGATCGAAGAAAACCTTGCGCTCGCGTATCTGCGCGCGGCGCACGGCAATCCGTTCAGCCGCATCAGCAAGAAGGACAAGGAGTTCTTCGCCGAGCAGCTCAAGCAGCTCGACATGGGCCTTGAGGACCGCATGAAAAACCCCGTGGGCCTGCTCTCCGGTGGCCAGCGTCAGGCGCTCACGCTGCTGATGGCAACGCTCAAGCGCCCCAAGCTGCTGCTGCTCGATGAGCACACCGCAGCCCTCGACCCGAAGACCGCTGCCAAGGTCATGGAGCTCACTGACCGCATCGTGCGCGAGGGCCAGCTCACCACGTTGATGATCACGCACAACATGCGCGATGCCATTCAGTACGGCAACCGCCTCATCATGCTGCACGACGGCCACGTCATCCTCGACATTGCGGGCGAGGAGAAGGGGAAGCTGACCGTGCCCGATCTTCTTGAGCAGTTCACGAAGGCCAGCGGCGACGAGTTCGCCAACGACCGCGCGATCCTCTCCTAACGTTTTCTCTCTCCCCTATAAAGCACAAAAAGAGCCTGAACGCTTTGTTCAGGCTCTTTTCTTATCCCTTTTTACGCCTCCCGCAGCACGACCTCGACAATGCCGACGTCATCGGTATCGGGGTAGAAGTTCACTTGCCACGGCTCGGTAAAGCCGGGGTCGACCTCCTCCTGCACAGACCGCACCATGTCGCGGATGCCGTCACGGTCCGCGGTGAAGTACGTGAAGCGCACGGCGATACGGCTGAGCGAACCCTCGCGCGCCGTCAGGCGCAGAAGGTCAGGCAGCGCCTCGGTGCTCGTCGCGGTGACAATGCCCGCCTGCTCCTCCGCCGTGCGGCGGTAGCCGAGGCGCACGTGCATCTCGTAATAGGCGCGCTCCTGCGTGTCGGTGTAGCTGATGTAGTCAAGAAGATACGCGCCCAGTGCCGTCTCCTCCTGCACCTCCTTACAGGCCTGCTCGGCCATGGCCGCGGCGTCTTCCTCGCTGTAAATACGCACAACGCCTTCCTCGCTGTGCTCGCCAAGGAGCAGCAGCAGCGCATTGACGAGGTCCTGATAGCTGTCGGCGCGCAGGGTGTCCGCACCCTCGTTTTCCCAGTAGACCTCGCTGTGCGGCGCGGAGACGCTGTAGGAACGCTCAAGCACGACGTTGCCGCCGCAGCCCGAGAGCGTCAGGCAGAGCGCCAGCGAAAGCAGAATGAACTTTTTGCGCACGGCGCTCCCCCCTTCGATGAAATGTCTCTTTCTCAGTAGCCGAGCGGCTCGTCGACGAGCACGACCTCGGTCTCGCAGCTGCGGATGGCCTCCCACAGCACGACAAGGCCGCGGCAGATGCGCTGCGGGCTCTTGCAGTCGTAACAGCGATCGCCCTTTACGGCGCAGGGCGTCTTCACGCCGAGGATATTGCGGGCGCGCCAGAGCGCCTCGTCGTAGGTGGGCTCGAGCTTATTTTTGCCCGCGATGATCCAGACCTTTTTGTGGCCGTAGATTGCCGAAGCCACACGGTTGCCCGCGCCGTCGATGTTGATGATCTCGCCCGTCTCGGCAAGGCCGTTGGCCGAGAGCAGATAGTTGTCACACGTCGAGGCGTTTTTGAGCACCTCGGCGGCGCTCATGCCGTCCGGCACGTTCCAATGGCTGAACATCGTGTTATGCTTGCCGAGGCTTTCAAAAAGCCCCATCTGAGAGAGCGTCATGCTGCCGCCGAACGACACGCTCTCTCCGTCGATCTGCGCGTTCAGATAGTCCGCCGCTTCCTTCGCCGTCGCGAAGGCGGACACCTTGAACCCGCGTTCCTCGAGATTCTTCTCCACCGTCGTAAGATCCATTCCTGCGTCCTCCTTGTATCCCGATATTCTTAGAGACCCTGCGGGTCGTATTCGCCAAAGCCCTCGCCGAGCACCTCGCTCGCGTCGCAGACGATGAAAAAGGCATCGGGATCGAGTTCCTTAATATAGCGTTTGATGGAAACAGCCTCCTTTTTGCGCACCGCACAGAAAAGGAGCGGACGCTCCGCGCCCGTGTAGCCGCCCTTGCCGTTCAGGAGCGTCACACCCATGTCGCGCCGCAGCATTTCCTGCATGATCTCCTCATACTTGTCGCTGATGATATAGGCGACCTTTGCCGTGTTCTGACCGTAGACGACCAGGTCGAGCACCTTCGTCGTGATATAGAGCGCGAGCGCGCCGTAGAGCGCGTTGTTGAGGCTGTGGAACACCGCGGCGTAGATCAGAATGATCGTCAGGTCGATGCCGAGGCAGATGTTGCCGATTGACAGCCGCTCAACGTGCGACCGCACGATCCACGCGCCAAGCTCCGAGCCGCCGGTCGTCGTCTCCTCGCGGAATAAAAGTCCCGAGGCGATACCGAGCGTCACGCCGCCGTACAGGCACGCAAGCAGCGGGTCCATGGGCGCAAACTCGTGGATGGCCGCGACAACGTCGATCAAAATGGAGCTCAGCGTCATCGTGTAGATGGACTTGCACAAAAATGCGAAGCCGAATTTTTTAAGTCCCACGATAAAAAGCGGCACATTGAGCACGATGACCATCGTACCGACCGGCAGAATGGGTGCAAAAAAGTTAATGATCTGCGAAATACCCGTAAAGCCGCCGACCGTAAAGCCATTCGGTGCATAGAACCAATCGAACGACAAGGCATACAGCACGCAGGCAAGCGTGACAATGATATAGCTTTTCACCTGCTCGCGCAGTTTTTTATTTTTCATAAATTTTCTCCCCTCACATGTTTCTCTCAGGCTTCCGACGTCAAATCAGCGAGAGCTGCTTGTCGTCGCTGTCCTCCGTCTTGAGCAGCGCGCCCGTCGCGGGAATGCTGCGGCCGCGGTAGCGGGCAAGGTCGGTGATGCCGGTCTCCTCCGGGAAGCGCACCGTGTCGAGCACGTACTTCTTTTTGAGCGTCAAAAGCGCGACGCCCTGCGTTGTGCGCGTCGTCTTCACACCGAGAAGCGCTGTGTTCACGATCAGCACGCGCGGCTCTGTCGAATAGACGGCGATCTCGCGGTCTTCCTTGAGATACAGCAGCGCCTTGAGCGGGCTTTTGTCGCTGTAGGCGCCGGTCAGGCGGCGGCGATTCGAGGTCGTCTTGTAGGCGGACAGCTCGACCTTTGCGGCCTTACCGTTTTCGAAGAAGAAGATCATATAGCCGCTGTAATCGCCGGGAAGCACCATGCCCATGACGCTCTCGCCCTCGTCCATGCCGAGCTTCGCGGGTAAGTAGTCACCCAACTGGCTCGCCTTGCCGTCGGCAAAGTCGCTCGCGCGCGTCTTGTAGACCTGCGCCTTGTCGGTGAAGAACATCAGCTCGGCGGCGTTGGAGCTCTCCACGCTCATGCTGAGCGCGTCGTCCTCCTTGAACTTCTGTTCGCCGGACATGCGAAGAGACTGCGGCGTGGTCTTTTTGAAGTACCCGTGCTGCGATAAAAACAGCGTCACGGGATAGTCCTCGATGGCGTCCTCCTCGCTCTCGGCGTCCTCGGCATAGTCGTAGAGGATGCCGGTGCGGCGGGGCTCGGCGTACTTTTTGCGCACATCCTCAAGCTCGCTGACGATGATCTTGCGGATGCGTGACGGGCGCGCGAGCGTATCCTCGAGGTCTTCGATCTCCGCCTCGAGCGATGCCGTCTCCTCCACGCGCTTCAGGATATACTCGCGGTTGATATTGCGCAGCTTGATCTCGGCGACGTATTCCGCCTGGATCTGGTCGATGCCGAAGCCGATCATCAGGTTCGGCACGACGTCGGCCTCCTTTTCCGTCTCACGGATGATCTTGATGGCCTTGTCGATGTCGAGCAAGATGCGTTTAAGGCCCTTTAAGAGGTGCAGCTTGTCCTGCCGCTTTTTGAGCACGAAGTACACGCGGCGCTTGACGCTCTCGGTGCGCCACGCGCACCACTCGTCTAAAAGCTCGCGCACGCCCATCACGCGCGGCATGCCGCCAATCAGGACGTTGAAGTTGCACGACGCCGTATCCTGCAGTGTCGTCGCCTTGAAGAGCTTCTGCATCAGCTTGTCTGGGTCGGCACCGCGCTTTAAGTCGATCGTCAGCTTGAGACCGGAGAGGTCTGTCTCGTCACGCATGTCGGAAATTTCCTTGACCTTGCCCGCCTTGATGAGCTCGGCGACCTTGTCCATGATGGCCTCGGTCGTGGTGGTGTAGGGAATTTCATATATTTCGATGAGATTTTCTTTTTTGTCGTAGCGCCAGCGGGCGCGCACCTTCACGCCGCCGCGGCCGGTGTTGTAGATGTCCTCGATGGCGCGCGGGTCGTACAATACCTCGCCGCCGGTCGGGAAGTCGGGCGCGAGCAGCGTTTCGCTGATGCGCACCTCAGGATTTTTCAAAAAGGCGATCGTCGTGTCGCAGACCTCGCCCAAATTAAAGCCGCACAGCTGGCTCGCCATGCCGACAGCAATGCCCTGGTTGGCCGAGACTAAAATATTTGGGAACGTTGTTGGCAGCAGCGCCGGCTCTTTCATCTGGTTATCGTAGTTGTCGACAAAATCAACGGTGTCAGAGTCGATGTCGCGGAAGAGTTCGGCGCAGATGGGCGCGAGCTTGGCCTCGGTGTATCGGCTGGCCGCCCACGCCATGTCGCGCGAATAGACCTTACCGAAGTTGCCCTTCGAATCGACGAACGGGTGCAGCAGCGCGCCGTAGCCCTTGGAAAGGCGCACCATCGTGTCGTAGATGGCGGCGTCGCCGTGGGGGTTCAGGCGCATCGTCTGGCCGACGATATTCGCACTCTTCGTGCGCGCGCCGGTAAGAAGCCCCATCTTGTACATCGTGTAAAGGAGCTTTCTGTGCGAGGGCTTGAAGCCGTCGATCTCCGGAATGGCACGCGAGACGATGACGGACATCGCGTAGGGCATGTAGTTCGTTTCGAGTGTCTCTGTAATATTCTGCTCCACCACGTCCGCGTGGAGGCCCATGACGTTCGGGTCCGCGCGGCGGTGGGTCTGCTTTGGTGTTTTGTCGCTTTTCTTCATTCGGATACCTCAAAATTGTTCCGGCGGCAATATGGCCGCTGGTCATACTATTTCTAATATATCCTATCACACTTTTTTATGCTCTGCAACACCGCGGAGGAAGAGAAAATTGCCGCAAAACGCCATTTTTTCGCCAAAGGCGCACAAAGCCGCCGCGGCAGCGCATATTGATAAAATCGCGGCGCAGAGTGTACAATGCAGATACCCCAACAGGTATGGAGGCCAAACGATGAAACAGTGTATGGACGCCGACAATCTGCACCGCCGGCTCAAAAAGATCATCGGCCAGGTGCAGGCCATCGACCGCATGGTGGACGAGGATGTTCCCTGCGAGGATATTCTTGCGCAGATCAACGCGGCCAAATCCGCGCTGCACGGCTGCGGCAAGGTCGTGCTTGAGGAGCACATCAAGCACTGCGTGCGTGACGGCATCGAGCACGGCGACGCGGACAAAACGATCGAGAGCTTTACGAAGGCGGTCGAGCGCTTTTCGAACATGGGCTGAGTAGGGACTTCTCCCTTCTATCTGCCCGTTTTCAATAGAATTACACGAAAGAAGAGAAGCAGCTTTGTGCCGCTTCTCTCTTTTTGCGCGCCTGACAACCTATACCCCCATATGTATAACAAGCCCATACCCCCTACGGTACATGAAGGAGTCACTTCCGTGAAACTGGCAATGGAAAAGCTGGAGCATTTTTTAAAGCTGGGCGGCACGAAAAAGGACATCACACTGCTCGTGATCTCCGGCATCGCGCTGATCGTCAGCATTTTTGATCTCGTCCCCTTGCCGTTCGACGCCTCGTGGGCCGCGATCATCCTCTGCGGCATCCCCATCATATTAGAGGCCGTCATCGGCCTCGTCACGGCGTTCGACATCAAGGCAGACGTGCTCGTCTCGCTCGCGCTGATCGCGTCGGTCTGCATCGGCGAAGTCTTCGCCGCGGGTGAGGTCGCGTTCATCATGCAGCTCGGCGGTCTTCTCGAAGAGCTGACCGTCGCCCGCGCCCGCGCAGGCATCGAAAAGCTCGTCCACCTGACGCCGCAGACCGCGCGCGTCATCTTGGGCGGAAAGGAAACGGCCGTCCCCGCCGAGGCCGTCAAGGTCGGCGAGGACAGCTCCATCCAGCGCATGATCCGCCTTGTCCAGTCCGCCGACGCGGGCAAGGCCAAGATCGTCGGCCTTGCCGACCGCTGGGCAACGTGGATCGTCGTCATCGCGCTGACTGCCGCGGCACTGACGTGGATAATTTCCGGTGAGATCATCCGCGCGGTGACGATCCTGGTAGTCTTCTGCCCCTGCGCGCTCGTGCTGGCCACGCCGACCGCCATCATGGCCGCCATCGGCAACGCGAGCAGGCACGGCTTTCTGGTCCGTGAGGGCGACGCGCTTGAGCGCCTCGCCGCCGTGAAGAAGATCACTTTCAGCAAGACCGGCACGCTGACCTACGGCACGCCGAGGGTCGTCCTGGTGCACAGCGCGCTGCCCTCCCTCTCCGATAACGAGCTCTACCGCCTCTGCGCCGCGGCGGAGCACTATTCTGAGCACCCGCTCGGCAAGGCCATCACCCGCCGCTGCCAGCAGGAGATGGGCAAAATGCCGGTCGAGGCCGAAAATTTCCGGATGGTCCCTGGGCGCGGCGTCTCCGCTTGCGTTGACGGCAAAACCCTCCTCGCGGGCAACGCGGAGCTCCTTGCCGAGCACCACATCGCCATTCCGGAAGAAGCCACCAAGGACGCGGATGCCCAGCTCTCGCAGGGCTGCACCATCACCTACGCCGCCGTGGACGGCGTGTTCGCAGGCTTCCTCGCCCTGTCCGACACGATTCGCGAGGAGAGTGCAAACATGATCGACCGTCTCTCCGCGCTTCAGGTCCAGCCTGTGCTGCTCACGGGCGACCATCAGAATGCCGCCGCGGCCATCGCCGCGCAGCTCCACATCGGTGAGGTACACGCAAACTGCCTGCCCGAGGACAAGCTCTCCCACATCCGCGCCTATCAGGCCGTGGGCGAAAAGGTCTGCATGATCGGCGACGGCGTAAACGACGCGCCCGCGCTCAAGGCCGCCGACGTTGGCATCGCCATGGGCGGCGTGGGCAGCGACATCGCCGTGGACGCCGCGGATATCGCGCTCGTCGATGACGAGGTCAAGGAACTGCCGCACCTCATCGCGCTCTCCAAGCGCATGATGCGCACCATCAAGCTCAATATAACATTCTCGCTCACGCTCAACTTCATCGCCATCGTGCTCGCCATCACCGGCACACTGAACCCTGTTGTCGGTGCGCTGGTCCATAACGCAGGCAGCGTGCTTGTCATCACAAACTCGGCCCTGCTGCTAAAATGGAGGCAAACCGCCTCGCAGAGTTTCGCGTCCGCAGACGCGAAATCTGTTTGATCGTAAATTCCGACGACAGGCGCGTTGGAATTTACTCTTTGCGCGGAGCGCGTGTCGCAGCCGCGCCGCGAGCGGCAAGGCACAAAGCGCAGCGAATCCTTTTCAAAAAGAGTGGATTGCAAAATTGCAATCCACTCTTTTTGATTTTCTTTTACTTTCTGCGCCACACCGAGGGCATCAGGAGTACGAGCAGGGGCATGATCTCAAGCCTGCCGAGCAGCATGATGGCGCTCATCACGAGCTTGCTGACGCCGGAGAGGAAGCCGAAGTTACACGTCGGCCCCACCGCGCCAAGGCCGGGACCCACATTGCTGATGGCTGTGAGCGAGGCGGTGAAGGCCGCGGTAAAGTCGATCTCATCAAGCGTCAGCACCAGCGTACCGAGCAGCAGGATCGCAATATAGGTGAAGAAGAATACCGCAACGGACGAAACCGTTTCTTCCGTCACGCGATGCCCGTCGAGCGTGATGGGGCGCACCTCACGCGAGTGCATGATGCGCCGCAGATCGCGCCGCAGCGACTTGCACAGCAGCAGAACGCGCGAGGCCTTGACGCCGCCTGCCGTAGAGCCTGCGCAGCCGCCGAAGAACATCACCAGAATGAGGATACAACGGCAGAACTGCGGCCAGAGGTCAAAATCCTCCGTGCAGTAGCCGGTCGTTGAAATGAGCGTTGTTACCTGAAAGGCCGCATTCTCGATGGCCGAGCCGATGTCGCGCCCCGTGCGCACGATCAGGTCCGCCGCGATCATTGCCGACGCGCCGACCACGACCAGCGAGTAAACGCGCAGCTCCTCGCTCTTGAGCGCCTCGCGGAAGCGGCGCGTCACGCAGAGGTAGAGGAGCGTAAAGTTCACGCTTGCGGCAAACATGAAGAAAATGATGATCCAGTTGACAAGATGCGACTGATAATACGCGATGCTCGCATCCCGGATGGAAAAGCCGCCGGTAGAGATCGTCGTCAGCGCCGTGGTGATCGCATCGAACAGCGGGAGGCCCGCAATGCGCAGCAGCAGCGCCTCCGCCACGGTGAGCGCGATGTAGATGCGGTACAGGATGCGCGCCGTCTCACCCGTGCGGGGGCGGAGCTTTGTGCTGATGGGGCCGGGGGATTCTGCTTTCATCAGGTTCACGCTGCCCTCACTGAGCTTGGGCAGCAGCGCCAGCATGAGAACGAGGATGCCCATGCCGCCCATCCACTGCGTGAGCGCACGCCAGAATTGAATGCCCCGCGGCAGCGACGCAGGCGAAGCGAAAATGGACGCGCCCGTCGTCGTCAGGCCGGAGACGGTCTCGAAAATGGCGTCGATAAAGCTGCAGCTGCCGCTGAAAAAGTACGGCAGCGCGCCAAACACGCTCAGCGCGATCCAGCACAGCGCCACGCAGACAAAGCCGTCGCGCGTCTGAAGTCTTGTGTTGTCCGCGCGGATGAGCGAAAGCAGCACTCCCACGCCGCCGCAGATAAGCAGCGCATACAGGAACGCCCGCTGATCCGGCCCTCCGCCGAACACGCTCAGCAGCAGCGGCGGGATCATACAAAGCGCCTCGATACAGAGAATGACGCCCACGATTCTGAGAATAAGATTTTGGTTCATAATGAAACTTCCTTGCCGCAAGCAGCCGGCACATCAGCCGAGAATATCGTTGAGGTCCTGCAAAAAGAGCTTTTTCGCCACCACGATCACGCGGTCGCCCGCATGGATCTGGGAATGGCCGTTCGGGATCTCCATCCGGCCGTTGTGCACGATGGCCGCAACGAGCAGGCCGTTTCGAAAATGCAGGTCGCTGAGCGGCCGGTCGAGAAAGTGCGTGGCACTCGTCGCGGTGAACTCGACGGCCTCGATCGCGCCGCCGAGGATATAGTGCAGGCTCTCCACCGCGCTGCCCTGCGAGTTGGCAAGGCCGCGGACGTAACTTGAGATCTGGCTTGCAATGATGGCCTTGGGCGAAATGACCGTGTCGAGGCCCGTGAGGTTCACGATGTCGAGATACCCCATGCGCGACATCTTCGGCACGACCTTCTTCACGCCGTAGCGCTTCGCCGTGAGCGCCATAAGGAGGTTTTCCTCATCGCGGTCCGTCACGGCGATGAACGCATCGCAGTGGAAGATACCCTCGGACTCAAGCAGGTCGTGATTCGTGCCGTCGCCGTGGATGACGGTGACTTTCGGCAGCTTTTCCGCGAGCGTGAGACATTTGGCCTCGTCCTTTTCCACGATCGTCACGTGCGTGCCGATGTCGGTGAGCACCCAGGCAAGGTACTGTGCGATGCGGCTGCCGCCAAGGATGCTCACGCGGCGGATGGGCGCCATGGCCCTGCCCATCGAGCGCAGCACGCGCGTCGTCTCCGCGGGCGTGCCGATGACGTACACGCGGTCGCCCGTCTGCGGGACGAACGAGCCGTTCGGCACGATGACCTCTTCCCCGCGCTTGGCCGCGCACATGAGGATGCTGTTGGGATTTTCGCGGTTGTAGTCGATGAGAGACTTGCCGACAAGGCTGTCGCCCTCTTCGGTCTGAAAGCCGATGAGCTCGACAAGTCCGCGTGCAAACGTCTCCACGCTGAACGCAGACGGCACGCGCAGAATGCGCGAAATTTCCTGCGCGGCGGCATTTTCGGGGTTGATGATCATATCAAGCCCGATCTCGCGGCGCAGGATCTGTGCATCGCGGAAATACTCGGGGTTGCGTACGCGGGCGACCGTGTGCTTCGCGCCGAGCTTTTTCGCCATCAGGCAGCAGATGAGGTTGACCTCGTCGTTTTCCGAAACGGCGATGAGAAGGTCCGCCTCGCGCACGCCCGCCTCCAAAAGGACGCTGGCGCTCGCGCCGTTGCCCTCCACACACATGACGTCGAGCATGGAGTCAACGTGGTCGAGCACGGCGCTGTTGCGGTCGATGACGACCAGATCGTGGTTTTCGCCCGTCATCTGCTCGGCGATGGCGTAGCCGACCTTACCGATACCGACAATGATGATTTTCATCTCTGTGTTTCTCCTAAATTCTCTTCAGCTTCCGCCGTGTGCTGCTTACGCAGCACCATCAAAACGCTGTTGAATTCCGCCCCCATGATCAGCATGACCGAGGCGAGATACAGCCACAAAAGCAATACGATCACCGCGCCGAGCGTGCCGTAAATGACGGAGTAGCGCGCGATGTTTTCAACATAATACGAAAAAAGGAATGACAATACGAGCCACATCACGAGCGAGAACACCGCGCCCGGCCAGATGCGGTTCATCCGGTGCGACTCCTGCGCAAGGCCGTACATCATCGCGATGGGGAAGAATACGATGCCGCCGATGATAACAAAGCGCAGGCTCGACCACAGGTGGATGAAGCCGTCGCTCAGCGTGATATAGGCCGACAGGTGGCTCGACACGTAGTTCAGCACCCGCCCGCCGACGACGGACAGTCCGATGGACAAAACGACCATTAAAATCAGGCTCAGCGTATAAAGCAGGAGCTTGAGCTGATAGCGCAAAAACTGCGTGGGCCGGTGCTCGCCGTAGGCCCGACGGACAGAGCCCAGAAGCGAGCTTGCCGCGCGGTAAGGAAAGTAAATGGAAAAAATCAGTGAGAACCACAAAAGCCGTGGGCTTGAATCGCGGCTGACATAAGTGAAATACTGCTCGATGATCTCGAGCGCCTCCTGCGGGATGAATGCGCGAATTTCATACAGAAAGCCGCTGATATCCACGGACATGATGCCGACTAAGTTGCTCAAAAAGATCAAAAGCGGGAAAAGCGCAAACAAAAGGTAGTATGTGAGCGCCGCACTGTCGCGGCCGACATGATGATCGAAGTACCGCCTGACCATCAGGTAGATGCCTTTCAAAAAGCGGTGCCGGTCAAGATACTGCTGCAAGGGCGATGCTCACCTCCTCAAAAGTCGATTTCTCTTCAATTTATGTAGTATAGCACAGCCCATTACGAAAGGGAAGCACAAAAGCGCACCATGACATACTTTTTACAGAAATAAAGCCGGAAAAGGGGTTGACAGCACGGGAAAATGTGCATAATATAGTACCGTTAAGTTCATACATCGTCCGGTAGGTAAGGCTACCACAAGGATACGGACTGCTGCCGCGGAGTAGTGGAGACACTATGAGAGGGTTTGAACAGGTTGCATCGAAAGCAAGGTGCCATCTAATGCAGTTTCACCGCCTCGTGATGCTAAAGCTTGAACGGTAAGGAAACTTCTCGCCAGGGGCGGGTGTTTCTTGATTGTCGCTCCCATAGCCGCGTCGCCGGACGCAGGATATGGGGGATTTTTTTATCGCAAAATTCACCTGAACACTTTGATTTGGCACTATCTTCAGAAAGGAGGAGTCGGTATGGTCGGCTTTGAAGAAATGCGCGACGAACTGCTGGAAAGAATCGAGGATCTGCTCAAGCGAAAACAATATACCGCGCTGCGCGACCTGCTTGCAGACCTGGAGCCCGCGGATATCGCCTCGCTTTTTGAAGATTTGGACGAGGACAGCATTCCCCTTTTGTTCCGGCTCCTTCCCAAAGAGCCCGCGGCAGAGGTGTTCGTCGAGCTCGATCCCGACGCGCAGGAGATGCTGATCCGCGGTTTTTCGAACACCGAGCTCAAAGAGGTCCTTGACGAGCTGTATCTGGACGATGCGGTCGACATCGTGGAGGAAATGCCCGCGAACGTCGTCAAGCGCATCTTAAAGCACGCGGACCCCGACACGCGCAAGAGCATCAACGAAATTCTCAAATACCCCGACGACAGCGCGGGCGCGCTGATGACGACGGAGTTTGTCGACTTAAAGCGCGATATGACCGTCGAGGACGCGCTCAAGCGTATCCGCCGCACCGGTACGGACAAAGAGACCATCAACGTCTGCTATGTCGTCGATCCGGCGCGCAAGCTGCAGGGTATCGTCTCGCTGCGAACGATCCTCCTCTCCGACGAGGACGACACCATCGACGAGATCATGGAGACGCACGTCATCTCTGTCTCCACGCTCGAGGATAAAGAGGACGTTGCGCAGACCTTCTCGAAGTACAACTTCATCGCCCTTCCGGTCGTCGACAAGGAAGACCGCCTCGTCGGCATCATCACGGTCGACGACGCCATCGACGTCATGGAAGAGGAGACGACCGAGGATATCGAAAAGATGGCGGCTATGCTGCCGACGGATAAGCAATACCTCAAGACGAGCGTCTGGGAGACGTACAAGTCCCGTATCCCCTGGCTGCTGCTTCTGATGGTCTCGGCCACGTTCACCGGCCAGATCATCGCCCGCTTTGAAGACGCGCTCAGCGCGTTCGCCATTCTGACGGCTTATATCCCGATGCTGATGGACACGGGCGGCAACTGCGGCTCGCAGGCAAGCGTTACGGTCATTCGCGGTATCTCGCTCGACGAGATCGAATTTTCCGATCTTTTCCGCGTCATCTGGAAGGAGATCCGCGTGGCGGTCATCTGCGGCGCGACGCTTGCCGCAGCGAATTTCGTCAAGCTCATGCTCGTCGACAAGATGATCTTCGGAAATCCCATCACCATCACGGTCGCGCTCGTCATCTGCCTGACGCTCGTGGTCACGGTGTTTGCGGCCAAGGTCGTGGGCTGCACGCTGCCGCTGCTCGCCAAGAAGATCGGCTTCGACCCCGCGGTCATGGCATCGCCGTTCATCACGACGGTCGTGGACGCCATCTCGCTGATGATCTACTTCAACTTTGCCTCGCTTCTTCTCGGAATCTGATAAAAATACGAAAAACTCTTTTCAATCGCGCATGAACTGTGTTATGATGCATGTTGTATGGCATCGTACGATAGAAAAAGGCGGCTGTGCCACGCACAGCCGCCTTCTTTTTTGGAGGTCATTCATGGAAGAAAAACTCAGAGAATACGCAAAGTTGCTCATTGAAGTGGGTCTGAACGTTCAAAGGGGCCAGACCGTCGTAATCCGCTGCCCGGTCGAGTGCGCATTTTTTGCGCGCCTGTGCGCCTCCGCCGCCTACGACGTCGGCTGCCGCGAGGTCGTGATGCGCTGGACGGACGACTACATGAACCGTGAGCGCTTTCTGCGCGCGGACGACTCCGTGTTCGACGTTTTCCCCGTCTGGCAGGCAGAAATGCTCAACGGCTATGCTGACGAGGGCGCAGCATTCCTCAATATCTCCGCCTGTGATCCCGAGGCGCTGCGCGGTGTAGACCCCGACCGCCTGACGCGCGCGAGCCGCAGCGAAACGGCCATCCAGCCCTATGTAAACGCTGTGATGTCTAACGGATGCCCCTGGTGCGTCGCCTCCGTCCCCATTCCGAACTGGGCGAAGAAGGTCTTCCCAGACGCCTCCGAGGAAGAGGCGATGGACAAGCTCTGGGACGCGATCTTCACCTCCGTCCGCATCAGCGGCAAGGGCGACGCCGTCGCGCGCTGGCGCGAGCATGTGGCGCTGCTCAAAAGCCGCATCGCAAAGCTCAACGATCTGCACTTCACCTCGCTCTATTACCAGAACTCCCTCGGCACGAGCCTCAACATCAATCTTCCCGAGACGCACGTCTGGGCCGGCGGCGACAACACCAGCCGCGCAGGCTTCCCGTTCGTCGCCAATATGCCGACGGAGGAGGTCTTCACCGCCCCGCTCAGAGACGGCATCGACGGCGTCGTTTACGCAGCCCTGCCGCTCGTGCACAACGGCAACATCATTGAAAACTTCCACTTCGTCATCAAGGACGGCAAGATCGTCGAGGCGCACGCCGAAAAGGGCGAGGACATCCTGAAAGCCGCCATCGCCGAGGACGAGGGCGCGTCGTACTTCGGCGAGGTCGCGCTCGTTCCCTACGACAGTCCCATTTCGAACCAGAAGATTCTCTTCTACAACACGCTCTTCGACGAAAACGCGGCCTGCCACCTCGCCTTCGGTGAGGCGTACCCCGAGTGCGTCAAGGGCGGCGAGGCCATGAGCAAGGAAGAGCTCAAGGCCGCAGGCCTGAATGATTCCAACACGCATGTTGACTTCATGGTCGGCACTGCTGACCTTTCCATCATCGGCACGACGAAAGACGGGCGCGAGATCCCCGTGTTCGTCAACGGCAACTTTGCCCTGTAAAAAATGATACTGCGGGCGCTTGCCCGCTCACAAAGGAGAAAAACCATGTCTATGAATTTTAACCGCCTTTCCACCGATGACAAAATTCTCATCATGGAGGGCGCGCAGGTGCTCGGCGACGTCGTCGCGGGTGAAGGCACGGCGTTCTGGTACAACAGTGTTTGCCGCGGCGAGATGCAGAGCGTGCGCATCGGCAAGCGCTGCAACATTCAGGACCTCGCCCTGATCCACAACAAGGTCACCATCGGCGACGATGTGTCCGTCGGCCACTGCGCCACCGTCCACGGCGCGACCATCGGCGACCGCGTGATCGTCGGCATTGGCGCGACGGTGCTCGACGGCGCTGTCATCGGCAACGACTGCATCATCGGCGCGGGCGCTCTTGTCACGGGCAAGATGAACGCGCCGGACGGCTCGATGATCCTCGGCTCCCCGGCCAAGGTCGTGCGCGAGCTGACGGAGAAGGAAAAGGCGAGCATTCTGGCCAACGCCGCGCTCTATCTTGAAAAAAGCAAGGAATACCGCGCCCACGCCGCCAAACAGGCGTAAGACAAGCACAGGAGGAATACTCATATGAAAATCTTAGTCATCAACGGCGCAAACATGAACATGCTCGGCCGCCGTGAGCCGGACATCTACGGCAAGGAGGACTACGCCGCCCTCTGCGCCCGCATCTATGAGCACGCACAGAGCCGCGGTGTGGCCGTGGAGTGCTTCCAGTCCAACCACGAGGGTGCGATCATCGACAAGCTGCACGCTGCACGGAATACCTTTGACGGCGTTGTCATCAATGCCGGGGCATATACCCACTACAGCTATGCCATTCATGATGCTATTCACGACATCCGGATCCCTTGTGTGGAAGTACATATCAGCAACATTTATGCACGGGACGAGTTTCGTTCCCACTCTGTGCTGAGCCCGGTCTGCGCCGGAACGATCGCCGGTTTCGGCATCAACGGCTATTTCCTGGCGCTCCAGGCACTTTCTGAAATGTAAGGAGATGTTTTCATCATGCAAAGCCGTTTGGAAAAACTGATGCAGCAGCTGCCGCCGGAGACAGACGCTGCGGTCATTCAATC
>OGHH01001567.1_pt1 | contig 16201 bp, 18 predicted proteins | sample 1571471 | NCBI WGS metagenome assembly OGHH01 (sample SAMEA2581936, study PRJEB24529) | metagenome | biome: Human gut stool | place: China | collected 2011
AGAAGAATGAGAAACCGATGTCGCAGAAAATGTTCAAGGTAGTTTGATATGGAAGATAGGAAACGCTCTGGCTTAGGCTGGGGCGTTTTTTGAGTGGAAAAGAAGTGAAAATGACGATATAATAGATAAAGGAAATGAGTCTTTGATGGAGGAACAATTATGAAAATTAGAATACCCAATGTTGATGATAAAGAATGTTACATTGAAGATAAACAGTCAATTGTGTTATTAGGAGCTAATGGAGCTGGAAAAACTAGAATGAGTGTATGGATTGATGAGAATAATCCTGAATTAAATATACATAGAATCTCTGCACAAAAATCTCTTAATATGCCAGAATATGTGAGTCCAACTGAATTAACGAAAGCAAAAGATAATTTTTTGTATGGAACTACAGATGATAATAGAGATTGGCTAAAAAGATATGGAAAGAGAAGTAGAAGATGGGGGAATGAGCCAGAAATTCATATGTTAGATGACTATCGGCCACTTATGGAGTTACTTATGACAGAAAACTTTGAAAAAAGTATTGAATATCGAGAGAAGCATAAAGATGGTGATCAGGAGTTTGATAACGAAACAAAATTAGAAAAGATTAAGAAGATATGGGAAAAAGTAATAACACATAGAAAATTGAAAATATGTGCTGGTAAAATTGAAGTTGAGAGCATAGAGGAAATTTCAGAAACATACAACGGAAATTTGATGAGTGATGGTGAAAGAGCCATATTTCATTTTATTGCAGAGGTGGTTTCGGCAGAGGAAAATTCTTTAATTATTATAGATGAACCAGAGAACCATTTGCATAATTCAATATTAGAAAGGCTTTGGAATGAGATAGAGTCTGCGAGACAGGATTGTGTATATTTATATATAACACATAATTTGGATTTCGCGAGAACTAGAAATAATACACAGATTGTTTGGATAAAAAATATGATTGACAAACAGAAGTGGGATTATGCATTGTTAGATTCAAATGAGTTTTCAGATGATTTGTTACTTGAAATATTGGGCAATAGACAAGGGGTTTTATTTGTAGAAGGAACACAGGATAAAAGTATTGATAGAAAATTATATTCTAGACTATTTCCAAAGTATAGTATTATGCCATTAGAAGGATGTGCATCTGTTATACAAGCTACAAAAGCATACAACAAGTTACCGATGCTTCATTATAAGACAATAAAAGGTATTGTTGACAGGGATAGAAGAACGGAAGAAGAAATAGGCTCACTGCTAAAAGAAAAAATATATGTTCCATTAGTTTCAGAGATAGAAAACTTGTTCTTGATTCCCAAAGTTATTGAATTAGTTGCAAAAAAACAAAATATTGAAAATGTGGATGATTTATTGGAACAAACAAAAGCAAAAACAATTGAATTTTTGCAGGAACATTTAGAGGAGCAATCATTACTATTCGCAAAGAAAAGATGTCAAAATACGATTAATAATATTTGTAATCAACCAACAAGTACGATAGAAGAGTATAAAGCATCTTTAGATGGGGTGGTAGATATTGTGAATCCACAAGAAGAATATAATAAAGCGAGAGAAGAATTACAGAAAATTATTGATGACAAAGATTACCTTGCAGCCTTGAAGGTGATAAATAATAAAGGACTTTTACCATCTACTAATTTACCAAATGTGTTTGGTTGGAAAAAGCAATATTACATTGAATATGTAATAAGGCTGCTTGAGTCTAAAGATAGTGCTTCTGAGGAGTTGTGTGATATATTTAGAGAATATGTTCCTGTTGAAATATAAAAATTCTTAGTAGTAAATATCTTTCATTTTACTACCAACTTTACTACTAACAGCCCACAACAACTTGCTCCAACTTGCCCTATTTTTCCAAGATGTCAGCCAATACACACATTTCACAAATCCCCGAAATCCCTTGCAAAACTCGGCATTATAGGGCATTTCAGAACAGGAGAATTTTATGATTAAAGTACTTTTCATCTGCCACGGCAGGACTGTGGAAAGCATTATAAATCAAGAGATAACGGGGCAAAACGGGGCATAGTCTGGTAGTCAGAGCATTTGGGGACTACGGTAATACTACGAATGGGGAAATGAAAAATAGGAAATGTGGATAATCGTTAAAATGTAAGGAACAATCGTTAAAAAGTAGCAGTAGCATAACAGCTTTCAACTTTTGTAAAAACAATACAGGTGATTTACCACTGCAATAAAGAAATGAGGTACTGAACATGGATAGTACAATTAAGGTCAGAGTAGTAAATGGGTTAAAGAGTAAATTATATGTACCGATGACTGAGGAGGAGATGCTTGCAAGATTGAAAAAGTCTAGAGAACAGGAAATCTTTAGGGACGCAGATCGTGTAATTTCTGATATGAGGTCAAAGTATGGATTATAAGACTTTTCTATGAGACAGATGGATAAAGTGTATATTAACTGAGAAAAGATTAACAGGAAGTTGACTTATTTTGCTGTAGGAGTGATATATGTTATAGCCTTTGTAAAATCAGATTGGAGGATATGACACATGAAAAATTTACAGAATCAAAAGAATAATGAGGACATGGTTCCAATTCCTGAAAAGTATATGCTAACTATCCGAGAAGCTGCGTCATATTTTAATATAGGAATAAAGAATATGAGAAGACTGTGCGAAAGCAATGAAGGAGAGTTCAGCATTCGTTTGGGTAACAAATATCTTATTTGTAGACCAAGGCTTGAAGCATATCTGAATCAGTTGATGGTGCGAGAACAGAATCAAAATGATGTAGAATTGGAAGAAAATCATGGTGTAAGTTAGAACCATGATTTTTGGGGGGAATGTATCCTTAAGTATAAAGGAGTGGAATTGAAACAAATTAAATCTGAATTCGAATATATTGTAATAGAAATATGACATAAAATGGATATGCGATTCTGCCGATATAAGGTATAATGAATGTATGCGATTAACGATAAAATATGGGAGAAATGCTTATGGGAGAATTAAGTAGCATCAGAATATTTCCATTAACTATGTTTGATTTTGAAACAGAAGAGATTGCAAAGCTGGAGATTGCAAATGGGTTGGAGAGTGGTAATCTTTTTTCAAATTTGCATTTTAATTCATATTCGATAATGGATGCTCGCAGTAAAAATCTATTTTTGTTTCAGTATAAAGGTAAAATTATAGGAAAGGCGACTGTTCGCTTAGAGTGGGGAAGAACATGGGGAGGAGAAGCTGTTTACTATCTAGAGGACATATTGGTTTTCGAAGATTCAATCACAAAATCAGATATTCTGAAAATTTGGAAGGATTTTAAGAAGTTTAATTCTGTTGCGCAAAATGTTCCAGAAAAGTATATGGATGCTATAAACAAATTATGTGAGGAAAAGAAAAAATCACATATTCCCGTATTGGAAAGCAATGAATCGTTTGTTATTAATAAAGCAGAAGGAAATAGGATTGAGTTTTATACAACTAGATATGAGAGGGTTGCAAAATATAGGGAAGCTGCAATAAAAATACATGGAACAAAATGTCAAATTTGTGGTTTTGACTTTAATAAGAAGTATGGATATATTGGTGAAAATTATATTGAAGTACACCATAAAAAACCACTGTTTTCATTGGATGAAGAATTAATTCCTAATCCAGAAACAGATATGATAACGATATGCTCAAATTGTCATAGGATGATTCATAGAAAGAAAAATGACATAATAACGCCAGAGAAACTAAAGGAAGCTATACGTGAACAAAAAGATCAGAATCTAGGAGATAGTTAAGTAGAAGTTGATTGTAATAAAAAGTATTTGTGGAGGCGGTGAAAACACTTTGATAGACTTGAAAGAATTTTATTTACAAAATATAAAAGAATCTGAATATCATTATCGTTTTTTTGATTCTGTAAAAAAGGTAAACTGTACATACAATATTTTTTATGGCGAAATAGAGAATCAAGATTATCAATTTGAAATTTATGATGTCGAAGAAGCAATAACCAAATTTAAGGAATTGTGTCAGCCTGATGTAAATTTTTCAAATGAAAACAGATGTTGGTTCTATCTAGTAACATATTATCTATATACACAAGGGTATGAGATAAAAGAATTTCCTAGGATATTGGCAAGACCCCCTGTTGAACCGACTGACTTTACATATAGAGATATTAGGAATCGAATTATTGCTCTGGGAAGAGATGATAAAGGAACCGTTCGTTATGCGACTAGAAGAGATTTTGTTGCGGAACTGACATTTAAGCAAAAAACTTGCAATATTGAGGTGGATGACTCTATAAACCATAAATTTATTGAAATTTCTACTAGACAGGCATCCTTCAATAGTATGCATATTGATGAGAAACTTGCTGAGATCGCAAATCTTATTGAAAATATGTTGAAAAAAGACGGGAAATTTATTGCACTAGAATATGAAAAAGTGTGTTGTGGATTTATTGATGATGCAGTAGTAATAAAATATAGAAAGAAAATGCAATGCTTTAGACATTGTACAGATGAAGCAATAACGGAAAGAAAGTCATATTCTGAAGAACAGAAGAATTTTCTTGTTGATTATGGACTTACAATTGTGAAAGCTATTCATGAACTAATAGCATAAATAACATAGAAAATCCCAGTTGTTAAACAGGCAAATACAGAAATAGTATAAGATTCATCAAACGGCAGGGACTGGAAATACTTAGTTGCCTGCCGTTTCTTATGCTTATAAACAGGGCAATTTGCAGGGGGGTAAATGCCCCCTTTTTTTGGAACATCCCTAAGGAAATATGGTTGAGTGCGATGGAGGTAGGCTTTGAATTACAAGAGCCAATGAAGTGATTGTTGAATGATGAGAATGTGTTACAATTAGACTATGGTAACATAAGGCGGATAGGATTAGTACATCGGAGGAGATTGTAAAGTGAAAACATTATATATTATTGGAAATGGTTTTGACTGTTATGGTCATGATATGAATACTAAATATGCTGATTTTAGGAAGTTTTTAATAAATAAATATCAGTTGCAGAGAACTTCGAAGATGGAGTATGTAATTGAGCCAACAAAAACAAATGCCGGAACAAGGGTTATTCCAATGACAAAAGAAGTTACAGAAATGTTTCGAGCAATCATTCAAGATAGACCAGAATATAAAGTGGAGAAAGTGGTAGGTGGATACACTGGATTTCTTTTTCTGGATAAGAACGGAATGCCGCTGGTTGCCATGCACTGGGAACACAGATTTAACAGTATGGTGGGCAGGTACAACGAGATTTATAAGGTACAGATGCCAAATATCACACCCCATGTATGTCGTCATACATATTGCTCTAACATGGCGAAATCTGGCATGAATCCTAAGACATTGCAGTACCTCATGGGGCATTCGGATATTGACGTGACACTTAATGTTTACACCCATGTTGGACTTGAGGATGCGGAGAAAGAACTTCAGAAGATGCAGGGGTTGGAAAATGCAAGAAAAGAGATGGGGATTTCGGACAAGGATGATAAGCCTTTGAAACAGAATATGTTCAAGGTGATTTGATAATAAAATATTGGTGGAAACTGGTGGCACTCAGGCATATAGCTTGGGTGCCTTTTTGACTGGTAAAAATATGCCTTGGCTGATATAATGTAAATTGAAAACAAAAAATATTTTGTTAAGGAGAGATTTGATGGGAACATGGGGAGTAGGCATTTATCAAAATGACATAAGTGCAGATGTGAAAGAAGATTATATTGCAAAACTTAAGTCGGGGAAAAGTGATGAAGTTGCTCTGAAGGAAATATTATCAGAATATCAGGAGGACATGGAGGATATCGACTGCAAATATGATTTTTATTTTGGTCTGGCAGATACGTTGTGGAAAAAGGGAAGATTGACAGAGAAAATTAAAACAATAGCACTTCAGTTGATAGAAGAAGATAGAGTATCGCAACGTTGGCAAACAGAAAGAATTAGGTATGAGAGAAGTAAGGTATTGGACAAGTTGAAAGTGCAGTTAGAAGAGACGATGCCGGAATATAAAAAAATTCCTGTTCATAAACCATATGTCTTGGGATGGGAAGAGGGAGATGTATATTTTTTCAAATTAAAGAGAAAATAGAGAGTTATGAAAAATATCTTGGTTGGTATGCTTTGTTTTATGTGAACAAAATATATTTGAGGGATTGGAATGTAAAAGGAGTGGCTGATGAAGTAGCAGATGTATACTTTTTCTTAACTAAAGATAAACCCGAAAGTATAGATGCTCTTCGTACATCGAAAAGAGTATGCTTTCATATAGGAAAAACAGGTAATAGATACCAAATGCATATTTATGAGAGCTCGAGGAGAAATCGTCCAAAGGATTTAACTTTGCTTGGGAAGTGTGACGGAATTCATTATCCTTTAAATAATAGTAGTAAGGGAGGCCATTTTTGTTGGAGTAGAGTAGATATAAGGGAGATATTATATGGTTACGAAAATCAGTTGAAATTAGACAACGAGGATTAACATTAAAATTATAAATAATGCACACCTCTATCCGTAGTCTGACCCCCCTTAACTGACTACGATTTGACTACTACACAAGGCATCCGTTTGCTCCGTTTTGCATTATTTTGCAAAAAGTGTAGTTTTAGAAAATAAAAATACGATGCCCGGAAAAGTCGATAAATCAATGCAAAACACGGCATTACAGGGCATTTCAGAACAGGAGAAATTTATGATTAGGGTTTTATTCATCTGCCATGGAAACATCTGTCGTTCCACCATGGCTCAGAGCGTATTCGCCCACCTCGCCCGCCAGTCCCATCTCGGTTCCTATTTCGGAATTGATTCGGCAGCGACGAGTACGGAGGAGATTGGGAATCCGCCACACCATGGGACAAAGCGAAAATTACAACAGGAGCAGATTCCGTTGATTCCACATCGGGCAAGACAGATGACGCGGGCGGATTATGCATATTATGATTACTTGATTGGTATGGATAGTGCGAATATTCGGAATATGACGCGGATTGCCGGTGGTAGTGATGTGGAAGGGAAGATTTACAAGATGCTGTCATTCGCGGACTATGAGAAAACGCATAGGTTGAGTGAGGCGCGTGATGTGGCTGATCCGTGGTATACCGGCGATTTTGACCAGACATTTGAGGATGTTTTGGTAGGTTGCAAGGGCTTGCTCGCCTACATCATAGACAAAGAACAACTGCATAAGTAAAACAGCATTTACGCGTATTTAACATATGCAAGATAACATATTTAACAACCCCTGTTTATTATGAAATAGAAATCATAATAAATGGGGGTTTTTACATGAAGAGTATGTGGCAGATCCTGCCGGAACTATTTACATATTATAGAAGAAGGGTTTAGAAAATGGCACAGATATTATACAAAGACATCATCAAGAACAAAGAGATTAACGAATTTATCAAGAAAGGCGATGCGAATTTAGCCACGCTTGGCTATACGGAGCATTCGAAGACACATTGCACGCTGGTGGCAGAACGGGCGGCATATCTGCTGGAGAAGCTTGGACATGCTGACGCGGAGATCGAACTTGCGAAGATTGCCGGATACATGCATGATATCGGAAATGCAATCAATCGTGAACACCATGCCGAGTATGGCGCGCTCCTTGCAAATGATATCCTGCGGCGGATGGATATGCCGATATCAGACCGGGCAACAATCGTTTCTGCGATTGGGCATCATGACGAGTCAACCGGAGGTGCGGTGGATATTGTGTCAGCGGCGATGATTATTGCGGATAAGACAGATGTTCGCAGAAGCCGTGTGCGTTCACGGGATAAGTCGACCTACGATATTCACGATTGGGTGAATTACGCAGTCACGGAAGCGAATCTTAAGATTAACCGGGAGAAACGCCAGATTGCATTGGAACTCAAAATCGACGAGAAGATCTGTACGATGTATGAGTATTTCGATATTTTCCTTGGACGGATGCAGATGTGCCGGCACGGGGCGGAGTTGTTCGGAGCGAAATTCAAGCTGACTGCCAATGGCAGCAAGGTTCTGTAAAATCTTCTGTGGATATTCCTGTAGAAAAATGCTATAATCACAATAATTGTAAACTGATTCCGGAGTGATTGTTTGACAATGCTCCGGTTATTTGGTTAGCAAACTATAATATAAATATGGGGGAAGCGTATGAAACTAAAATGCACAAATGTGTTGGTTACAATTGCGATGATCTGCAGTGTGCTGGCAATGATTATGAACTGGATTATTTACTTTGGACCGCAGGGCAAATATGTTCAATTTTTTGGCGTGGATGTAAACAACGAACGAATCTTTGATATCCGCTGCATTATATGTCCTATCCTGACTGTGGGACTGTATATTCTTGCATGCACCATCACACGGAAATCGCAGAAGAAAAGAACCGGATTGGCGATTTCAATCGTTGTTCTTGTGAGCCATATTATTTTAAATGTATTAAATGTTATATGGGTGGTTGCAGTAAACCGGAAATATTCTTTCTATTATGGGGCATCAGAGCTGGCGAAAGCTTCGATTCTGAATAATATGAGGAATTTTATGGAAAAACCATTTCATATATTGGCTATGATATTTCTGGCAATCACGATTGGAACGTTGTGCGGAAGGGATAATAACATGCAGCAGACACCATATTATGGTGATCCGATGTACCAAATGCCGAACAATGGGTATAACACGCAACCTCAATCTGGACAATCATTATAAAACTGAAAAAGGAGTTTATACAGTATGAAAATCGGAAGTCATGTTGGAATGAGCGGCAAAGAGATGATGCTTGGCTCGGTGAAGGAAGCGCTCTCTTATGGCGCAAATACATTTATGTTATATACAGGAGCGCCGCAGAATACGCGCAGAAAGGACGTGTCAGAGCTGCGCGTGGAAGAAGCGTGGGAACTGATGCGGGCAAATGATATCACAGAGTTTGTGGTACATGCGCCGTATATCATCAATCTGGCAAATACGGTGAAACCGGAGATCTACCAGCTGGCGGTTGATTTCTTAAAGACAGAGATCGAGCGGACCGCGGCAATGGGAAGCAAGACGCTTGTCCTGCATCCGGGTTCCCATGTGAATGTCGGTGTCGACGCAGGCATCGATAGTATTATCAAAGGGTTAAATGAAGTGCTTACCCAAGATACGCCGGTGCATATCGCGCTTGAGACAATGGCGGGAAAGGGCAGCGAGATCGGCAGAAGCTTCGAAGAGCTGGCGCGTATCTATGATGGTGTCATTTACAATGACAAGTTGCGTGTCTGCTTTGATACGTGTCACACGTATGATGTGGCAAATGATTTCGACAGCGTGATCGAAGAATTCGACAAGATCATCGGCAAGGACCAGATTGCGGTATTCCATATCAACGACAGTAAGAATCCACGCGGAGCGGCGAAGGATCGCCACGAGAATATCGGACTTGGTTCGATTGGGTTTGATGCGTTATACAAGATCGTATGGCATAAGGATTTCTTGGACGTACCGAAGATTCTGGAGACACCATATGTGAAATCACTTGCAGATGCGAAGAAAGCATTTCCACCATACAAGGAAGAGATTGACATGCTCCGGAGTGGCGCGTATGATGCGGCAAGAATTACAAAGCTTGCGGAGTAAGTCGTCCGAAGAAACTTAGACATATTGCGAACACACACATGGAGCCGTCAGGCGACATGAAAAACAAAGAATCGAGAGTAGGAAATATGGCAGTCAGAGATGAAATCATAAAGACACTGGAAGAAAACAGAGGCACCTATCTGTCTGGCGAGCAGCTTGCGAAGAAACTATCTGTCAGCCGGGCAGCAGTCTGGAAGGCCATCCGCAAATTGCAGGAGGATGGATTTGCGATCGAGGGCGTGAACAACAAAGGCTACAAGCTGGCGGAGGATACGGATGTGTTGTCTGTACAGGGAACGGCGAAATATCTGGACGTCGAGTGCCCGGTACGGTTGGAAGTGTTCCGCTGTATCAACTCCACGAACCTTGCACTCCGTGAGCGGACGCAGGAGGAAGAAGGCCTGGTGCTTGCCGCGATGGAACAGACGAACGGACTCGGAAGACTGGGACGGTCGTTTATGTCGCCGGCAAATACAGGAATCTATTTCAGTATCCTGTTGAAGCCGCAGATTGCGAATCAGGAAGTGACGCTGCTTACGACAATCGCTGCTGTGGCAGTGTGCGAAGCAATCGAGAAATACACGGACAAGAAACCACAGATCAAATGGGTCAACGATATCTTTATCGATTCGCACAAGGTATGCGGCATCCTGACACAGGCAGCATTCCAGATGGAGAACTTAGACCCGGAATACGTGATCGTCGGAATCGGAATCAATCTGTATATGCCGACGGAAGGATTCGGTAAAGAACTGGAGAATATCGCCGGTTCTGTCCTGCAGGAGCAAAGCGGCGACATCAAGAATAAGATTCTGGCAGAGACACTGAACCGCTATTTCTATTACTACAAAAACTTTGCGAAGAAAGAATTCATCGCGGAATACAAGAAGCGCAGCCTGGTTCTTGGAAAAGGTATCCGTGTTGTGACAAAGGATGGTGAGCGCAAGGCAACCGCACTTGATATCGACGACATGTGCCATCTCCTTGTCGAGTACGAGGATGGGCTCCGCGAAAATCTCTCAACCGGTGAAATCAGTATCCGGCTGCAGTAATATGTGATAACCAAGGGAAAATTGGATATAATATGTGTGTACTTAAAAAAAGGAGACGCATATTATGAAGATACTATTTTACGATGCAGCAACCTACGACGTGGAATCCTTCGAGAAAGAACTCACCCATTTCCCGGACATCGAGATCATCTACCACGAAGTTGATATCTCTCCGAAGACTGTATCACTCGCACAGGGCTGCGATGCAATCTGTGCATTTGTAAACTCGGATCTGAGCGCGCCGGTACTGGAGAAGCTTGCGGAGATAAACATTAAACTGGTGCTGCTTCGCTGTGCCGGGTTTAATAATATAGATTTGGAAAAGGCAAATGAACTTGGCATTACGGTGCTGCGTGTGCCGGGCTATTCTCCGGAAGCCGTTGCGGAGCTTGCGATTACACTGGCGCTTGCGGTCAACCGCCATGTACACAAAAGCTACATCAAGGTGCGGGAAAATAATTTCAGCTTAGTGGGATTAACCGGAGTGAATTTTCATGGGAAGACCGCAGGCATCATCGGAACCGGAAAGATCGGTGCTGCAATGTGCCGGATCTGTCGTGGATTTGGTATGCGCGTGATCGCGTATGATATGTACCCGAATAAAGAGCTGGAATTCGTGAAATATATGTCACTTGCAGACGTGCTGAAGCAGAGTGATCTGATTTCCCTGCATTGCCCGCTCACAGACGAGACTTATCACATGATCAACAAGGATACGATTGCACAGATGAAGGACGATGTGATCTTAGTCAATACATCTCGTGGTGCGCTGGTCGATTCAGAGGAACTGATACAGGGTATCCGGCAGGGCAAATTCTTCGGCGTCGGTCTGGATGTCTACGAGGAAGAGGGAGACAATGTATTTGAGAACCGGGAGGACGAGCTGTTACAGCATTCTATCACAGCCAGATTGCTTTCATTCCCCAATGTTATCATTACGTCCCATCAGGGTTTTCTGACGCGGGAAGCACTTGCGGCAATCAGCCGGACAACCTTACAGAATGCGGTTGATTATGAAAATAGAACCATCCATGAAGCCAATCAGGTAAAATAAATTGCAAGATTATAACAACCATAAGTACGGGCAGATGTATGTATCACACATATATCTGCCCATTTTTGCTGTTTTTATCAAATAGATGTGGATTTAAAAATGAATCTATGATAAAATGGCTCTTATCTGCTGTTTATAGGACAACAAAATGAAATCAGACAGCAAATAACGGACAAGATGCATGATACAGAATTCTTTATAAGAGGGTATGTGTTGTGAATCGAGAACGAAAAAAGAGAGGGAAAAAGGATGGAAGAAAAGAAGCGACACTCATTTGGTGGATCAATCGGATTCGTACTTGCGGCGGCAGGTAGTGCGGTTGGTCTTGGAAATATCTGGCGGTTTCCGTATCTGGCAGCCAAGGATGGAGGCGGATTATTCTTAGTCGTCTATATCATTCTGGCATTGACATTTGGCTACACGCTGCTGACTACGGAGATTGCGATCGGTCGAAAGACGAAACAGAGCCCGCTCACGGCATATACGAAGCTTCATGATAAATGGGGATTCTTAGGTGCTATTGCGAGTATTATACCGGTTATCATCATGCCGTATTACTGCACAATCGGTGGCTGGGTAGTAAAATATTTCTTTGTATTTTTGACAGGACATGGAGCCGACGCTGCACAGGATGGATTCTTTACCGGATTCATCACGTCACAGTGGGAACCGATTATTACATTTGTGATCTTCCTTGCGGTATCTGCATTTATTGTATTTCGTGGTGTCAATAAAGGAATTGAGTCTACATCGAAGATTATCATGCCAATCCTGCTTGTCATGATTTTGGGAATTGCAATATTCTCATTAACATTGAAAAATACAAATGATGCAGGTGAAGTAGTAACCGGTCTGCAGGGATTTAAGATATATATTGTTCCTAATTTTGAGGGACTGACAATCGGAAAGTTATTTACGGTTCTGATCGATGCACTCGGACAGTTGTTCTTCAGCTTGTCTGTGGCAATGGGTATCATGATTACATATGGTTCGTATGTGAAGGATGATGCAAACCTTGGAAAATCAATTAATCAGATTGAGATTTTTGATACGGTTGTTGCGTTCCTTGCAGGTGCGATGATCATTCCGGCTGTGTATGCATTTATGGGAACAGAGGGTATGTCATCCGGACCAAGTCTGATGTTTGTATCTTTGCCAAAGGTATTTGCTGCAATGGGTGTTGCCGGAAATATAATCGGTACAATCTTTTTTGCAATGGTATTGTTCGCTGCAATTACAAGTGCGGTATCCGTCATGGAGGCAGTTGTATCATGTATTATGGATGCATTCCATACAAGCAGAACAAAGGCCGGCACAATCGAGGGAATATTCGCACTGATCGTTGGTATCATTGTCTGCCTCGGATACAACAAGCTGTACTTTGAGTTCAAGCTTCCGAATGGTTCAACGGCGCAGATCTTAGATATCATGGATTACATCAGTAACAATCTGCTGATGCCGATCGTAGCACTTGCAACCTGTATTCTCGTCGGATGGGTCATCAAACCGAAGACTGTGATCGAAGAAGTAGAAAAGAGCGGTTGTAAAATGGGAAGAAAGCGGCTTTACACTGCTATGGTAAAGGTCATCGCTCCAATCTTCCTGATCCTGCTTTTGCTGCAGACACTCGGAATCATGAAACTGTAAACATATACAAAAAGGAACCCGGTTTGGGTTCCTTTTTTTCGCGGAGAAAACTTATAAAGTTTTAATTGTATCAAGCAGACTCATTGGAATATTCATATTTCCCCGTCCGATTCCCATCTGTATATTCGGCTTTACAACCCCGTGGAAATCCGAACCACCGGAGATTGCCAGTCCGTATTTGGCAGCCAGCGAGCGGAGCTTCTCACTTTCAAAGCGGTTGTTCGAAGAGTGGAATGCCTCAAGTCCTTTTAAACCAAGGGACTTCAGATATGCTAACAGCTCATCAATCTGTGCATAACCAAGATGATAGAGCAGAGGATGTGCCAGAAATGCCGCTTTGCCATAAGTCGTTAAGATACGCATAGCAGTCTCACAGGTAACCTGTGGCTTCGGCAGGTAATATTTACAGCCGATGCCGATGTATTTGCGGAACGCGGTATCCTTGTCTTTGCAGACACCTTCCTCGACGAGAACTCTTGCGAAATGTGCCCGTGTGATGACGCTGTCTGGGTTGCCGTGAAGCAGCTTCTCCATCGTGACAGGGAGACCATCTGCCTGCATCATCGCTACCATTTTCTCGTTTCTTCCCTCACGTGCTTCCTTTAATACGGCAAGCTCTTCTTGAAGCTCCGGGTTTTCATAGTCCATATAGAAGCCCAGAATATGAATCTCACGATTGTTATAGTAGCAGGACAGTTCGATGCCCGGCACTACCGTGTCGTGATCGGTCAGGGCAATCGCGGAAAGTCCCATCCGCATCGCTTCGTCGGCAACCTCTGTCGGTGTCAGAGAACCGTCGGACGCATTGGAATGTACATGTAAATCGATTCGTTCCATATTACCAACCTCCTTGTGATCGTGTTTGATGTATTATTTTATATCACAGCTTGTACCATCTGTTTTGTTTAGGTGATGCAAAACTATATCGGATAAGCGGATTATTTATTCTTCAGAATATTCAACAGCTCATCCGGTGAGAATGTATATTTCGTGTGACAGAAGTCGCACACAACTTCAATTGGCTTGTTGTCGGCAATCATAGCGCCAAGCTCTTTTCTGCCAAGGCTGATAACTGCCTGCTCGACACGCTCCTTGCTGCAATCACAGACATATGCACATGGCATGGAATCGGTCAGCTCGACATCATAGCCTTCAAACAATTTCCGTACGATAGCTTCCACAGACATGCCCTGATTGAGAAGAGCAGTGAAAGAAAATCCTTTCAGACGTTTCTCCAGCTCGTCAATCAATGCGTCCTCAGCAAATGGCATCAGCTGGATGATAAATCCGCCGGCATTTGCTACGGATGTATCGTCGTTGAACAACACGCCCAGAGCCACAGAGCTTGGAATCTGGTCGCTTGTTGCAAAATAGTAGGTCAGATCCTCTGCAATCTCGCCGCTTACCAGATGGGTGTCGCCGACATATGGCTCCTTCAGACCGATATCTTTGATGACGCTTAAGACACCAAGGTCTACTGCTTTTGCGACATCGTTTGCCGGAAGCATAACCTCCGGTTCGCTGACATATCCCTTGACATGTCCGTTTGCATCGGCAGTGACAAGCATACCGGAGATCGGCCCCTGACACTGGATACGGAGTGTTAATTTGTCGGTATCATTTTTACACATGGCGCCCATCAGCACGCCTCCGGTCAACAGTCTGCCGAGTGCGTTCGTAACAACCGGACTTGTATGATGTGTAATTCTTGCTTTTTCCACAGTATCGGTAGAGTTGCAGGCGAAGAAACGAACCTGCTTGTTCGCTGCCATGCCACGAATCATTGTATCTGCCATAAATGTATCCTCCTTAAAATGAGTGTTTGGATTTTGTATATATACTTGCATGTGTTGTTATTTATGATTGATGCAGTGGTATACAAAATTACTGTATATATTGTTTCTTTGAATTCTTGTTTCGTGTTTCTTTCGCGATGATATAAATACGTTCACATTCCTCGTCCGCCGGCTCATGTGTAAATGCATCATAGGCCGCAAGCAGGGTAAGACCGGAATCAGCTACCATCTGTTTCATCTGCTTTAGTGTGTACCCTTTTTGTACATGCAATTCCTCATATTTGCGGAACAGGTTATCATCGGCATCGGAATCCGAAGGTTCCTTTACGAACAGGCTTAAAGCGAGTTCATTAATTGCTTCCTCTTCATCATAATAATTATCCCAGATAAAGCTGATATCATCCCGATCCTCGGCAATTGTCGCTTCGGCTACGACATCCCGGTAATAATGCTCCGTATGGAAGTCGAAGATGAAAAGTCCGTCCGGATCAAGGTAGTTATTGACGAGCGAAAATACATGCGTAAGCTCGTCCGGTTCGGTAATATAATTGACGCTGTCGCAGAGACTTACAATGGCTGCAACGGTTCCGTATAACTCAAACTCACGCATATCCTGACACAGATAGAGCGACGAAGAATGATTCTGTTCCCGCTTTTCATTTCCAATATCCAGCATGGCAGGGGAGTTGTCGATACCGATCATGTCGTATCCGAAATCTGCCATACGCTCGGTTATATTTCCGGTTCCACAGCCAAGCTCTGCCAGAATGCCACTTGCAATATCATATTCCACAAGCAGGCCGTGCAGATAGTCCGCCCATGCGTCATAGGGAATGTTGTCCATGAGCGCATCGTAGACAGCAGCAAAATTTGAATATGCTTCAGCCATAGGTTACCTCCTTATTTTTGTAAACACTAAAGGTAAATTATAAAATAAAAGATAGTGAAAAACAAGGTAAAATCATATATAATAAAATGCGCGATTGATAGAGCGTATGTGAGGTTTGGAGGATTCCCATTAAAGGACACCTATTAGGACCGTTGTTGTCACGCAAT
>OGHH01001569.1_pt1 | contig 16197 bp, 14 predicted proteins | sample 1571471 | NCBI WGS metagenome assembly OGHH01 (sample SAMEA2581936, study PRJEB24529) | metagenome | biome: Human gut stool | place: China | collected 2011
CAGGATTTCGAACATCTTTGCCTGCAACTTCGGATCGTGGATACGGATTGAACCGCCACCGACTTCCACACCATTGATTACCATATCATAAGCATCGGCACGTACTGCTGCCGGATCAGTATCCAGTAAATCAATGTCCTCGTCTTTCGGATGGGTAAACGGATGGGGCATAGCCATCAAGCGGTTTTCTTGCTCACTCCATTCAAACATCGGGAAGTCTACCACCCACAGGCATGCGAATGTGTTCTTATCACGCAATCCCAGTTGGCTACCCATTTCCAGACGAAGCTCGCAAAGTTGCTTGCGCGTCTTCATGGTGTCGTCACCACTCAAAATCAGAATCAAGTCACCCGGTTGGGCACCGAAAGCTTCTTTCACCTGTTGCAGTACTTCCTGCGTATAGAATTTGTCAACACTTGATTTTACATATCCGTCTTCCTCTACACGGGCGTAAACCATACCTTTTGCACCAATCTGCGGTCTCTTCACAAATTCCGTCAGTGCATCCAGTTGTTTGCGGGTGTAGTGTGCAGCACCTTCGGCACAGATACCACCGATGTATTCGGCGCTATCAAATACAGAGAAACCATGACCTTTCAGTATATCCATCAGCTCCACGAACTTCATACCGAAACGCAAGTCGGGTTTGTCGCTACCATAATATTTCATGGCGTCCGCCCATGCCATACGCTGGAACTGACCTTCCAATTCCACACCGCGGATTTCTTTGAACAGATATTTCGTCATACCTTCAAACAGGTTGATGATGTCGTCCTGTTCTACGAAAGACATTTCGCAGTCTATCTGAGTAAATTCCGGCTGACGGTCGGCACGAAGGTCCTCGTCACGGAAACACTTGGCAATCTGGAAGTAACGGTCGAAACCGGATACCATCAACAATTGCTTCAAGGTCTGCGGGCTTTGCGGCAAAGCGTAAAACTGTCCCGGATTCATGCGTGAGGGCACCACGAAGTCGCGTGCGCCTTCCGGAGTAGAGCCTACCAGTACAGGAGTTTCCACTTCGATGAAACCCTGGCTGTCCAGATAGCGGCGTACCTCAATGGTCATTCTATGGCGGAGTTCCAGATTTCTGCGTACCGATGGACGGCGCAAATCCAGATAACGGTATTTCATGCGGATATCGTCGCCACCATCCGTATTATCTTCGATGGTGAACGGAGGTGTCAGGGCTGCATTCAGCACATTCAGTTCCGATACGATGATTTCAATATCTCCGGTCGGGATATTGGCATTCTTGCTGAAGCGTTCGTTCACCGTTCCTGTAATCTGAATGACGAATTCGCGTCCCAGGCGGTTGGCGTTCTCGCAAAGTGCGGCGTCCACCTCTTCGTTGAAAACTAACTGGGTGATACCGTAACGGTCGCGGAGGTCAATGAATGTCATACCTCCCATTTTGCGGCTGCGCTGCACCCAACCTGCCAGCGTTACTTGCTTATTGACATCGGAGATACGAAGTTCTCCGCAGGTGTGTGATCTAAACATGTTGATATTTACAATTTACAATTTACAATTTACAATTTGGCTGCGCTGTCGGGGCACACGCTTAATTGCTAATGACGCGCAAAAATACAGATTTATTTTATAAAAAACTCAGATTTTCGTTAACTTCTTAATCTGCTCTTTACTCTTATCCAATATCATCTTATTCTTATGCACAATCTCCTCATTGATCTGCTTCAGGCCATTTATATAATCCTGTGCCCGTTGCAATACATTCGAAGAGTCTTTTTCGGCATACCGGGGGATGATAACCTGCAATCCTTCTTTGATTACCTTTACGTCAATGTTTTCTCCCATCATCATCGGGTCCCCGTCAAAGTGCACTACCCCCGGTTTGGTACGGTGGATGCGCAGCGTCTGGCAGCGGAAAGTTTTGATGCGGCTATTTTGGTCTATAGTCTTATTAAATAGTTGGAAAGACAGGGAGGGCACATCCAGCACCGTGAAAGGTTCAAGGATGGTCACGTCCAGTAATCCGTCCGTCAGCATGGCCTGTGGAGCTATGTACGCATTGTTTCCATATTGCGAAGCATTGCCGCAGGCTATCAGGAAAGCCTTATACTTTAAGGTACCGTCTTCCGTTTCCAGTTCGTAAGTTTCGGGCTGATACTTCAGGCTCTCCAGCAGAGTCTTCTCTAAATAGGTAAGAGGGCCTCTCCTGCCCGCCTTTGCAAATTTCAGGCTGACAAAAGCATCAAAACCCACACCGCAGGTACAGAAGAAAGGCACTTCATTGATTTTTCCGTAATCGATGACGTCTATAATTCCTTCGTTGATGATTTCTATCGCCTTTTTGGGCTCCATCGAAATTTGCAGATGGCGTGCCAGTCCGTTTCCCGAACCACACGGAATGATGCCCAATGCAGTTTTTGTATGCACCAGCGAACGGGCTATTTCGTTGATCGTACCGTCACCGCCAATAGCCACTACAGCATGCACATTTTCCTTTGCTTTTTGTGCAGCAATTTCAACAGCATGTCCGGCATATTCGGTATAGATTACCTCTTGGGCATACTTTGCCTTATCCAGCTTTTCATCGAGCAAATGGAGGATTTGCTCTTTGCTCTGCGTACCGGATTTCGGATTTATAATGAATGATATTTTCTTTTTTTCTTCGTCCATGCAAGGGTTGTTTCACTATGCAATTTTATAAATGGCAAAAGTAATACAAATACTTGAATTTTTAACCATAGAGTGGGCTTTAATCCATGGGCAAATATATTTTTTAGTAAAAAAAGAACAGATAAGCACATATTTTGCTATCTTTGCCCCCTGTTTTCAAAAGGCTTGTAACTAAGAGTTAAATATTTCATATTATATAATAAACATTTCATGGGATTACTACAAGACAAATTGGCGAAATACGACCTGCCACAGCAATATATGGCAATGGGCGTATACCCCTATTTCCGCACAATTGACAGCCATCAGGATACTGAGGTGTTGATGGATGGTAAAAAAGTCCTGATGTTCGGTTCGAATGCTTATACGGGACTGACTTACGATAAAAGAATAATAGAAGCCGCAAAAGCTGCCACAGATAAATACGGTACAGGTTGTGCAGGTTCCCGTTTATTAAATGGAACTCTTGATATACATGTAGAGTTGGAAAAAGAACTGGCTGAGTTTGTCGGAAAAGACGATGCACTCTGTTTTTCCACCGGATTTACTGTAAATGAGGGTGTTATTCCGCAATTGACGGGACGTAACGATTACATTATCTGTGACGACCGCGTGCACGCTTCCATCGTAGATGGTCGCCGCCTCTCCTTCTCTACTCAATTGAAGTACAAACATAACGATATGGCCGATCTGGAAAAGGAACTCCAGAAATGCGAGCCGGATGCTATCAAACTGATCGTGGTGGATAGTGTTTTCTCTATGGAAGGCGACCTTGCCAACCTCCCCGAAATCGTACGTTTGAAGAAAAAATACAATGCCAGCATCATGGTGGACGAAGCACACGGATTGGGTGTATTCGGAAAACAGGGACGCGGTGTTTGCGATCATTTCGGTGTGACGGATGATATCGACCTGATTATGGGTACGTTCAGCAAGTCACTGGCTTCTATCGGTGGTTTCGTTGCCGGAGATGCTTCGGTAATCAACTGGTTGCGCCACAATGCCCGCTCTTATATATTCCAGGCAAGTAACACGCCTGCTGCTACGGCTGCTGCCCGTGAAGCTCTTCACATCATTATGAACGAACCGGAACGTCAGCAACGTTTGTGGGACATCACCAACTATGCATTGAAGAAATTCCGTGATGCTGGTTTCGAAATCGGTGAAACTGAATCCCCTATCATTCCGTTGTATGTGCGTGATGCAGAAAAGACATTTATCGTAACTAAGATGGCGTTTGATGAAGGCATCTTCATCAATCCGGTTATTCCGCCCGCTTGTGCACCGCAAGATACGTTGGTACGCGTAGCATTGATGGCTACTCACACCAAAGAGCAGGTAGACTATGCTGTTGAGAAGTTGACGAAATGTTTCCGTGAACTCGGAGTGATTGAATAAGGATTTTCCTGAAATCAGATAAAATGAAAAGAGACTGTCTTCAAAAGGCAGTCTCTTTTTTTAGGAATTGATAAAATTATGTAAGTTTGTAGCAGAATACTGAATTCCTATTCAATGAAAAACATCATTAACAAGATCAGGCAAGTTTATCCGGTTTCCGACGAAGCACTTCAGGCATTGCGGGCAGATATGCAGGTAAGATATTACCCTAAAAATACTTATATAGTGCACTCGGGGGTAACGGACCGTCTGGTTTATTTTATTGAAGAGGGAGTTGCCCGTTCCGTATTTCATCACAACGGACAGGATACCACTACCTGGTTCAGTCAGGAAGGTGACATTACTTTCGGTATGGATTCGTTATATTACAAACAGCCGTCAGTAGAGAGCATTGAAGCTCTTTCGGATTGCAAAATCTATGTCATCCATATAGACAAGCTGAATCTTCTTTACGAAACATACATCGATATAGCCAACTGGGGAAGAATCCTGCATCAGAATGTAAATAAGGAGCTTAGCCACATGTTTGTGGAGCGTCTTCAGCTTTCGCCCAAGGAGCGGTATGAACAGTTTAACCGGCGCTATCCCGGATTGATAAACCGGGTGAAGCTGAAGTATGTGGCTGCTTTTCTGGGTATTTCCATTTATACACTCAGCCGAGTGCGTGCCCAAAAATAAGTATTTGCCGGTCTTTTTTGCTTTTGAGCAAAAAAACTTCAGATGGCAAGCTGTATCTTTGCCATCTGAAAATATTAACTTAATACTAAGAAACAAATGTCTAATACCCCCTCAGCAGCATTTTCGGATACCAAGGCGCATTACGATCTTCTGGACGGACTTCGTGGTGTAGCGGCCCTTATGGTGATATGGTATCATATATTCGAAGGCTATGCTTTTGCAAGCGATACTATGATTACAACGTTCAATCATGGATATTTAGCCGTGGATTTTTTCTTTATCCTTTCAGGTTTCGTTATCGGCTATGCCTATGATGACCGTTGGGGTAAGAGTCTTACTATGAAAGATTTCTTTAAGCGTCGTTTGATACGTCTCCATCCTATGGTGATAATGGGGGCTGTTCTGGGTGCTATTACATTCTGTATTCAGGGTTCCGTGCAATGGGATGGAACACATATCGGCATCTCCATGATAATGCTGTCTCTGCTCTGCACGATATTCTTTATTCCCGCAATGCCGGGCGTAGGTTATGAAGTTCGTGGCAACGGTGAGATGTTTCCGTTGAACGGGCCTTGCTGGTCGTTGTTCTTCGAGTATATAGGTAATATTCTTTATGCCTTGTTTATCCGTCGCTTATCCAATAAGGCGCTGACTGTGCTCGTTGTATTGTTGGGAGTGGCATTGGCGCTATTCGCAGTCTTCGATGTTTCCGGTTATGGGAATATAGGTGTGGGCTGGACGTTGGACGGGGTCAACTTTGGCGGCGGATTATTGAGAATGTTGTTCCCGTTTTCTGTGGGTATGCTTATGTCGCGTAACTTCAAGCCTATGAAGGTGAAAGGTGCGTTTTGGATATGTACCACTGTATTGATTGCTTTGTTCTCAGTACCCTATCTGGAAGGTGCGGAGCCGATTTGTACAAATGGTGCTTATGAAGCATTTTGTATTATCGTAGCTTTCCCCGCCCTTGTATGGATAGGAGCATCGGGAACTACTACGGATAAAAAGTCAACTCAGATATGTAAGTTCCTGGGAGATATCTCGTATCCGATTTATGTGATACATTATCCGTTCATGTATCTGTTCTATGCATGGCTGATTAAAAATCAACTCTTTACTTTGGGAGAAACCTGGCAGGTTGCTTTATGCGTTTATGCCTTGAATGTAGTGTTGGCTTACCTGTGCTTGAAGCTGTATGATGAGCCTATACGAAAATATTTGGCTAAACGGTTTTTAAAGAAGAAGTGATTACGCCCTTTCAGGCTTTCAGCCTTCCTTTTATAGGTCGTGCCATATCTAATTCTCCTTTCTTTATTAAAGAAATGTAAAGATACGTATTCTTTTCCATAGCCTTTCATTTTCAATAGGGTTATGAATTAGCTACAGGCTACGAGCTACAAGTGCCTTTCGGAATATAGCGCAGCTACTTGTAGCTCGTAACTGTACCGATATGCATTATATAGGAGTGAACTGAAGAATATAACTTCTTGTGTGATAGTCTACTTGGTGTTCCACTAAGATTAGTCGTAGTGGAACACTAGTTCAGTCGTAGTGGGAAATGGCTTCAGTCGTAGTGGGAAATATGTTCAGTCCTAATGGGAATATAGCTCATTACCGCACCGTTATGGGTTGCATGATATAATCTTTAAGAAAGGAAATATTATAGTATAAAACTGGAATCTTGCCTGCAATACACTAAAATTCTTGTTGCTTATCTCTCACCTTGTCCGGTATAGTCGGCAAGGGCATTCCATAAGCATGCGGCCGGTTACTTTGTACTGTAATTTGTCGGAGAGAGTTTCCTGTGCTGTGGCGGTCAGAGAAGTGACGACCGCCAGCAGGCACAGGGAGGATTTAGAAAGGTAATTCATTAGTAAGAAGTTTGTTGGACTACTTCTATCAGACGTGCGAAATCTTCAGGATGTACATCTCCGATGTTGCCGATGCGGAAAGTATCTGCCTGGGATATCTTGCCCGGATAGATGACGAAACCTTTTTCTTTCAGTTGGGTGTAGAAAGAGTTGAAATCGAAACCTGCTTTCGGATAAAGGAAAGAGGTGATGATGGGTGACTGGAATTCGTCCGGCAGCAAGGTTTTGAAGCCGAGTGCGCGCATTCCTTCTACCAATATGCGGTGGTTTTCGCAATATCTCTTGTGGCGGGCGGCTACTCCCCCCTCTTCTTCCAGTTCGGCAAGTGCCTGCTTGAAGGCTCTTACTACATGGGTGGGCGAAGTAAACCTCCATTTGCCGTGTCCTTTTTCCATCGTCTCCCATTGGTCGTAAATATCGAGTGAGAGTGAACGGGAAACGCCTTTGCAGTGTAACAGTTCGGATTTGCGGGCTATGATAAAACCGAAGCCGGGAACACCCTGAATGCATTTGTTGGCACTGCTGATCATGAAGTCGATACCTAATTCATACATATCCAAAGGCACGCCGCCGAAGCTGCTCATAGCGTCTACAATCAGCTTTTTGTTGTGGAGCTTCACAATGTGGGCAATCTCTTTGAGCGGGTTCAGGATACCGGTAGTGGTTTCGCAATGTACTACGGCTACGTGGGTGATATCTGAATTGTTGGACAGGTAATCGTCTACATAGTCAACGGAAACCTGTTCGGTTTCTTCGAAAGCAAGCATATCGTAGTTGATGCCGTGATATTCGGCAATGTGGCTCATACGGTCACCATAAGCGCCATTGCTGAGGATAAGTAGTTTGTGTTTGGGAGTGATGACACTGCCGATAACGGCTTCCACGCAATAAGTGCCGCTTCCCTGCAAGAGTACGGAAGTGTATTCGTCGGTAGCTGTAGTAGCAAGGGCAACGAGGGATTTGCGGATTTCTTCTACAATGTGTACGTTATAGTCGGCGTCCCATGTACACCAATCGGTCATCATGGCTTCTTTTACGGTTTCTGACGTGGTTAATGGGCCGGGGGTTAATAATAAATAGGGTTTCATATTGGTTTGATATTTAAAAGGATTAATGATTCGTATTCAGTTTATGATTGATAAGTTCTATGATTTGGGGAAGTTCTTCGATGCTGTCCACCACATAGTGGGCGCCTGCCAGAAGCATACGCTGTCTGACTTCTGCTTTCCGTGCAGCGAGCGTTGCGGGAGACATTTGCTCTACTTCCTCCTGGGTTAGTCCCAGTTCGTTACTACCGAGTATGACGCCGACGGTCCAGACTTTGGCATTGATACCCTCTTTGATGTCGGCAATGGTGTCACCGTACTTCAGAACACAGTCTGTTGAAGGGATAGCAAGATCGATCATGTTTTGGTAAATCATATAAGGAAGAGGACGTCCGGCAGGCAGGCTGTTGGGAGTGACACACTTGTCGGTGGTGTAGCCTTTGCGGGCTGCATTGGGGAGCACTACGTCCATCATGGCTTGGGTGTAGCCGGTGGTGGAACCTATTTTGATGCCTTGTTTTCTCAGTTCATTCAGGGTCTCGATGACTCCGGGAATGGGGTCGGTGTAGTTTGCCAGGGAAGCAAAAAGGTATTCCTCGAATTTGGCGTTCATATCTATTACGTCCTGTTCGTTCCAGGGGCGGTGATAGAGTTTCTCAAACTCCTCGCCTACTCCGTCCATCTTGAACAGTTCGCGAATGTGGTCTATCTTGGCCATTCCCATAGGGCGGCGGGCTTGTTCCATCGTGATGTTGATGCCTATTTCATTGAAAGCTTTCAGGAAGGCGGCTACCGGAGCGAAACATCCGTAATCGACCGCAGAGCCTGCCCAGTCCATAATGATACATTCTATTCTTTTCATGTTTACTTGTTATTTTATAATGAGTTGTTTAATAATAAATTGGGGGTTATCTACTTTTGTAAGCCTTTTAGGCTATTTGCGAAATTTGAATTATTCATCTGTTGAATTATTACTTATTACGACAAGATGTTCTTATTTCTCTTACTTTTTTAGCTGGGCATCACAGAAAATGCAGATTGCAGCATTTCCGGTTTCTCTTCTACCGCACGCCCGGTGCGCAGGAGTTCTTCTTTCTTATGTCTCTGCACCAGGTAGACAATAGAACAGCTGAATGCTACGGTACAGATTATTCCTACATAACCGGACATCTGGTTGTAAAAATCGAGCCAATTGATATCCGTATTAAAGAATTCCTTGAACATCAGGACGAGTACGGTGCCGGTATATCCGATGAAATCAATCGTCACAATAAAGAATCCTACATTCCCTTTTATCTTGAAGCATGCTATGAAGCGGTCGAAAAATATGCTTTGAAAACAAAGGTAGGCAATGTAAAGGCTCAGACTCTGGATGAACAACCAAGTCACGGTGCTGAGTTGAAGCGTATCGTAATTGAGTGATACGAAACTCATGGTAGCCGTTCCGGCAACCACCATACTCAAGAGGATGACCAATACTTTGATATTACTCTTTACAAAGACCATCATTCCGAAAAGTGCCAGGATGATAAGAGTAACAACACTGTCGATCTGTGCAAACAGCCAGGAAGAATGTCCGCTCATGTCGATAATCTTCACTAGGAAATCTTCTTTAATATCCCGGAGGATAACCAACAGAAGGTTGGCTACGAACAGGAGGATCAATACAGGCATGAAGTTGCGGAACAGTTCTTTGCGTTGTTTTCCGTTGAGAGTGACACGCTGGCTCTTTTCGGCAATGTCTTGTTGGGTGGGTTGCGGCAGGCGATTCAGGGTGTAACCCAGCAAGGCAAGCAATGGCAGGGCAAAGGCACCGATGAGAGCGGGCATCCAGAACTCTCCTACATGCAGGGTGTTCATAACGAACAGTCCGATAGATTTTGCCACGCCGGAGCTGATGACAATACTGATACCCAAAAGGCTGGCAAGAATATCGGTGGTGCGTCTGCCTTCGATGAAGCTGAATATCACGCCCCACATGCAACCCAGTGACAAACCGTTGAAGAACATGGCGAAGATATTATAAGGAGTGGGCAAGAGTCCGAAGAGGACCAGGGAGAGTTCCGCTACCAGAATGGAAGCCAGGATGAACTTCATGCGGTGCTCCTTCTTTAATTCGGAGATTAACTTGATACCGACAAACTTGGCGATGAGGTAGCCCAGAATCTGGACGATGGTAACCAGCACTTTATAATCCAATCCGAAGGCATCCAGTCCGTCGAAGGAGGCAGCGGTGAAAGGTTTGCGAAGCGCATATACCAAGGAGTACGAAAGAAGCGCTGTACCTCCTGCCCAAAGTATGAATACAAGATCGGATATTTTCTTGTTTGAAAGTAGTTCCGTTTTAATGTCGGTAATTGTTTTCATTTTATTTTCTTTTGATTTCGAGGGCAAAAGTAGAAGGATGATGTTACAGAAAAAATGAATATTTATTATTAATACATTTAATTATCGGATAGAAAATAAAGTAACATTAATGTAACATTTATGCAATCGGAATATAACACAAGTGGGTGTTCTTTGCAAATTAAAAACCAAAAACACTTACAAAATATGGAGGAACTATTAGAGATATATAAGCGGATAGAAGATCTGCGTAATAAAGGGGTGAAAATGAAAGATATAGCAGACAAAACGAATATGCCCGCCAGTGTGCTGTCTTCTCTCTATTCAAGTGTGCTGCCCACCTTTGCAAGATCGGTAAAGAAAGGAATGACGGAAGAAGAAGCATTGGACTATGCCCTGTCTCAGGTGAATAATGTTTCGAAGAAACGTTTGCTCGGCAACCTTACTGAAATGAAAGAGCAGTTGCTGGAACTGGACCCCGTGACAACCGGTAACCAGAAGGAAATTCCATTCGTCAGAATGTTGACCGAAGAGATGAATCATTCGGCACAGGAAGTGTATAATTATAGTGGTATATATATAAGTTATAGTCTTTCGTCTTCGAGCGATTGCCTGAAGATGGAACCGTATCTGATTGGTGCCTCCGAAAACAATGACTATGTACAAGTGACTCATATGAGCGCTTACAACACAACGCACCGGGGGATCGGGTTATTAAATAATCATCAGAATGCATATATCATCTTCAACGAAAGGGAGTCTCCGCAGCTTGCATTATTCACCATCTACTTGCAACTGCCCATGTACGACTATCCGTCTATGCTGAAAGGGCTTTACCTGAGTCTGGACTATAACCGGAATCCGATAGCCCGGCGGATTGTTTTCGTGAAATATTCCGATAGCACCAGCATGGATGATTTTATTGAACTGAAAGGCGGACTGCTGACCGAGGAAGAACTGACACCGGAGCAAAAGGTCTATTTTGAATATACATGCCGGGGCGGGGATTATATAAAAACGTGTACGGTGCCCTCCCCTCACCTGAATGGTGACGATCTGGAAAGGGAGAAGAAGATGCTGAAACTGTGATTCTGCTAATAAGAATAGAACGACGGTGTGTCTTTTGTTACAGATTTACAGTTTTTCTTATCATCTTGCTTTGATATTGAAAGTTTTTTAGTATGTTTGCCGCATTATTAATGAAAAACACGTCTTTTCAATGAAAAAGCAAGATTTCCTGTTTATTATTCTGGTGGTGGTAGTCTTTCTACCCTTCTTTTTGAGTGACGCGGTTTATGACTGGTATAAGTCGTTCAATGCTGCACATGGCATGGTGATGAGCTTTCTGAAGTTTGCCATTTTGTCTTCGTTGGGCGAAGTGCTGGGATTACGAATCAGTGCGGGAGTGTACAACCGGAAGGGCTTCGGTATTATTCCGCGCATGGTGGTATGGGGCATACTCGGTATGGGTATCAATGCCGCTATGATTATCTTTTCAAAAGGTGTGCCGCAGTTCATGGAGTATATGGGAATGGCAAATGCTGCCGCAACGTTTACAAGTGAAGCGATGTCTCTCAATAAGGTGCTGGTGGCGCTGGACATATCGGTAACGATGAACACAATCTTTGCTCCGGTATTCATGACTTTCCATAAAATAACAGATACGCATATTCTGATGTGCGGCGGTTCTATTAAGAGTCTTATCACTCCTATTCCAATGACGAAAATCATCACCGGACTGAACTGGAACGTTCAATGGAACTTCGTTTTTAAGAAGACAATCCCGTTCTTCTGGTATCCTGCACACACCATTACTTTCATGCTTCCACCGGATATGCGCGTATTGTTTGCGGCATTGCTGGGCATTGTGCTGGGAGTATTGCTGGCAGTGGCAGCACGGAAATAGTTTTTTTATTACCTTTGCTTCCTGCTAAACGAAAATAGATGTATGAAACTATATAGTAAGCAGGAAGCAATCGCACGTATGAATATGCTGGCAGGCTGTTCAAAGTCGTTTGTCTTTCTGATTGATTATTCGCAGGAACAGGTTTATGTGGAAGAGACGGCAGAGGTCTCACCGGAGGAGTTGATATATAACCTGAATGGATTTACGAATGAAGCAGTTGCCGGTTTAACGGATGAATTGCTTCCGGAGAGTTTGCCGGAACAGATAGAATGGATCGCACAGCCTGTTTCTTTTCAGGAATACAGTCGTGCTTTCGGACATGTGAAAAAAAATATTCTTGCCGGAAACAGCTTTCTTACGAATTTAACTTGCCGGACTCCGGTACAAACCAATCTGACTTTAAAGGATATATATTGTAACTCCCGTGCTTTATATAAAGTATGGGTAAAGAATCGTTTTGTAGTTTTCTCTCCGGAGATTTTTGTTCGGATAAAGAAAGGGATTATCAGCTCTTATCCCATGAAAGGTACGATAGACGCTACCCTGCCCGATGCCGTACAAACCTTGATGAACGACGGGAAAGAAGCGGCGGAACATGCTACGATTGTGGATCTGATCAGGAATGATCTGAGTATTGTGGCATCTCATGTCTGGGTGGAGCGTTATCGCTATATGGATGTGTTACAGACAAATCGGGGACCGATATTGCAGACCAGTTCGGAGATATGCGGTGAACTTCCAGAAGATTACAAACGGCAGTTAGGTGATATTCTTTTCAGTATGTTGCCTGCCGGTTCTATTACCGGTGCACCCAAAAAGAAGACGATGCAGATTATTCGTGAAGCTGAAGGATATGAACGGGGATTCTATACGGGAATAACCGGATATTTCGATGGAGACAATATGGATAGTGCCGTGATGATACGTTTTGTGGAGCAAGAGGCGGACGGAATGTATTTTAAAAGCGGTGGTGGCATTACTTTCAAGAGTGACGCCCGCAGTGAATATGAAGAAATGAAACAGAAAATATATGTGCCGATTTATTGAAACGATACAAGTACGTGACGGTAAGTTGCAGAACCTTGCCCATCACAACCGTAGGATGAATGAGACGAGACAGGCAGTTTTCGGAATGGCGGATCAACTGGATATTCTGGATTACACAGGGGATTGTCCTGAAAGCGGTTTTTATAAATGTCGGGTAGTTTATGGCAGAGAAGTATGTGAAGTGGCATTTTCCGCTTATACAATGAGGACTGTACGTTCGCTCCGGTTGGTCGGTTCAGATACGATTGATTATCGCTACAAAAGTACGGACCGGAAGGAACTGGAAGCATTGTATGCCCTGCGCGGCAATCAGGATGATGTATTGATTGTCAGAAACAATCTTTTGACGGATACTTCCATTGCTAATGTGGCGTTAGAAAAAGAGGGAGTCTGGTATACACCGAGGACTCCCTTATTGAAAGGCATAAAACGTGCATTGCTGTTGGAACGGGGGGTACTGACGGAATGTGATATTCCGTCAGATGAGATTTTCTCCTATTCACACATCGCTTTATTTAATGCGATGATTGATTTTCAGTCTCTGGTTCTGGAGATTAACCGGGATACGGTTATTCGTATTTGATACTATCTACCGGATTATTTCTTGCTGCCCGATAACTGTTCAGGCATACTGTGAGCAGGGTGATGCAGACAGTGAAGAACAAAGGAAGCAGGAAATGAAGGATACCAATGTGTACATGGTAAGCAAATTGTTGCAGCCAATAATTTATCAGATGGCAGACCAGGGGTACAATGAGTATAAACGCTATACCTATGTAGTACAGGAACGGGCGGTTGACAAGCCATAATATTTGCCCGAATGATGCACCGTGAATCTTCCGAATTCCTATTTCGCGTATACGTTGCTGGATAGCATAATGGGTGATGCCGAACAATCCGAACAGTGTGAGGAACAAACTGATTGATGCATACATCAGCAGGATGCGGGAAAAGTCGGTGACTTCCTGATTATTGGAGATCAGTACCTGATAAGGGTCTTCATAATTGAATGGAGTACCGGGGTATTTCTTTTCCCATAATCCGCGAAGATGATTGATAACTGCTGTGCGATCTTGTTCGTCAAACTGTAAGGTCAATGTGGTATAGCTATCTTGTGGCATTTCATGCAGAATCATTCTCAGTGGAAACACATTGTTTGTGAGCGAATATTTCTTGAAATCTTTCATGACACCGATAATAGTACCTTTCTCACTCTTTTCGGGCACGTATTTAGAGATCGGTTGTCCCACCGGGTCTTCTCCTTCGGGCACAAGATAGCGAATGAAGGACTCGTTGATGATGACTGGCACAGAGGTACGAAGTAATAAATGGAATGTTTGTTTGGCATCCAGCAAGTCGAAATCGTATATATCCAGGAAGTCCGGACAGTTTTCATAAAGTTCAAGCATCAGAAGGTCATTCTTCTCACCATTTTGGCGGGGAACGGCCATACTCATGGTATAAAGGCCTGATTGAGAAGATACAACTGACTTCACTCCGGGGATGGATTTAATGTCTTCTATCCAAGTAGATAAAGGGGATTGCCGGGAGTCGCCGATTCCAAACTCAACGATTCCTTTGTAGCGGCTTCCCTCCTGCTCTATCAGGTCCATTTGGCTACGGATTATCATAAAAGCACTTAGCAGTCCGATAGAAATCATGAATTGTAAGGTGACCAGTGCTGCTACAATGCGCTGTTTCTTACGACCTGTAAAGAAGCTGCGGTAACGGCTTTCGGACAAGGTCTGTATCTTCCGGCTCATGTATTCTGCCGGAACAACGGATAGAATGATGACAAACAGCAGGATAACAGGGAATACCTGAACGGAGAAAAGATAGGAGAACGACAGATGTGCGGATATTGTTGCATTGAATACTGCTAACAGGTCGCTCATCAACAGAATGGATAACAAGAACGCTGTAATCACCATCAGGAAAGTATCGGCAAAGAGTTGCCAACGGATTTGACGGTGGCTTGCACCTAAAAGGCTTTCAATGTGCAAGGTGCGTATTTGCTTCAATAAGCGTGAAAAACTGAGGTTGATATAGTTGAAGCAACCGATGAACAAGATTAATAAAGCAGATAGCAGTCCGACGCTTAACAGGGCCTTTTGCCGATGCTCGATACACTGGTTGCTATCTTGTGTGGTAGTGGTAAAATAGGATTCCTGTAAAGTCTGGGTACGGTAATACCCTTTGCCTAATAAAGTAGGAAGCTCGGTTGTCTCGAAGCGTTGGCGAAAGGCGTTGAGGTCTGTTCCTTCTTTGAGAAGTATCGAACAGGTGGTTCCTTCGGGACTTTTTAGATGCGTGAGCAAGTCTGCCTGCAACATGCTTTGCGATGGCAGACGGAAGACGGCGGCGATACGGTAGGCACTTTCGCCGGATTGAGGGATATCCAGCAGCTTGCCGAGGCAGTCGGTGGTACCGAAACAACGTTCGGCCAGAGCTTGGCTGATGGCAATGGTTCCCGGGTGAGTCAATACTTCTTCTATTTTTCCTGCAAGGGTTTCGATGGGGATAAACTTGGGCAATGTACTGTCTGCCGATAGCAGGTTCAGTTCGGAATATTCTTGGTCGCCCACACGGATTTTTGTGTGAGTGATGGCTTGTGTGCGTAGTGAAGCTTCTATCTCAGGGAATTGTGAGATGATTTCGGGGACAGATTCGTGATATACGAATGTTCCCTGCATTTCTTGTTGTGCGAAAGGTAGTGTTTGTGTCAGCCGGAGGATACGGTCACGGTTGGGGTTGTTATACTCGATGTTGTATTCGTATAGGACGAAGGCTGTCAGTAGGTTGGTGCAGGCGATACCGATAACCAGACTGACAAGAGAAATCGTGACGAACAATTTATTTCGCCACCAGCTATGCAGGACAAACTTCAGAATGTACATGTTTAATATCTTGATATGTTATTTGAAAAGTAGGTCAATCTGTTACCCTGGGCTCATCGAAAGATATCTTCTCTTGACACAAGGTTGTAGAGATGAGATTCTTCGATCTTGCCCAGGATGACAGGAATTGGCAGAGTAAAGAAACGTTTACAGACTCACCTCTGTCACCACCTGTCCGTCGAACAGATTAATGATACGTCCTGCAAAACCGGCATCGTGCTGTGAGTGGGTTACCATGACGATGGTGGTTCCTTCTTTGTTCAGTTCATTCAGCAGTTCCATCACTTCCTTACCGTTCTTGGAGTCCAGATTACCGGTAGGCTCATCGGCAAGAATCAGTTTCGGGTTCGTCACCACGGCGCGGG
>OGHH01001572.1_pt1 | contig 16157 bp, 16 predicted proteins | sample 1571471 | NCBI WGS metagenome assembly OGHH01 (sample SAMEA2581936, study PRJEB24529) | metagenome | biome: Human gut stool | place: China | collected 2011
TGCCATGCCATGCATGCAGACACCAAGCTTTGTCGCCTCAAACCGATCCATGCCCTGTGCCAGAAGTCCGGCAATAATTCCAGTCAGCACATCGCCAGATCCGCCTGTTGCCATGCCATTTGTACCTGTTATATTAATATATGCCTGAAGTCCGCCATCGGACACCACCGTGCGCGCATCTTTTAATGCAACGACCACATTATGGCGCTTGGCAAACTCTCTTGCAAGATCGTATTTATTCGCCTTAATATCCGTCACCGACTGATTCGTAAGTCTTGACATCTCCATCAAATGTGGCGTCAGAATGAGCTTCGAATGCATCGTCTCAAACAGATCCATATGCTCGGATAACACATTGATTCCATCGGCATCTAAGACAACCGTGCCATCAAAGCTACGAAGTACCTTGTCAACCAGATACTGCGCTGCTTCCCCGGTTCCAAGTCCCGGTCCTAACACAAGTACATCTGCCCAGCCCATGACCGTCTTCATCGCACTGCGCATCGTGTCGATATCATCTTCTTTGTATGTCGTAAGCAATGCTTCCGGGAGTCTCGACTGGATAATCTCGCGATTCTCCTCTACAGTGCACACACGCACCAGCCCACAGCCCATACGGTAAGCAGCCTCTGCGGAAAACAGTGCCGCTCCTGCCATATTTTTGCTGCCTGCGATGATTCCGACCTTGCCATAAGTTCCCTTGTGGGAATCCCTTTTTCTATGTGGGAGCAATTCCTCTACATCCTTTGGATCATAGGTGTATAACCGTGGCTCTACAAAATCAATCGCCTGCTTCGGGAATCCGATATCGACCACAGATACCTCTCCTGCGTACTCATATCCCATACCCATGAGAAGTCCGAGCTTCATCAGCCCGAATGTCACAGTCGCATCCGCATGGAACGCCGTACCAAGCAGGAACCCGGTTGTCGCATCGATTCCGGATGGTACATCGATAGCTAACTTATAACCATCCATATCATTTAATGCTTTAATTACTTCTGCCTGTCTGCCCATTACGGCACGTGACAGACCAACACCGAAGATGCCGTCGATAATCACATCATATCCGGCGTTCACAAGCTCATCCACAAACTTCATATTCAGCTTCTTGGCGATTGCATACTGCGCATCGAAACCAGTGCTGGCTGACTTCAATCCATCTACCCAGTATATCTCGACATCGTATCCTTCCATCATAAGGATTCTTCCGGCTGCAATTCCATCTCCGCCGTTATTTCCACTCTCGACTACGATCAGCACATGCGCGCCTGCCGGAAACCGTTCCTTGACATGCTCCGCGATCCGGAGTGCCGCACGCTCCATCAGTACGAGCTGTGGAATTCCTATTACATTGGTTGTAAATTCATCAATTCTGAACACTTCCTGTCCAGTTGCAATGTATCTCATTTCTTCGTCCCCCGAATGACTAAGTATATAGGCATTTTACCCCAAATGCCGTATAAATACAATATCGGGTTTCAGGAATCGAATTTATGTAGTATACTATGAATCAAAGTAACAAAGGGGGATATCTTTATGTGGGAATTCGTAATCAATTTATTGGAAGTTGCTATATTATTTTTATTATTTAATACTAAACTTGAAAAAAAAGAATTATCTTATTCTTATCTGCTCCAAATTCTTTGTTTATTCTCACAGGCATTTTTGTTGCTTATTCTGAAAAAATTTTCATGTTCGACTATTTTTATCCTGTTGTTTTTTATTGGAATTCATTTTTTATATGGTTTTTTATTCTTTGAGAATAAGCCGATCACATTACTTTTTTGGTCTGTCCTCTATGCCGTCGGAACCATTCTTGCAGATGCTGTGACCACGATTGTTCCAACTGCATTTTGGGATATTGACCTGTCAGCGCTCCTTCCAAATGGTATGCTGCGAATTCCTTTTACTTTAATTTACATCTCGATATTATTCTTATTTACTTTGATTCTGCTCTGTATAAACAACCAGACATTCCGTCTGCCTTTTCGTGAAAAAATCGCCTTTATTCTGCTGTCACTCTTATGTATTGCCATCCTTCAGGCAATTCTAATCCGGCAATTGACTGGATATGCACCAGATCAGGGCAACAACAACCGGTTTCTATCCGTTATTTTCTTTCTGGTATTATTTTTGTTTTTTGCCTTTGTTCTTTATGTATACACACTTGGAACCACGCAGGAACAAAACCAGCGTTTATCGGAAGAAAATATTATACAACAAATGGAGCTTAAACAATACGAACAGGTTGTTTCCTCTGTAGAAGAGCTGCGTTCAGTCAAACATGATATGCAAAATCATATGACTGTCATCTCAGCCATGTTACACGAAAAGCAATACGAGAAAGCCTGCAGCTATATCGACACATACGCAGATAAATTAAATCAGACACATCGTATTATTTCCAGTGGAAATATTCCGATTGATTGTATTGTTACAAACAAACTTTCCTATGCACATGCACAGCATATCAAAACCACACATAGCATCTTTCTTCCAAAAGACATCCTGATTGATGATATTCAATTATGTACGCTGATTGGCAATCTGTTCGACAATGCAATCGAAGCCTGTATGAAAATAAAAGAACCTGATAAACGATATATTGATTTCCAGATAAAACCCTTTAACTGTATGATGTCTATTTACATGGAAAATAGTTGTATCGGTGATTATGTCATAGATAAAAATGGCAAGCTAAAAACCAGCAAGCAGACAAATATTATAAATCATGGAATCGGTTTGAAACGAATCGAGGAGATTGTAGAACGAGCAAATGGTTTTGTCACACTAAACCCATCCAATGATAAATTTGAGGTTATAATACAACTACCAACGGAGGAACACTAACATGCATTTACGAATTATAATATTGGAAGATACACCATCAGAATTTATGCAGACAAAACATGCACTAGAACAATATGCAGATTTATACCATCACACATTCGAAATTGTCTGGGTGCAAAATGAAAGTTCCCTGATTCGCATGTATCACGCTCAATCTTTTGATTTACTTTTTGCTGACATAGAAATAAAGCTGCCAAATACATCCAGCAGTGAAAACGGAATCATAATCTGCAAAAAGCTTCGAGAACTTCAATACTCTGGCGATATCATATTCCTGACTAATTTTCAGGAATACGTCTTTGATGGTTATTCTGTACGTGCCTTCAATTATCTTCTGAAACCGATTACACTGGAAGTTCTCACCCCCTGTATGGATGCATACCTGCAACTACATAGCGATGATTACTATTACTATCAAAACGACCAGACTTATATAAGGATTCCATATACAAACATCATCAGCATATCAAAAGAAAAAAACAATACATTAATTGTAACAACAGACAACATATACATCGAACGTATATCATTAGATGAAATAATGAATAAGCTTTCATCAAACTTTGTTCGTTGTCACAAATCTTGTATTGTAAATATATTGCACGTTCAATCTCTGATAAAAAATAACCTTCACCTCTCCAATAATACATGGCAGTCAGTTGGCAGAAGCTATCTTCCGTCTGTTCGTGCCCATATGTCAAGATTCATGCAAAAATAAAGTTCTTTCACCAAATAATATTTCGCTTTCGTATGATTCCATATCCACATCCGACCAATCCCACAATCAGGCAAATGAGATATGGAATCCCAAACGCGGTTGTAAGCACCTCATCCTGCGGATACAGACTGTCAGAATAATACCGGCACGCCATCGCATATCCATGCACCAAAAATCGATTTCCATAGTACGATGCCAGCACCAGAATAAATGTGATCACACTCATCACTGCTGCACTGTTCATATACAGAGATAGCAGAAGTTGCATCATCGACTGCACGATACCCGCCAGCACCGGAAGAAGCACCGTCATCCGAATAAGCTCTGGCATCGACGTATTCGCTACCTCCTCTCCATAGTAAAGAGATAGCGCAATCTGCTGACCAGACATCGACATATTCCCAGTCGAAATCCACGCATATCCGTATGTCATGCCATAGAGCAGCAGAAAATAAAACAGGTTGATGCAGACACAGCAGATACATTTCGAGCTCCACCATAACACACGGCTCCGGCTCTTCAACATAAGCTGCATACCAAAACCATGCATATCCTCTTCCACATAATTTCCAATACAGTATGCAAGCAGAATATACTGCAGAATCCACGCCAGTGGAAGTCTGAACTGATCCGGTGTATTCTGGTTAAAATGAAATGGTCTCTGCCCCCAAAACGCATTGACTATATACCCAAGTGGTGACCAGCTTTCACCATACATTCCCAGATAGTCTCCACTCGCCCGGTCGAGCAAAAGACACGTAATAAAGACAAGTACGATAAGCCACAGATACCTTCTCCAAAACCGGATCAGTCCCTCACTGATATCATATTCCAAGAAGTGCAATAATCTCATATCATGCTTCCTCCTCCAACCGTCCCTCTGACATATGCAAAACCGTATCCGCCATATACTCCATTTCCTCTTTGTCGTGACAGGCAATGATGATAATCCGTTCGTCGTCCATCAGTGCCCGGATGGCATCCCGGATTACACTGACACCTTCCGCATCGATCGCATTGATCGGTTCATCCAGCAGGATAATATCAGGCTTTCCCATAATTGCAGCCGCAATTCCAAGCCGCTGACGCATGCCAAGTGAATACTTGTAATACTTCCGTCTGTCGTCGGGGGCAAGCCCAACCTGTTCCAGCGTCGCCCGGATTTCGTCCTGCGGCACACCGCCCTGCACCTTCGCCAGTATCTCCAGATTCTCCAAGCCGGTATATCCCCGCAGAAACGCAGGATTCTCAATCAGAAGTCCCATACTTGGCGGAAAAGAAATATCCTTTCCGAGCGTCTTTCCATTGATCTTCACAACTCCGCTGGTCGGATAGATCAGTCCTGCCATCGTCCGCATCAGCATCGTTTTCCCACAGCCATTCTTGCCACTTAAACCATAGATACAGCCCCCGGTAAATGTCTTTGTCACATCCTGCAATACCGGAACTCCCTTTATCTTCTTTGTCACATGTTCTAACTTTATCTCCATTTTCCCTGCACACTCCTCTCTTGACAGATATCACCGGACATTATAGAAAATCCCGCCGACGGTTTGAAAGCCATAACAGTAATCCTTCCACTGCCAGAATCGCAACTGTTACACTCACAATCCCACGAAATGTTATCCCAAAAACCAGCTGGCTCGGATTTACAAACATAGCCGGATTGTAAGCTGCAAACTCCGGGAACAAATTATACACACCATAAAACAGCATACAGTGAAGTAACATGGGAAATATCAATGTACCGAATCTGTTTTCCATCCATCCGACACACAGAAGTGGAATTTCTGCATAGATTCCCCCATATACAAATACAATTCCTGTATAGCTGATGGCATATAGCACTGGATTTTCAAAGAAAAGCGCACTCCACATCATGGAATTACCCACGACATTCTGCAGGGAAATCGGATCAATCCCAACTGCCGGAAGATAACAGGCGGAAAGTAACAGACTTATCAGCAGCGGTGCCGCTATCGCACATCCACCGCTAAAAAAAACTGCCAAAGCCTTACCTGTTATATACTGCTTTCTTCCCCGACGGACAAGCATCTGCATTGCATACCCGGATTTCCATTCCGAATACAGGGAAATACTGTATGGTAACACCGCAAAAAGTGGCAATGAAAGAAAGAGAAACTGATTAAATGACGAATAATATTCACATCCGATCCACCCCTGCATGATACAGGTCTGAAACCATGAACCGTAATGTTCATCGGTCACAGGTAATCCAAGAATATGATTCCTTTCTTTCATATTTACCTGATAAATATTCTGATACGCCCAGATTGTCTGTATGACTGCGAGCAGAACGCCGGACAATGCTGCTACGAGAAATCCTTTGGAACGGAATGCTTTTTTCATCTCTGTTGTAATAACTTCTTTCACTGTCCCTTTCCTCCTTCATACCGGATATCCTGAATCTTCATTTCCGTCTTGACCGGATACGTTCCGAGTACAGTCTCATACCCCATCTTTCCATTCTCCACATCCTTCCATTGCGCTTCCGATAAATTTGCCTTATAGATTTCATACGGAATCACGACTGTATCACCCGACTGGAAGTTCCCATCCGAAAGAGACGGATTCATATCCTGCGTCATAAATGGATCTGGTCCGTTAAACAAATGCACATATTGAATCGGAATATAAAGATCCAGTTTGTTTGCTTCCTGTGCTTTTCCAATCTGATATTCAACAACCAATAGTTTCATCTCATCTGCAGGTATGTTCGGATTCTGATAATTGGTAAGCTCTGGATGCTGTGTATAGAAATCTGAGCTGTTCCACATCTCGGCATTTACGATTGTATACGAAAGTCCACAATATTCCGCTGTCTGTCCCTGCGGAACCTCCCTTATTTCTGGTGAATATGTATGGGTGTTCACATACCAGATACGCAGACCCAGTCCAGTTACCGCAAGCAGGATACCAATTAAAATCAAGACCTTTTTTCTTTTCATGACATGCTTCTCCTTCATAGTTATTGGCACTCTATATAAATGTGTGTCAACGCATCACGGATATTTTTTTCCTGCCATGCCTGATATCCAGAAGATGGCATATCCCCAGCTATTTCCAGATAATATTTCGGAGAAGTGAAAACCTCATCCACGGATTTCTCTCCTATGAATTCATATGGATCTTCGCCATTCCCATCCCCTTCTGTATAACATTCAACATAACTGGTTCCTCCAATAGCTATAGTTACCGTCTCTCCTGGTCGAATCTGATAATATCTGGCAAGTTTTTCGATCTCCGCACCCTGTATTTCTTCCCAGCCGTCTCTTTTTGACATATAGAAATCGTTATACGCATACCCATAGAAACTCTTTCCGTCTACATATGCGATATAATCATCCTGTGTACACACAATCTCACACATAGTTGGCAAAAATTCCTTCTCATACCGATCCTCGTTTGTTACCTCAATCTCCGCATATACAAAGTTCGCTCCATTATCAAACTCTTCTGTTATCCATTTGGAATCCTTAGGCTCTGTCTCAACGTAGTCCGAATTATAATGCTCACTCTCTACAAACTCTTCATATGTATCGTATACGTGGAAATACGTGACAGTAAATCCAAATCCATTATATATCTGATAGCTTCCTTTGGAAAATACGGAACCATCCTGTTCTACTTTCTCCTTATTTTCTACTGTCTGCTCAAAAAATTGCTGTTCTTCATCTTTATCTGATGCCGATGCAGCCATATCCGTGGCAGTTTCTGCTGCCACGGACGATGATACTTCTTCTGTCGTTACTTGCCCATTTCCAATAGAGCTTTTATTTTTTACAAAGCCTATCATGCCAATAATCACGGAAAAGCAAATAACACTGCCTAAAAAAAATATCACCCGTTTTTTCATATTGTCCCTCTCTCCTTAATTCAAAATAGTATAGCTTCCCGCACAATCTGGACTCCATACACCTTTTGCTGTACCATTGCCACTTTGTGATTTTACTCCCAAAGATGCATACCTATATCCTCGTTCATATACGCCATTTGTAACAGCATATTTTCCTGTACTATTTACAACACACTCTCTCGTAGCTCCATACTCATTTCCCGCCGGTTTTAATGAATCATCTAATCCATACGATCCATAAGGAGTTATCATGAGTTTTGTCAGATTATTATATGCTCCATTCCAGTTAAAATAAATTTTGCTGGTCTCTTTGGCTCATACATAAAGCCAAAGCAATTTGCATTTGCTTTTTTCTCTGCTACTGCTTCTACTGATTTCCGCAGCAGATCTGCCACCCTTGATGTTTGTTTTCTTTCTGCCATAGCATTATCCCCCTTCCTTTGTAGTTCACAGATTTTATTACTCGAGTCCCTCTGTTTTTCCAACATAACACACAAATCAAAAATTTCAATCCCTCGTGGTGCGAACGACATCCTGATGGGTGTGAACGACACTCTTTATACTTTTTTTTGCATTTTTTTCTTTTCCTCGTGCTACGATATATCCTGAACATAGGAGAACCAATATGATTGAAACTTTCGCTCATCGACTAGCCCAAAAATTAATATCTCTATCCACCAAAAATACTGTTACAAAAGATGATATTGCAGTAGTATCTTATGGTATTGAATGTTTGCTAAATCTCTGCATTCCTTTCTTCTTTTTTCTGATATATTCCTGTTTTACGCATCGCATTTTGGGTATGGTTTACTTTTTAATTTCATTCTTGTTTTTACGAAATCATATCGGAGGTTTCCATGCAAAATCCCATATACGCTGTCTGCTATACAGCACCATTTATGGACTGTTTTTCTTATGGTTGCTGACACTACCCATTCTTCCCGGCTTATATATTAAACTATCCATATATGGTATCATTCTCGCAGGAATTGCAATCGGAAAACCTATATGCCAGACAAACATGAATTCTACACGAGCTCGTATGAATTCCTATATTACAATTATTCTAGAATGTCTGTGTATGATTTGTTTTGACAAGATATGGCATTCTACTACACTCAGTACAGCTATCTTTCTTGGTTCCTGTGCAGCCGCTATACTTTATATACCTGGGAGAATATTTCAACATAATACGTGAATTTTCTTGACAATTTTCCAGAACTAAGATACCTTTGAAGTATCTATCAAGGAAACGAAGGGAGGAAGGAATCATGGTATTTATCGAAGGTGTCGGCTATGTGAACGACAGCAGTGCCGTTGCAACGCCGAATCATACGCAGTCCGTATCGGAAACAACAGCAAATTTTGATGGTATGCTTCGCACGGAAACGGATAAATTGAATCAGGCATCTGTCACAACAAACCTTGATTCCATCTTCAAGGAAGCCGCTAACAAATATGGTGTATCCGAACGGCTCTTAAAAGCAATCGCCTATACAGAATCTGGTTTTCAGGAAAATGCGACCTCCTCTTCCGGAGCCATGGGGATCATGCAGCTCATGCCAAGCACGGCAAGCGCGTATGGCGTATCCGATCCTTACGATGCTTACCAGAATATCATGGGCGGTGCAGCCGTGCTGAAGGATCTTCTGAATATGTTCCAGGGAAATCAGTCGCTTGCAATCGCAGGCTATAATGCCGGATGTGGCAATGTAAAAAAATATGGTGGCGTACCACCATTTACTGAGACACAGAATTATGTTGCCAAGGTCACAAGCCTGATGCAGACCGGTGTATCGGTTCCTGCAAATACAGTCACAGTAAATCCTTCTGCAAATACCTCTTCCAATACCGGAACGGCTACAAGCGAAAATTTCAATACTTCAAATGAAGCAACTGTTTCTTCCGAAACAGCAAAAAAAAATGCGGAAATCCTCGCAGAGATCAAAGAGATCATCTCTGCCATTTCCACACTCACAACGAACCAAAGCACGTATTCAAATACATCCATGCAGAGTGGTCTTTCCGCATTAAACGGAACATCCGCTTCCGATTTCAGTGCAGGCAGCCTGCTTTCCTCCTATGGGAATCCGATCTCTACGATTCTGTCATCCTTACAGAATGTAGATACAACGGACACGGACAGCCTGCAGAAAGTTCTATCCTACGCAGAGTACCAGTTACTCACCAGCCACTACACAAACATGGTTGATATCATCTCCGTACTCGGAAGTACTGGTTTGAGTACAGAAAATGATTCCGACGACTCTCTATCGCATCTATTCGAGCTTGCCACACAGCAAAACATGCGTAAAGTCATCAATGTTATGGGGAATTCTACTTCCCTTCTATAAAATACAAAGAGTTGGTTGTCCATTCAATTCTACGCAGACGCGCTCCCGCTCGGTTCAGCACGTAAATTCGTGCTTCGCACTCATTAAGTGCCGACGTGCTTCAACGGTCTGCTTTAGAATATGAATGAAACAACCAACTCTTTTTACACTTTGCAGAGAAGAAAAATTTTCCTTACCTTATTCTATCCTTTATCCTATTATCTTATCTCTGCTCATCCTTCAATTTTCTCAGTACTAGCTCACTAGCTCCTGCGCACAGGAATGTGGAACCGTACAATATCAGCCATGAACGAACCGTTCTTGCCTTGGAACGTACATACATCTTGTTCTCTTCTGTCTCGGCCGGTTCATACTCTGCCTCAATCGTCTGCGGCTCCGATGTGTATTCCTCGAAGGTCTGCGGATTGTTTGCAAGTGCAGAATAGGTTTCTACTGCATCCTGCAATTCATTGATTTTTTCATCGTAGGCTTCCTGCATCTCTGCAATCGCATCGTTACAGGTGGCAACCAGATCGTCAAACTGTTCCTCAACCTGTTCGCTCTCTTCCTGTCCCGGTGGATCTAGCGAATTCAGGTCACAGGTGCTTCCGATGGATTCCATCGCCCAACGGGAATACGTCAGATACGAAAGCTTGTCTGTCACACCATTTAACTCAAACAGGATACCGGAGAAGATCAACTGCACGATCAACACAAACGGTGCAATCGCCATTGCCCGGTCCGCACTCTTCGTAATAGAAGAAAGCAGCAATCCCATACCTGCCGCTGCATAGATCGTAAGGAAGATCAATACGATTATTTCTACTGTCGCATTGGAGAAGATCACACCCTTACAGTCCGGTGCACCCTTGATCAACACGAATGTCAAAACAAGTATCACTGCCTGAATCAGGGATATCACACCCTGTACAATATATTTCGACAGCATGTAGATTGGAAGCTTCAGATTACCCATATATTCTCGTTTCAGAATGACACGTTCCTTGTTGACCTCCTGAATCGTGTTCAGAAGTCCCATCCAGATACCGCCACTCATCAACGTAAATAAGATCGACTGTGTCTCCGTGAACAACTCATAAATACCGGAACGTGCAACCAACGTTAACAGCAATCCAATGATCAACGGCTGTCCGAAGATCAGCGCCAATCGCTGTACATCATTCATGATCAGGGTCGTATATCTTCGTACCAGAATGCCTAACTGTGCAAATCCACTCACCGTTCTCGGTTTGATTGCCTCTCCGTTTGACTCACGCACCTGTCCGCTTACCGCATTGATACCGGACATCTTAAACTGCGTCTCCCAGCCCTTTGAATCAGCCGTGATAATATCATAGACCTTTACGAGATTGTCTGTATGGAAGAAATCTTTAATTCCTGCCGGACTACCACAATAACAAAGCCGTCCGCCATATCCCATGATGATAACTTTATCACACAGGTCAAGGTTGTTGATCGTATGGGTTACCATGACAATCGTCTTTTCCTGCTCTTTTGACAGCTTGGATAATGTCCGCATCAGATGTTCTTCTGTTCCCGGATCAAGTCCGGATGTCGGCTCGTCCAAGAAGAAAAGTCCCGGATTCGCCAGAAGCTCTACCGCAATGCTAGCACGCTTTTTCTGTCCACCGGACAGACGGCGGATATAAGTATCCTTATGCTCCGAAAGTTCTACCATACGAAGCACTTCTTCGATCCGCTCCTCAATTTCCTGATTGCTTGTATCCTGCGGCATCTTCATTTTCGCCGTATAATAAAGCATCTTCTTAAGCGTGATATTCTCATAGATGATATCCTGCTGTGGTACAAATCCAATGATATTTTTGAGCGTCTGGAAATTCTCATGCAGATCTGTGCCATTGCAATATACATGCCCGGTCACCTTGGAATCAAAGCCACTCATCGCAGTCATCAGAGTTGTCTTTCCAGCGCCGGAACCACCGATGATTGCAACAAATTCATTTGCCCCGATACTCAGGCTGACTTTATCCAGAATCGTTTTTTTGCCACCCTTCGCTGGCACTTCCTTGTTTAAGTCGTGTACCTCTAATGCAATACCTTCCGGGTTCACCTTGTAATACAGGACATTTCCATCATAGATAAATGTTGTATTCAGGATGGTAAAGATATCTTTGTTTGACAGACAATATGGCTTCACAATCCGGCTTCCATTTACAAACACACCATTTGTTGAACCATTGTCAAACACATAAAATTGATTTTTTACTTTACGGACACCTGCATGGTATCTGGAAATCGCAACGTTTTTCAACCGGATATCACAGTCTGCTGCACGACCAATACTGTTGTCGCCGTCATGCAGGGAATATGTCTTCCAACGGCCTTCCTTCTGCTGTCCGTTGTACAACAGGAGTACCGGATCAATGCCATCCATCGAATGGTTCGTTCCAAGACGCACGATCATATCTCTGCCATCGCCGCCATAATACTGATCGGGTGCCATCTGGATAAACTGCGTACCATAGGCAAGATAAGAACCGTTCGAGCTGTGATTGTCGCGGATATAGCATCTGCCTTCCTGCAAATAGAGCTCGCCATGATTACCTGAGACAATGCTGGAATTTAATCGGATACTGTTGTTTTCATTCCGACCGAAAGTGTATGCGCCATCTACAAATTTGCTCAGGTCGTATTCCTGTATGCCACTACCATCTACAATGACAAGCGAGCTTTTTCCTGTCATATTTTTCTGGTATTGCTGCAGCATCGACTCGTCAAACAACACCGTTTTTTCTTCTCTGTCTCCCATAAGTCCTCCCCTCTATACTATAAGAAAAAGGACTGTTGCACATACAATACAACAGTCCCTTTAGTTCCTGCTTACTTATCCACGCTTGAGGAAATCTGGAATCTTGATTCCTCCGCCATTGCCTGTCTCTCTCTTTGCAGGAGCTGGCTTTGCTGCACTTGAAATGTCAGCACTTACCGATGGCTTCGTTGCTGGAGTGGACATGAAAGATGGCTTTGTAGCGGTTCCCATTGGCTTTACACTTGTAATTGGCTGGCTCGCATATGTAGGAGTTTTACCAACTGGTGCTACTGTCGGCTTTACAGCAGAAGGCTTTGCTGGATTCTGCATAACCGGCTGTGTTGCCGCATTGTCCTCAATACCTGTTGCGATGATTGTGATACATACATCCTCACCCATCACATCATTATCTACAGTACCAAATATGATATTTGCGCCGTCACCAGCGACTTCTGTCAGGTATGTGATTGCATCGTATGCTTCCACAATACCAATATTTCCTGAGAAGTTTACAATGATATCGCTTGCACCACTGACGGTTGTCTCCAGCAATGGGCTGTCCATAGCAGACTTGATTGCATCCACTGCCTTGTTATCACCACTGGCACGTCCGATACCGATATGAGCGACACCCTTGTCACGCATTACTGTCTGGATATCTGCAAAGTCAAGGTTGATCAGACCCGGCTTGTTGATCAGGTCTGTGACACCCTGTACACCCTGCTGCAATACCTCATCTGCCTTCTTCAAAGCTTCTGGGATACTTGTACGCTTATCGCAGATCTGTAACAGCTTGTCGTTTGGAATGACAATCAGAGTATCTACGTTTTCTTTTAACTTTGCAATACCGTTGATGGCATTGTTCATACGAGGCTTACCCTCGAAAGAGAATGGCTTTGTTACAACGCCGACAGTCAGGATTCCAAGATTTCTTGCAATCTCTGCTACGACTGGAGCAGCACCTGTACCAGTACCACCACCCATACCACAGGTAACGAATACCATATTGGCATCCTTCATGATATCGGTAATCTCTTCTCTGTTCTCTTCTACTGCATTTGCTCCGATCTCAGGCTTTGCACCTGCACCAAGTCCCTTTCTGCTTGTCTGTGTTGATGGCGATCAACTCGACACCTTCCACATTCTCATCAATCATTCTGTTTACTGCATTGTTACCAGCTCCACCTACACCAATCACAAGGATTCTTGCAGGGGTTTTCTCGTCATTCGATTTTATTTCAAGCAAGGTCTTTTCCTCCTTTATTCTATTTGCGCATTATTATCCTATATAATATAGGTTTTTGTTGAAATAATCAATAGGTTTACGTAAAATTCACTTAATTTTTGCTAAAGCTCGCAGTTGCATTTTCCGAATCAAAGTCTTTCATATACAATGTTCCGGACATACCTTCCAGATTTTTCAGTATGTTGCCCAGATTCATCATCTGAACCGCCAGATATTCCCCCTCTCCCAATTCGATTGTAATGCCTCCGTGTTGAAGGACAATTTCATTTTCAGCGGTGAACTTGATACCGTCAATCTCCAGATCGTATTTTTCCACCAACTGCGTGATAGTCAGTATTGTCTGGAATTTCTTGTCGTCGTCACTCGGCAGTTTCTTGCCGATGCTCCACTCGGTAAAGGTCAGACCTTTGATCAGCGGTGCACTTCCGACACGTCTCTTCGACGAATCCAATACTATACCATCTTTATCAAAATACACATAGTCGCCCTTGTATAACACACAGCCGGCTATGGATTTTTCGTAAACTGTCACGGTTACCGTGTTTTTATCTGTTAGTTCCAGATCCATCTTGCTTACAAAAGACAGATCTTTCAGTTTGTTCATTTTACTTTTGATATACAACAGCAATGTGTTGTCCAGCGGTGCTTCTTCCTTCATCGCATCACTGACCGACTGTGTATTTACAATCTCACAGCCTTCCACCTGCACCTTATCAACTGTCCATGTCGAAAGATACGCAAGCGTTCCAAGTATCACTACAAGTATAAACAATACAATCCAATGTTTCTTCAAAACGATTCTCCTTTTGTTTCTATGTACCGCTCTGATTTACCGCTGCATCTGCAGCTCTTCTTTCGTTGGTGCCTCGTATGGAAGCATCTGTCTCGACACGCTTAACACGAATCCCATCTCTACCATCAGGAACGCCAGCGATGTACCACCATAACTGATAAATGGAAGTGGGACACCTGTATTCGGGATGACATTGGTAACAACACCGATGTTGATGATCATCTGCACTGCAATATGTGTCATAACACCGGTTACAACCAATGCACCATACCGGTCTCTGGCATGGTTCGCAATATAGCGAAGCTGTACGATCAGCATGACAAACAATGCAATAACACAAAGCGCGCCGAACAGTCCAAGCTCTTCACAGATAATCGCAAAGATCATATCATTGTGCGACTCCGGCAAAAATCCAAGCTTCTGGATACTCTGTCCCAAGCCCTTTCCAAACAATCCACCGGAACCGATTGCATACAGAGACTGCATCGTCTGGTATCCGGAATCACTCGTCTCCGGGTGCAGCCATGCATCGATTCGATCGCCACGATAACCAACGGTTGTGATAAGCAGTACACCGGCAATCACCAGTGCAACGACCGGCATAACCAGAATTTTATAATCCGGACATGCCACAAATATAATGACGACCATGATTGCCACACAGACAACCGCAGTACTTAAGTTCTCTTTCGCGATCAGACCCGCACTGACAATACACGGTGCGATCAGCCGGATGATTCCCTGATAAGAGGTCAGGTATTTCGGATGCTTCACACAAACACTCGGCAGATACAGGATAATCAGCAGCTTTACAATCTCGGATGGCTGTAACTGAATACCACCGACCTCAATCCAACGCTGTGAACCATTGGAGGATACACCAAGCACCAGTGCGATACCGGCACAGACAATCATCGCTGTCACGATCAGCCGCTGCATCACCGGACGCTTATAAAACTGATAATTAAAACAGGATATCAACATCATTACGACGATTCCTGCCAACCCGATCATACCCTGACGCATCGCAAAATATCCGCTGGGAAGCCCGGAAAGTGTCGCCCGGTATGCACTCGCGCTATACACCATCATGACACCAAACGCAAGCAAAACGACAACCAAGAAAATCGTCTGATAATCAATGTATCCGCCGGTTGCGAATACTTTATTCTTTTTCAATTTTCTTCTGCCATATGCCATAGCTCAGACACCCCTGTCTTTTCTTTCCATTTCCGCTTTCCTTATGAAAGCGCATTTACATATTCCTTGAACATATCTCCACGCTGCTCATAATTGTCAAACATCCCCCAGCTTGCGCATGCCGGCGAAAGAAGCACCGCATCGCCCGGCTGTGCATGTGTATGACAATACTCCACAACCTGTTTCAAGTCATCCATCATTTCAATGTTTTCAAATCCATGCTTTCTTGCACAGTCTGCAATATCCTGTGCTGTCTGTCCGATCAGAAGCAGACATTTTACCTTGCCGTCAAAGCTCTCTATCCACTCATCGTAAGTAGACTTCTTATCATAACCGCCACCGATCA
>OGHH01001583.1_pt1 | contig 16044 bp, 17 predicted proteins | sample 1571471 | NCBI WGS metagenome assembly OGHH01 (sample SAMEA2581936, study PRJEB24529) | metagenome | biome: Human gut stool | place: China | collected 2011
CACTTCACCTCTCCTATCCGCCGTTATCCGGACTTGATGGTACACCGGCTGCTTATTACGGCGGAAATCCTCATCCGTCCAGGAAAAATGCTCAATGTCATAGAGCTTGCTGGCGGTGCCGGGGCGGGTCTCCATATGGAACCCGTAGGGGTCCGCCTTGTAGTGAACTCTGCCATCCTCGCCGGTAATGGCATACTTATAGCTGGTATAGACGGGCAGGTCCGGAAGGAATCCCTGCCAGAACTCGCCCTTTTGGGTAAGTGGATCAACGGTCAGGTCCCAGCCGTTAAAATCTCCGACCACGGAAACAGCCTTTGCATGAGGCGCCCAAACGTTGAACCACCAGCCGTGGACGTCTCCCTCTGTGGCAGGGTGTGCGCCGAAGAGCCTCCAGCCGTCCGTCAAGCTGCCGCTGTGATACAGTTGAGTCTGATCTGCCATGGGTCTCCCCTTTCTGCTGCCATATTATTTTTTCTCATACTGAGGGTAGCATTTTAAAACGATTACGTCAAGGCAGCCGCAAGTCATTTTACAAATGTCATACTTTAATTTTATATTATACCGCCGGATAGCCGAAAGCGTCAAGGTAAGAGGGTGTCGAAAAGGAAAGACACTCTTTGTCCGATTTGTCTTACTTTTCCAGTTTTTGTTCCCGCTTCTTGTAGAATATGCCGGTGCACAAGGCGTTTAAGGTCTGTTAAGATGAGTACATTCCATCTGTCGGACCCACTGGCCTGACAGCAAAATTCAGGCCCCGCGGGCCGTAAACAAGGAGTTTTCATGATTTCCTTCCTGACTGACATCACGGTGGACGGCGTAGCCCTCTGGGTGGTACTGCTGATCTGCGTCGGCGTTTTCTTAGGCGCGTTTATGGACGCCATCGCCGGAGGCGGCGGGATCATCACCGTCCCTACCTATCTCATGGGCCTCTCAAACCTTCCCATTTATAACGCTTTGGGGACGAATAAACTCTCCTCCGGCATCGGCACGATTTTTTCCACAGCCCGGTTCATCCATCAGGGACTGGTGGACTGGAAGCTCTTTGCCCCGGCGGTAATCTTATCCCTGACCGGCTCCGTCTGCGGCACCTGGCTCCAGCACCACACCCCTGCGGTAGTGCTGAAATACCTGCTGCTGGTGGTGCTGCCGGTGGTGGCGTTCATCACCCTGCGGACCCGGAAGTGGCCGGATGAAACAGCGCCGCTGGACCCTTGGCTGCGGCGGCTCATCATCTGGGGCTCGGCCTTTGTCATCGGCGGATATGACGGGTATTACGGCCCCGGCACCGGCACCTTCATGATGATCGCGCTGGTGCGTTTCGCCAAGCTGGATACCCGCCACGCGGCCGGCGGCGTAAAGGTGGTCAATCTGGCCTCCAATCTGGGCAGCCTGTTCACCGCCCTGCGGGCCGGGTATGTGCTGGTGGGCGTTGGCCTGATCTCTTCCGTGGCATCCATTCTGGGGCACTATATCGGTGCGGGTCTGGCTATCAAAAACGGCAGCAAGATCGTCCGGCCCACGGTGATCGCAGTCCTGCTCCTGTTGACCGTAAAGGTAGGCAGCGAGCTTTTATTCCCGGAATTCTGGAGTTGAGGTGCGTAATATGTGTGAGAAAAAGACCATCGGTATTTTAGGCGGCATGGGCCCTCTGGCCACCGCCGACCTGTTTCAGAAGATCACTCTGCTGACGGAGGCGGAAACGGACCGGGATCATATCCGGGTGTACATCGACAGCAATGCCAACATTCCCGACCGCACCGCCGCCATCCTCAGCAACGGCCCGGACCCGGTGCCGGAAATGGCAAGTGCCCTCCGGAATCTGGAAGCCTGCGGTGCAGACTGTGTCATCATGCCCTGCAACACCGCCCATTACTTCCTGCCCCGACTTCAGGCCATGACAGAGATCCCCTTCCTCAGCATCCTCACCGCCGCTGCGAAAACCTGCAAGTCCCAGTTCCCCGGAATGACCGTGGGAATTCTGGCCACAAAGGGGACGCTTTCCGCTCAACTGTATCAAAATGCCCTTGGGGAAGCCGGTGTGCCGTACCTGATCCCGGAGACAGAAGAGCAGGATGCCCTCATGCGGGTCATCTATGACGGCGTCAAAGCCGGAAAAGGTCCGGACGCTTACCGGGCGGATCTTTTGACCGTGGTGGAGCATATGATGACCCGTGGGGCCGGTGTGTTCCTGCTGGGCTGCACGGAACTCCCCTTGGCTGCGGAGGCCGTGGGCCTGACGGTCCCCGTGGTGGATCCCACGGCGGAGCTTGCAAAAGCCGCCATCCGTTTCTGCGGCTTCCGTGTACGGGCAAAATAAGCAAAAAACGCCCATAGAATCTCTGTTTTGACGAATGATCCAGTGAAACAGATGGGATTTTGCACAAAATAAACAACTTTATTAGTGCGGACTTTACAAGTTCCCGGCATACCGCTATAATATCTCCAATCATATTTGCGTAAATTTCTGCGAATTTTACGCACAGCGTATTAAAAAGTGTGAAAGAGGGAGCGTATTCTATGGAAAAAAAGAAAAAACTGTCCCTGCCGGTACAGATCTTTATTGCTCTGGTACTGGGTATCGTTGTCGGTCTGGTGTTCTACTTCACCGGCGCGGCCGGCTTCACCACCAGCTACATCAAGCCCTTCGGTGATATATTCGTCAACCTGCTGAAGTTCATCGTGGTGCCTGTGGTGCTGCTGTCTATGATCGACGGCATCATCTCCATGGGCGACATGAAAAAGGTAGGCGCCGTGGGCTGGAAGACCATTCTCTACTTCATGGTCACCACTGCCGTGGCCTGCGTCATCGGTCTGGTTCTGGCAACGGTGTTCAACAACGCGGGCCTGTTCCCCAACCTCAGCGAGGCCGCTCAGGCCGCCGAGTACGAGGCCAAAGAATACGCCGGCTTCATGGCGACTCTGGTTGCCATTTTCCCCACCAACATGTGGAAGGCGTTTACCGAAGCCAACATGCTTCAGGTCATCGTCATCGCCCTGCTGTTCGGCGGCTCCATTCTGGCTGCCGGTGAGAAGTCCAAGCTGGTCCGGGACATGGTGACCTCCGCTTATGCCGTGGTTGAGCGGCTGATGGAATTCATCATCTCCCTGAGTCCCATCGGTGTGTTTACCTACATGACCTGGGTGGTTGCCACCCAGGGCGCTGAGATCCTCGGCTCTCTGGCGCTGGTCATTCTGTGCGCCTACATCGGCTACATTCTCCACGCCGTGCTGGTCTATTCTGTTTCCGCCAAGGCGTTTGCCGGCATCAGCCCCGTCAAGTTCTTCAAGAATGCTTCCGCGGCTATGATCTTCGCCTTTACCTCCACCTCCTCCGCCGCGACCCTGCCGGTCTCCAAGGAGTGCGCCGATGCTCTGGGCGCTGAGGACGATATTTCCTCCTTCGTGCTGCCTCTGGGCGCCACCATCAACATGGACGGCACCGCCATCTATCAGTGCGTTGCCACTGTGTTCCTGGCCACCTGTGCCGGTATGCAGCTGACCCTGAGCCAGATGATCCTCATTGTGGTCACCGCTACGCTGGCCTCCATCGGCACCGCCGGTACTCCCGGCGCCGGTATGATCATGCTGGCCATGGTGCTGGAAGCCATCGGCATCCCCGTGGCTTACATTGGCCTGATCGTGGCTGTGGACCGTCTGTTCGACATGGGCCGTACCTGCCTGAACGTCACCGGCGACATTGCCTGCTCCCTGTGCGTCACCAAGTGGGAGAGCAAGAAGAAGTAAATCAAAGTACACGATCCACAAAAGGAAAGGCCGCATAAGCGGCCTTTCCTTTTTGTCCTCTTATTCCGTTTTCTGGCCCCGGCGGCCCAGGCGGATGGCCTCCCGGGTATAGCTCACCGACAGCACCGCCCAGATCACCAGCACCACGGCACTGGGCAGAATGCCGTAGTGAAAGACCATGTTCCCCAGAAGCAGCACGCCCCAGCAGTAAGGACAAAAGCGGCTCACCGTAACGTAGGCCTTGTAGCTGGCCTGGCCGATCTGGCGGCGCTCCGCCTCGTCGCAGCTTTCCCACCAGCGCTCCTGGAACTTCATGTCATATACGCTGCCCCGCTTTTCCGGATTCATCTTCTTGGTGAGGTCCACCGTCTTCTGTTGGAGCAGAGTGGCCAGTGCGATGACTACCAGAAAGATCACCAGCAGCGTGATCGTATTACCATCGGAGCTCTGGGGCAGCTTCGCGGTGCCGGCATTGAAAAAGAAGAAGCTGACGATCACCGTCAGGCTGTCCAGCAGCAACGCCCAGCTCAGGCGCTCCTCCGCCCGCTGCATCACGTCCTCATCCTCGCCGTCCCAGCCATGGAAGGCAGTGTCGGACTTGCGGTACTGGTACAGTCCAAGACCCAGCAGCACGGCGGCACAGGCAGCCATAGCCCAGGGGGATGCGGCGCCCAGCAGGTGGGCAAACGCCGCGCCGAAAGCAGTATGGTCCTCCCAGAAATACCCGGCCACACCGGACAGACCACCCAGCACACCGCCGATAAGGCTAGCCACCACTAAGATCCCCAAAAATCTGGGAAATGCCTTTTGATTCTCACTTTTCTGCTTCATTGCGCACATCCTCCTCATAGCTGAAAATATCCTCCACAGAGACCTGGCACAGCTTTGCCAGCTTCAGCGCCAGGGTCACAGAGGGGGAGTAGTCCCCCCGCTCGATCTGGCTGATGGTCTGGCGGGAGACCCCCGCCAGACGGCCCATTTCCTGCTGGTTGACTCCCAGCCGGGCCCGGTATTCCTTCAATCGGTTATACAGGGGCATAGGCCCCTCCTTTCTGTTAGGTCCGCTTGTCAATTTGACAACTATCTTTGTCATTTATGGATGATACCATTGACAAGGAAAGTTGTCAATATGGAATTGAAAATTTTTTCGCACTCCATTGATAGGAAAAACGGTTCTTCCCTTTTTGCGTGAAATATGCTATACTTATTCCGCATTTTTGCGGGAAACGGGAAAGAAGGGAGGCGGTCCAATGGAATTTGCCAATGACCCCATTGCCCGGCGGATCCGGGAAGCCGCCGGACGGGGAACACTTTCCCACGCGCTGCTGTTTTCCGGCAGCGGGGACCGGATCGCCGCTGCGCAGTACGCTGCTGCGGCCATGGAGTGTCAGGGCGGCGGACAAAAGCCCTGCGGGACATGTCCCGCCTGCCGCAAGGTGTTCTCCGGCATTCACCCGGACGTTATCACCGTCCGGGACGAGGCCCATAAGAACCTCTCCGTGGACACCGTCCGCCAGATCCGCGCCGATGCCTATATCCGGCCCAACGAGGGTGCCCGGAAGGTCTATATCTTTCCGGACTGCACCATTCTGACAGAGCAGGACCAGAACGTACTGCTGAAGATCGTAGAGGAAGGCCCGCCCTACGCGGCATTCCTCTTCTGTGCGGAAAATTCTTCCGTGGTCTTGCAGACGCTCCGTTCCCGGTGCGTGGAGCTGAAGCTCCATCCCGCCGTCACCGTGGAAAAGGAAAGCTCGGAGGCGGGCGTGGAGCTGTGCCGTCTGCTGGCGGCAGGGAAGAGGGGGACTGTCACAGAGCTGATGGTCCGTCTTGAGAAAAAACGGCTGGACCGGGACGGCCTTGCGGCCATGCTGGATCAGGCCCGGACCCTTCTGGCGGCAGCCCTGCTGGCCCAGTACGGTCAATCCCCGGAGGGACCGGACGCCGCCCTTGTCGTCCAGTTGGGGAAACGCTTGACAAAACAGCGGATCATGGGCACAATAGAATTGTTACAAACGTACCGCGGAGCCTGCTCCTACAATGTGGGCGCCAGCCATGTGCTGGGGGCTTTGGCGGTGGAATTGGAGGAAATCCTTTGACTGAAGTGATCAGTGTCCGCTTTCGTGGCGGATGCAAGAATTATTATTTTGACCCCAAGGGACATGCGGTGAAAATGGGCGATCAGGTCATCGTGGAGACCGCCCAGGGCCCGGAATTCGGCACCTGCACCCAGGGGAACCACGAGGTGGCGGACGAAGCCGTTGTCCAGCCCCTGTGCGCCATGCTGCGGCTGGCCACTGACGCCGACCGCCGCACCGTGGATTACAACCGGAAAAAAGAGAGCGAGGCCTTCGACATCTGCGAGAAGAAGATCGCGGATCACGGTCTGGAAATGAAGCTGGTGAACGTATCTGCCAGCTTTGACGGCAGTAAGATCATTTTCTTCTTTACCGCCGACGGCCGGGTGGACTTCCGGGAACTGGTGCGGGATCTGGCCGGCGTGTTCCGGGCCCGGATCGAGCTGCGTCAGATCGGCGTCCGGGACGAGGCCAAAATGGTGGGTGGTCTCGGCATCTGCGGGCGGCCCTTCTGCTGCTCCCAGTTTTTGGACGGGTTCCTGCCCGTCTCCATCAAGATGGCCAAGACCCAGAATCTCAGCTTGAATCCCACCAAGATCTCCGGCACCTGCGGACGGCTGATGTGCTGCCTGAAATATGAGCAGAACGCCTATGAGGATGCTCAGAAGCGGATGCCCAAGCAGGAATCCTTCGTTCAGACCCCCGACGGCCCCGGCAATGTAAAAGCCGTGGACCTGCTGCGGGAAACCGTAAAGGTCAGCCTGGACAGTGCTCCGGAGACCCAGAAGTGCTACCACAACTGCGAGATCTGTGTCCTGCGCAATGGCAAGGGCAGCCGTGAGGGCATTGAGATCCCCACGGAGCGGCCCGAGCGGTATGTGGAGGAAAAGGAAGAGGAGTTCATCGCGCCGGTGATCTCCCGGCACTTTGAAGCGGAGGAACCGACGGAGACGCCAGCCCCCGTCCGGGAACGTCCCCGCGAGGAGGGCAGCGAGAGCAAGAACCGCCGCCGTCACCGGGGCGGCAGAAGCGGCGGCAGCGGTGAGGGAACGCCCAACACTTCCGCACCGGCGAAGAAGGAAGCTCCCAAGGCCCCCGAAGGCCAGAGCCGTCAGGGCGGCAAGCCCGCAAACCGGTCTCAGCGGCCTAAGCAGGACCGCCCCCGGACCGAGCGGCCCAAGCAGGACCAACGTCCCAAGCAGGATGCGGCTCCCGTCCGGGAAAAGGTCATCAATCTGGAAAACGGTGAAGCTGTTAAGCGCCGCCGTCACCGGGGCGGACGCCGCCATCGCGGCGGTGGCGGCGGAAACGCCGGCGGAACACCCTCCGCGGAATAAGCGACTATCTCAGGCGGAGCGGGAATCTTTCCGCTCCGCCGTTTTTTAGGAGAATAACTATGGGAAAATTTGACGGCGTCCTGCTGGCCAGCGACTTTGACAATACCATCCTGAATACAGAGTTACCCCGCCGCACCGGCTGTCCCATTCCACCTATTTCACAGCGCAATGTGGAAGCCCTCCGCTATTTCATGGACAACGGCGGCCGCTTTGCCGTAGCCACAGGCCGGGCGCTGCCCGCCTTCCGGATATTCGCGGAGCAGGTGCCCATGAACGCACCGGCCGTTGTGTGCAACGGCGGCGCGCTGTACGATTTCAAAACGGAGCGCTATCTGGAAACCATGGAGCTGCCGGAGATCATCCGTCCGCAGGGTCAGGATGTGCTGGACCGGTTTCCCACAGCGGCAGTGGAGGCCTATCACATGGACAATGTGATCCATGCCGTGCGGCCCAACGAGTACACCCGGCAACATGAGCACGTGACCCATGCCGGAGTGCAGCCTGTCCCAACCCTGCTGGTGGTGCCGATGCCCCTCATCAAGATCATGTTTGAGGATGACCATGAGCACCTGCTGGCTCTGTGGGACTATGTGAGCAGGCAGCCTTGGTCAGCGGACTACGAGGTGTTTTTCTCCGACAGGACTCTGCTGGAGGTCACCCGGAAGGGCGCCAGCAAGGGAGCTATGGTAGCTCGTCTGGCAAAGCGCCTGGGGATCTCCATAGACCATGTCTACTGCGCCGGGGATGAAAACAACGATCTCTCCATGCTGACGATGGCGGCAGAGGGGTTTGCCCCGGCTAACTGCGTAGAAACCGTGCGAAGCTGCGGCGCTACCATTGTGGCGGACTGCGACCACGATACCCTTGCGGAGATCGTCTCCATTCTGGACAAACGGTACTGAGATCCGGCAATTGTATTGACAAAACCGCCGTTTTTCTCTATAATTTCAACTGGCCGTAGAAAACTGAACACAGGGGTGCTGGAGAGAACTCCGGCTGAGATGCGGGGCTGTGACTGCCCTCTTTCCCTTAAACCTGATCCGGGTAATGCCGGCGTAGGAAGTGAACGATCTGTCTTTCCGTACCGCAAGCCCGTTCATGTGGCCTGCGGTACTTTATTTTCAGGAGGGACGTTTATGTCCGCAAAGAATACCAACTCTCATCTCCGTGTCCGGATGCTGTGCGAGGGTGCCATGATGGTGGCCCTGGCCCAGGTACTCAGCTACATCAAGCTGATGGAACTGCCCAACGGCGGCTCCCTGACCCCTGCCATGTTCCCCATTATCCTGTTCGCCGTCCGCTGGGGACTGACTCCGGGCCTCATGGCCGGCTTCACCTTCGGCCTCTTGCAGCTCATTTTTGACGGCGCTTACGCCTGGGGCTGGCAGTCCATGCTGCTGGACTATCTGGTGGCCTTTACTCCCTTGGGTCTGGCTGGCCTGTTCAAGGGCAAAAAGTGGGGCATTTTTGTTGGTACCGTGGCAGGCTGCCTCGGCCGCTTTGTCGTTCACTACATCAGCGGCGTGACCATCTACAAAATTCTGGCTCCCACGGAGTTCATGAAGTGGACCTTCACCAGTCCTTCCGCCTACTCTCTGGTCTATAATGGCTCCTATATGCTGCCCAATACCATCATTGCGCTGGTCATCGCGGCGGTGTTGTATAAGCCCCTGAAAAAGTACATTCTGGGTCAGGATCTCGGCAACTGAAGAAGAACCCCACAGCGGCGGTCTGCGTACGCAGACCGCTGTTCGATCTTCCTCAGAATACCTTCGTTTCGCATAAACGATTCATCTAAAAGCGGCCCTCTGCGTTTACTTTAGCAGCATACGTTTGAAAAACCGCCTTTTTCTTTATCGAAAACGTTTAATTTCAAAAGAAAATCTTGTAAAATATATTGATTGTATTTTCTTTCCCAATCTACTATAATACAAAATGGTTATATCCGGAGCCGCAGGCCGCCGGTTTTCCGCATTGGGCGTCCACCGGCTCCATGTTGTTCTATTCTGCCTGTTCCGGGCAAAAATCGAAGGAGAGTTTCTATGAGCAAGAAGTATTGTTACCTGTTCACGGAAGGCAACGCCAACATGCGTGAGCTTCTGGGCGGCAAGGGCGCGAACCTGGCCGAGATGACCAACATCGGTCTGCCCGTGCCCCAGGGCTTCACCATCACGACCGAAGCCTGCACCCAGTATTACGAGGACGGCCGCAAGATCAACGACGAGATCATGGCAGAGATCATGGAATACGTCGCGAAGATGGAAGAGATGAACGGCAAGAAGTTCGGCGATCTGAAGAACCCCCTGCTCGTCTCCGTCCGTTCCGGCGCGCGCGCTTCCATGCCCGGCATGATGGATACCATCCTGAACCTGGGCCTGAACGAGGACGTTGTTGACGTTATCGCCAAGAAGTCCAACAACCCCCGCTGGGCCTGGGACTGCTACCGCCGCTTTATCCAGATGTACTCCGACGTCGTGATGGAGGTGGGCAAGAAGTATTTCGAGCAGCTCATCGACGAGATGAAGGAGAAGAAGGGCGTCACCCAGGACGTGGAGCTCACCGCCGAGGATCTGAAGGAGCTGGCCGGTCAGTTCAAGGCCGAGTACAAGTCCAAGATCGGCGAGGACTTCCCCTCTGACCCCAAGGAGCAGCTCATCGGCGCCATCAAGGCCGTGTTCCGCAGCTGGGACAACCCCCGCGCCAACGTGTATCGCCGTGACAACGACATCCCCTATTCCTGGGGCACCGCCGTCAACGTGCAGTCCATGGCCTTCGGCAACATGGGCGACGACTGCGGCACCGGCGTGGCCTTCACCCGCAACCCCGCCACCGGCGAGAAGAAGCTCATGGGCGAGTTCCTGACCAACGCCCAGGGCGAGGACGTGGTGGCCGGCGTGCGCACCCCCATGCCCATTGACCAGATGGCCGAGAAGTTCCCCGAGGCCTATGCCCAGTTCGTGGACGTGTGCAAGACCCTGGAGGATCACTATCGCGATATGCAGGATATGGAGTTCACCGTGGAGCACGGCCAGCTGTATATGCTGCAGACCCGCAACGGCAAGCGCACCGCTCCCGCCGCCCTGAAGATCGCCTGCGACCTGGTGGACGAGGGCATGATCTCCGAGCAGCAGGCTGTTGCCATGATCGACCCCCGGAACCTGGATACGCTGCTGCATCCCCAGTTTGACCCCGCCGCTCTGAAGGCCGCCGCCCCTGTGGGCAAGGCTCTGCCCGCCTCTCCCGGCGCCGCCTGCGGCAAGATCGTCTACTCCGCCGAGGACGCCAAGGAATGGGCTGCCCGGGGCGAGAAGGTGGTCCTGGTCCGCCTGGAAACCTCTCCCGAGGATATCGAGGGCATGAAGGCCGCTCAGGGCATCCTGACCGTTCGCGGCGGCATGACCTCTCACGCCGCCGTTGTGGCCCGCGGCATGGGCAAGTGCTGCGTCTCCGGCTGCGGCGCCATCGTCATGGACGAGGAGAACAAGCAGTTCACCCTGGCTGGTAAGACCTATCACGAGGGCGACTGGCTGAGCCTGGACGGCTCCACCGGCAGCATCTACGACGGCGCTATGCCCACCGTGGACGCCAGCGTGGGCGGCGACTTCGGCCGCATCATGGCCTGGGCCGATAAGTATCGCCGGCTGCAGGTCCGCACCAATGCCGACACCCCCCACGACGCCGCCAAGGCCCGTGAGCTGGGCGCCCAGGGCATCGGCCTGTGCCGCACCGAGCACATGTTCTTCGAGAGCGACCGCATCGCCGCCATCCGCGAGATGATCTGCTCCGACACCGTGGAGCAGCGCGAGAAGGCCCTGGCCAAGCTCCTGCCCATGCAGCAGGGCGACTTCGAGGGCATCTATGAGGCCATGGAGGGCTGCCCCGTTACCATCCGCTTCCTGGATCCCCCCCTGCACGAGTTCGTTCCCACCGAGGAGGCCGACATCGAGCTGCTGGCCAAGGATATGGGCAAGACCGTGGCCGAGATCAAGGCCATCATCGCCTCCCTGCATGAGTTCAACCCCATGATGGGCCACCGCGGCTGCCGTCTGGCCGTGACCTTCCCCGAGATCGCCGTGATGCAGACCCGTGCCGTGATTCGGGCCGCCATCAACGTGCAGAAGCGTCACCCCGAGTGGAACATGGTTCCCGAGATCATGATCCCCCTGGTGGGCGAGGTGAAGGAGCTGAAGTATGTCAAGAGCGTCGTGGTGAAGACCGCTGACGAGGAACTGGCCGCCGCCGGTATGAAGATGAAGTACCTGGTGGGCACCATGATCGAGATCCCCCGCGCCGCTCTGACCGCCGATGAGATCGCCAAGGAAGCTGCCTTCTTCTCCTTCGGAACCAACGACCTGACTCAGATGACCTTCGGCTTCAGCCGTGACGACGCCGGCAAGTTCCTGGGCGCTTACTATGACAAGAAGATCTATGAGAACGATCCCTTTGCCAAGCTGGACCAGGTCGGCGTGGGCAAGCTGGTGAAGATGGCTGCCAAGATGGGCCGTGAGACCCGTCCCGACCTGCACCTGGGCATCTGCGGCGAGCATGGCGGCGATCCCAGCAGCGTGGAGTTCTGCCACAAGGTGGGCCTGGACTATGTGTCCTGCTCCCCCTTCCGCGTGCCCATCGCCCGTCTGGCCGCCGCACAGGCTGCCATCAAGGAGCAGCAGAACTGAGCTGCGCCTGAGGGCATAGAGGACAGCATATAAATCAAGCGGTCACACCGTCTCCGTGAGGCGGTGTGACCGTTATTTTTTGCCCATTTTCAACCGAATACGCCGAAAATCAAGCCGTTGGTTTCCCTATGAAATCAGCGGCTTTTTTCGTGTTCAAAAAATTTTTGAAAATTTTTTCGTTTAGGGGGTCTATAAATGAGCCTTCTCGCTGGCTACCTATTGAGGGACAAAACGAATTCCTTCGTGAACCTTGAAAACAGAATACACACTCAACAGGTACGTTCCTGATCGGGGGCGAAAGCCCCAGCCGGATGAAGGTGCGCCACGAACTTCCTGCCCACAAGGGTTATCACGGAAAGCAAGGTTGGTAGCGATTCCGAACCATTCTGAAATATCCGCTTGCTACGGATAAGGCGATGAAACGATTCAGGGACAATGATACTTCCCTATGGGGCTGGCGGAGTACCCGGCAGAGGTGAGATTCCTATGAGTTCGGTCAGCAGCCGAACGCCTGTTGATTTCCTTTTACGCATTTGGGGGATGAGATCGAGTTAAATGCGACCACCAAAGCACAGGACTCCACTTCCTGTGTTTTGGTGGATCAAGCGATCCAAATCTAATAAGAAGGAGGAAAAGCGAAATGTCAAACTGTAAAACCATTGCTATCTGCAATCAGAAAGGCGGCACAGGCAAAACGACCACAACGGTCAATTTGGGTGTCGGGCTTGCACGACTCGGCAAGAAGGTACTCCTTGTAGATGCCGACCCGCAGGGCGACCTTACGACTTGCCTCGGATGGCGAGATAATGACAGCCTTACGACGACCATTATCAAACGACTTATCTGCATATCGAGAGAGGTCAAGGGCATTGCCTTGAACAAGATCGATTTTATCTTCGGGTGTCAGTTTCTTTTTGAATGCGGCAATATTGGCATCGGCAAGTTCAAGAGCCGAGACTTCATAACCCTTACGAGCAAAGTAGAGGCTGTATTCACCTGCACCTGCGCCAATGTCGAGTATCTTGTCGCCATCTTTCAAATATTTTTCTGTGTAGTGAACGGTAGTCAAAAATTCAACTCGTGCGGCTTTGGAATGATTGAGCCTTGCATCCTCGTTGAATATATCGTAGGTTCTGTTTACACGTTCACTCTCATTTTCTATTTTTGCAAGTTGTTCAAGGTCCATTTTATTTATTCCTCACGCTTTTCTCATATAAATTGATTTGCCATGTAAGACAAATCGCTCATTTTATTGATAAATCGCTTACCCTCATCGTTTTGAAGCATGAAAGAAACGCCGCCTGCCATACCAAAAAGTTCAAACTGATTCAGCGTTTCCATATCCATTCCGAGGAACATCGTATTCCAAACGCTCAGCAAATCGCCATGTGATACTACAATGATACATTCATCATTACTTGCCATTATCTCGTCAAAAAGAGGTTTTAAGCGATTCCATTCGTCTCGTCTACTCTCAGCATCAGAAAACATCCTGTCATCAATGGTTTTCTCTTGAACCTCAATGTTCTCACGAAGCCACTGAACAGATTTGCCAACGCATTTACCTAAATTGCGCTCTCGAAGTTCCGTTCTAATGTTAGGTGTGATTCCCATATGCTTTGCGACAATTTCAGCGGTGTGCTTTGCTCGCAGAAGATCGGAAGCATACATAACAATTTTGTGACCGGATAACTGCTTCGCTAATTTCTGCCCTATTCTTTCAGCCTGTTCAATGCCTAATTCAGAAAGATCCCAATCTGTCCAAGAACCCACCATACCATTTGTGTGGTGAATTGATTGCGTGTGCTGAATAGTAATAATCTGTTTCATATTGTTATACCTCACTTTCTCTCAAAGTCCATTCTTAATTCGGTGTTTGGTATACCGAGCTTTAGTCCAAAGGCTTGTACTCAGTAACAGATTTGAGATACGCCTCTGGGTTGCCATTCAAAACGAGGTCGGCATACGCCAACGGGTCATTGTAGATAAGATAGTCAAGCTCTGACCGCTGATACATATTGTCGGCAGCTTCGTTTTCGACGGCGGTGCAGTTAATAGCAATCATACTGCCATCGTTAAACTTCAGCTCCACGCAACCGCTATCCATATTGAACGCACAAGACAATAACTTTTTCATCTGCCTTACCTCCATTCACGCTTATTGTGTACACACATTATAACACGAACCTGTTCGACAGATGCCGTAAAATAGTAATTCTTTAGAATTACTGTCTTACGAGCACACAGCTGATGCTGTGCCCTTTTTTATCAATGGCATTGCTGCAAAATATTACTGCAATCATGCGTATCATCGAAGGATATACAGCTGTTGACATGGTGGAATCTTATGTTATTCCGCTGATTTGTGGCAGTCTGCTTGTTGTGTTGCTCGGATGTATACGTCTGTTGGACTTGCGTGCAAATAAGTTGCCGACAGAATAGGGTTATGAATACATTTTCTTAAACCATCAGGCAGTAGTACGCGCTTGCAAACAGCAGCACATTCGCTGCTGCGGATAACCTCACCGTTACCGTCACCGGTAACGGCATCAATCAGACAGTCAAGACCAACTCCAGGGGCGAAATTCAGATCGACAACCTGATGCCCGGCGTTTACACCGTGACCGAGATGGATTACGACAAGTATGAGCCGCAGGACTCTCGCCGTGTGACGGTGGTTTCCGGTCAGGTTTCTACCGTAAACTTCAACAACAAGCTCAAGCGTGGAGATTTGCAGATCGTGAAGTCCTCGGAGGACAATCTCAACGAGGATGTGACCTTCCACCTTTACGGCACTTCACTCTCCGGCATTGCCGTGGACGAGTATGCCGTAACCGATGCAAACGGCGTGGCGACCTTTGAAGATGTCCTTACTATCGTGAGGCGCGAGTGACGGCAGCACGGCGGCAGACTGCTTGCGGGGGCGGCATTGCTGCGTTCGCTGCGTTCAGGTTTGCTTTTTTTAGTCCTCTGCTGTAATATAGATTTCTTCGGCTTTTTGTTGGGCGGAGATGAGGGCGTCTTTAACATCGCCGTAATTCTGTGCTTCCAGTTGAGTCAGTGCGTCGGTGATCGCGTTGAATAGCAGGTGATACATCTTTTCATAATCAGGCATTTTCATCCCTCCTTGGGATTATAATAACCTGAAACAGATTAAAATGCAAGTTAAGAAGTTGCTTGCTTTATAGTTTTCCTGGGGTGAAGATGATGTATCCGAGATTGAGAGACCTGCGGGAAGACAACGATATGACGCAAGCTGCACTTGCGAAGCTGCTGGGCATGTCGCAGACTGGCTATTCCAAATACGAGACTGGCGAAAACGACGTGCCAACACAAATTTTAATTAAGCTGGCCGACCTCTACGGAACCTCCGTCGACTACCTCCTCGGCCGCACCGACAAACGATAAAAACGACCGCTTACGCGGTCGTTTTTCTTGTAATGCGGCGAGCGCAGCGATGCCGCCCCGCATGCAGTCTGCCGCCAGTCTACCGTCACACGCGCCTCACGGAGTAAGGCGCGGTTGCTGGATGAACCGAATCGCAGGGGTTCATGGCGAAGCCATGTACACCGCACCCGATTGCGCAGCGCGTGCAGCTCTTCAAGCTGCAATCTGCCAATGTCGGGGTCAAGGGGCAGTGCCCTTGCGTTCTCTTGGGGGATCAAAAGGGGGTCATTCTCTCTCGTGAGAGAATGGCCCCCTTTTTCCGCGCCCCTGCACGGTGCAGGGATAGAAGCGCGCTATCGCGCTGCCTTTTATGCTGTTCAGCAGAACTGCACTGGCTCAGTGGCCGCCTTGAGCCACTCCAGCTCATCCCCACTCATATACGGCGAGATCGCCGCAAAGACCTTAGCGTGATAAGCATTCAAAAGCTCCACATCGCGCGACGAGAGCAGCGACAGATCGATCGCATCGCGGTCATACGGCACGAGCGTCAGCGGTTCGAGCGCAAGGAAGCGGCCGTACTCGTTGACCTCAGCCTCGCGTACAACGACGAGGTTCTCAATGCGCACGCCGAACTTGCCGGCAAGGTAAATGCCCGGCTCGTTCGAGAAGATCATGCCCTCTTCAATGACGCAGTGGCGCTTCTGGCGCTTCACGTCCCAGTGTACGCGCTCAGGGCCCTCATGCACGCCGAGGACGAAGCCCACGCCGTGGCCCGTGCCGTGGTTGAAGTCGAGGCCCGCTTCCCACCGCGGCGTGCGTGCC
>OGHH01001591.1_pt1 | contig 15926 bp, 14 predicted proteins | sample 1571471 | NCBI WGS metagenome assembly OGHH01 (sample SAMEA2581936, study PRJEB24529) | metagenome | biome: Human gut stool | place: China | collected 2011
TCCTGCCAACTCATCACGATGGCCTCCCACCCCGTTTCGGGAGAGCGTCCGAGATAGGTACGACGGTAGCCGTCGGCGGAATAGTCATCGAACCCGTCCAACGCATGGTCTCCGAGCCACGACATGACATACTCCTCTATCCGTTCGCCCAACCCGTCGTCTACCGCACGGGTATGCGTAACCTCCAGCAATCCGGAGAAAAAGGAGGCGTATCCGTCGTATTCGAGCGACGGGACGGCCAGATTCCCGGCTAACGTATCCGTATTCATCTTCTGCTTCTGCATTTTCGATTGTTTCCGAAACAAAAATAAAGGTTCCGTCCGAAAACGACAACAGCACAAATGCGTATCGTACATCCCGTTTTACACCCATCTGCCGCCCACCGGCAAAATTGCCGCAAGTACCCGAAAAACGAAAACGGGACCGGAATGTTTCCGGCCCCGCATAAGTATTCCGCACGGAAGATACGCGGCAGTGCTACTTCACGAAGACGAACTGCGAACTTATCTCCTTATAGTTATGTACGCGCTCAATAACATCTGCGAACACGTCTGCCGTACTGAGCACCGTTATCTTCGAGGTATCCTTATCGGTACGGAGCGGAATGGTGTCGGTGACGATAACCTCGGCAAGCTGGCTCTCCTTCAGGTTCTCGTACGCCTTGCCCGAGAGCACCGGATGGGTAGTCACGGCACGGACGCTGCGGGCACCCATCTCCATGAACATGTTGGCGGCCTTGGTAATCGTTCCGCCCGTATCTATCATATCGTCCAGCAGGATGATGTTACGGTCCTTCACCTCGCCGATGGCTATCATCTTCGCCACCTCGTTGGGCTTGTTGCGGTGTTTGTGGCATATCACGAGCGGAGCATTGAAGTAGGAGGCGTAACTGTTGGCCCTCTTGGCCCCGCCTATGTCCGGAGTGGCTACCGACAGGTTCTCCAAACCGAGCGACTCGATGTACGGCACGAAAATACGGCTGGCATAGATGTGATCGAGCGGCACGTCGAAAAAGCCCTGTATCTGGTCTGCATGCAGGTCCATGGTGATGATACGGTCCACGCCTGCCGACACGAGCAGATTGGCCACCAGCTTGGCGCCTATCGATACGCGCGGACGGTCCTTGCGGTCCTGACGGGCCCAGCCGAAGTAGGGAATCACGGCGATGACCTTATACGCCGACGCCCTCTTGGCCGCATCTATCATCAACAGGAGCTCCATGAGGTTCTCGGCGGGCGGAGGAGTGGACTGTACGATGAAAACGGTACATCCGCGGATACTCTCCTCGAACGCGGGTTGGAATTCGCCGTCGCTGAACCTGCTGACCGACAGGTCACCCAGTTCGCATCCGTAACTCTCGGCAATCTTCGCGGCCAGTTCATGCGAACCGCTGCCCGCAAAGATTTTCAGTTTGTGAATAGCCATCAATGTAAGTTGTTAAGGGATTTTGTTTTGTGTGTTACCTTTCCGCAAAGGTAAGGTATTATCCGGAACGATATCACATTTCCGTCCCGTTTTTATTAAGAAACTTTTACGGTTCTTCCGTACGCCGCAGGCACTCCCCTATGAAGCCGAGAATCTCCTCCCGCCCCGAACGTTTCACCGACGAGGTACGGAAAACGGGCGGCAGCTCCTCCCACTCCTCCAGCAGCCTCTTTTCGTAGAGGCCGATATTGGCATTCGCCTGCCCGGCAGAGAGCTTGTCGCACTTGGTAAACACGACACCGAACGGTACGCCCTCCCGTCCGAGCATCCGCATGAAATCGAGGTCTATCGGCATGGGGGCATGGCGCGAATCGACCAACACGAAGAGAAACCACATCTTCTTCGCCTTCGTGACGTAATCCGTTATCAGCTTCCCGAATTCCCTCCGGTCGCTCTTGGAGGCTTTCGCATACCCGTAACCGGGCAAATCGACGAGATACCACTGCCCGTTTATCAGGAAATGATTTATCAGTTTCGTCTTCCCCGGCGTGGCCGAAACCTTGGCGAGCGAACCGTTGTCGGTCAGCATGTTGATAAGCGATGACTTGCCCACGTTGCTGCGCCCGATGAAAGCGAATTCGGGCAATCCGTCGTCGGGTATCTGCGAAATCCTGCCGCTGCTGAACGCGAAACCGGCCGATGTTATCTTCATCATTCCATGGTGTTTCCCACAAAGGTAGCCTTTTTGTCCGAAAGCCGCAATCCCGCAGCGGTACGGTATGCCCCGCTCCGGCGGCGCCCCATACGATAACGGCCGCCTTTCCGTTAACGTTTCGACCGGCAGCAGGAACATTCCGGAAGGCCCTGCCGAACGTCCGAAGAAACGATTTATTAAGTTTATATAACAATCTGATTATCAATGATTAAATATTTAAAATATTTTAAAAATAGACAAACTCATTAAAAGCGGGCAATATGGGCGAAACTATTTTGCTTATTCCGCCGCAAGGGGCTATATTTGTGTAAAAATTAACAATCTTAAAACGTCTAACCATTTTTACCTGACATGGAAAAGTCAATCACACTCAATGAATTCATCATACACCAACAAGCCGAGTTTCCCGAAGCGACGGGCAATTTCTCCTGTCTGCTGCACCATATAGGCATCGCGGCCAAAAAGGTGAATCGGGAAGTGAACAAGGCGGGCCTGGTGGATATCCTCGGCCGTTCGGGCTGCGAAAACGTACAGGGCGAAGAGCAGCAGAAACTCGATGTCTATGCCAACGAAGCCTTCATGGAGGAGCTTCAGGCAAGCGGCGAGTGCTGCGGCATCGCTTCGGAAGAGAACGAGGATGTGACGACCTTTCATGAGGGGCTTTGCCGCAATGCCAAATACATCGTCTGCATGGACCCGCTGGACGGTTCGTCCAACATCGACGTGAATGTCTCGGTCGGGACGATATTCTCCATCTACCGGCGCAAATCGCCCATCGGCGAGGCCGCCGTGCTGGACGACTTCCTGCAAAAAGGCTCCGAGATGGTCGCTGCGGGATACATCATCTACGGCTCCTCCACAATGCTCGTCTACACGGTCGGCCGCGGTGTGAACGGCTTCACGCTCGACCCGTCGCTCGGCGAATTCTGCCTCTCGCACCCCAACATCAAAACACCGGCCAGCGGCAAGATATACTCCATCAACGAAGGCAATTACGAGAAATTCCCCGTCGGGATAAAGAAATACATCAAGTACTGTCAGGAGAAGGATGCTAAAACCAACCGGCCCTACACCTCCCGCTACATCGGCTCGCTGGTAGCGGATTTCCACCGCAACATGCTCAAGGGCGGCGTCTTCATGTACCCCTCGACCGACAGTCATCCCAACGGAAAACTGCGCCTCCTATACGAATGCAACCCCATCGCATTCATCGCGGAGCAGGCCGGCGGCCTCGCCTTCAGCGAGGAGGGCCGCATCCTCGACCTGCAGCCCGAGGCCATCCACCAGCGTGTGACCTTTTATGCCGGCGCCCACGACATGGTCATGAAAGTAAAGGAATTTTTAAACTTTTTTAATAACATCTGATAGGCCGGAGCCGCTGTCAGCCGCACGACTCCGGTACGGAAATTGCGCAACGACGAACAGACAGACGAATTCTGCAACCAAATGGAAGGATACGAAAAAATGTCGGACAATTTCAACGAAGTGACAGGAGGAGAAACGCCCGTATTGGTGGATTTCTACGCCACGTGGTGCGGGCCGTGCAAAATGATGGGGCCGGTACTCGCAGAGCTCAAACAGCGTTTCGGCGACAGGCTGCGCATCATCAAGCTGGATATCGACAATCCGGCCAACGCGGAAAGCGTCCGTCGGTACGGAGTACGTTCCGTCCCTACGCTGATGCTTTTCCGCCGGGGCGAACTGCTCTGGCGCGAGAGCGGCGCCCGCCGGACGGATGAAATGGCCGCCATACTCGACCGGTATATCGGCTGACACACGGAGCGCTACGGACCGATTATGCTAACGAAAGGGGAAGGTCAATGACCTTCCCCTTTCGTTTTTCTCAACACCCCGGCATATACCGGAAACCGCCGGCAGCACGACCGTATCTTTCCTGTACGCTCTTCCCCTCCCGGCGACCCGTGTTATTTCTGCTGTTCCCTGCGGCTTTGTAGGCTACAACTCCGGTGCAGACTCCTTCCCAGCCTCCGCGAGCGCCTCAGCCGCCTTGCGCACCAATACGCTCCCATCTCCGGCAAAACGGGCCGCCAGCGCATCGCCGTCCACTCCGTCCGGCAACCGGCCGTCGCTACCGCGCATCCGCGAAAGAGCCAACAGGGCACTGTAACGGAGCAGCGACGGAGCATCCTCCGCCAGCCACTTTTCGGCCAGCGGCCGGGCCAGCGACGTATGCGAGAGCAACGAAAAAGCGAGGTTCTCGGCGAGTTCGGAATTCTTCACCCCCGCTCCCCAGAAAGCGAGTTCGTCGGCAGAGACTGCACAAGGGTCGGCTATTACGAAAGCCGACAGGAGCAGCTCACGTAGATTCTGCCCGTAAAGAAACCGGGCAAAAGCGTGGTCGGGCGCGAACAGGGAGGCCGCACGCCGGACGGCATGCAGGCTGACCCCCCAATTGCATTCGTAACGGATACCCAACTGTTCCATGCGCTCCACCACCGCACCGTTGATATCACGGCGCAGCATCCGCACCAATGCGGCCATCTTCTCCCTATTTTCCTTCATCTCCATGACACGCCTCCCGTATCAACATTTGCATCGGTTCCGGAATCGTTCCCTGCGCCTATCTTACGGGCAGGATGGTTCTTACGCCGTATTGATATACGGGAAGTACGGCATTTCCGAGTTCGGTCCTATCGAACATCACGCGACAGTCCGTCATATCCGCAACGGCATACTCCGCTTCGTCGGAACGCGGCGTCCGTTTCCGCTGGGGTGGATAGGCCGTCACGGCCACCCCCTGCGGCCGGCACTCCAGCACCACCGGTTCGCCGGAGAGGTCGTCGGCAGGCAACAATCCGCGGTCGTCACGGAACCGGCACACGACAAAGGTACGGCCTTCGGCATCCGGAACGACATAGTAACGCACCGTATAGGTCGTCACGGAACGTTTTCCGAAAAACAGTTCGAGGTATTCGTTCTCCATGCGGTCTATCCGTTCCACCGCCGTGGCGAGCCCGGCCCCATAGACCGTCTCGGCATAATCGCCCGTAATGAGCTCCGTCCGCCTGCTGCGCAGGTCGAATATCGTTTGGGCGGCATCCCTCGCCGCATTCTCCAGGCTGCTGCCGGAGGCGCTGCGGCGGTCGGGAAGTACCCGCGGGAACTCCTCCGCGCTGCCCGTATCGGCGTATATTTCCGTATGGGGAGCAGGTATCGGACCGGGATTCAGGTCGCGAGTCACGACAGGGTCGTAACGGCTGACGGCCGCCGAACGGAGCGTATAGGTCTCCTTGTCGGCGAGCGGCGCTATCACCCCGAAATACTTCTGGGCGAAACGGGCGTACGGCCCGGTCACGACGCTCTCGCGGGCCACCGTAATATCGACCACCACGGTCGTCTGCGGCATGGCATAAACCCGCCGGCCATCCGGCATCACCGCATCGCCTACGGGAGCCACGTCGAGCACCTGTCCGTAAGCCGTACCCGTACAAACCGCCAAAGCGGCTGCAGCGAACATCATCCTAATCTTTCCCATATCTCATGCTTTTTTGTATGTCTGTCGTCCTCTCCGGCGCACTGCGCACCGGAAAACAAGCAGTACAAATCTAACGTTTTTTGAGGGAAATAAAAACTGTCGGCGGGAGTTTCAAAAGCGCAGATAGAAATCGCCCGTCAGCCTGCGGTACTCATCCGTATAGCTCCCAGGGCCCTCGCCTGTCTCTATTGTCAGGGTGTCTTCGACGGGCATCGCCCCGCAGCTTCCGGCGAAAGCGAATTCGAGCAAGACGCGCTTGGGAGATATTCCGGGAAGGGTAAAGACACGTGTACGACGGTTCAGTCCGAACCCGGCGACGCGGGCCCCGGCGAGAAAACGCTCCTCGCTGTCGGCCGGCAACACCACCGAAAAGAGACCCTCCGGCGCCAACAGACGGGCAGCATGCTGCAGCAGTTCGCCATAAGGGAGCGAATCGGCGTGGCGGGCCACCCTGCGTCCCGCATGGGGAGAGGGCAGCGAATCCACGAACCACGGCGGATTGGAAACGATATGGTGATAAAGCAGTTCGGGAGGGACTGTTGCCGACTCTCCTTCTTCGGAACAGTCTCCGGCAGCAGTCTCTTCACCGCCATCCGATACGCTCGCCGCGTCCCTGCCGCCCCACAGGGGTTCCGACACCCCGGGACGGAAAATCCCGATTCCGCAGCGATACACCCTGACCGCATGACTCCACGGCGACGATGCGGCATTGGCCGCGGCCTGTACCGCTCCCGCACCGTCCACCTCCACAGCATCGACGGTCGCCCCACCGGGCACATCCTCCGTGCGCTGGGCGAGCATCAGAGCTATCACCCCCGTTCCCGTACCGATATCCAGATAACGCGCAGGGCCCGGCAGCACCCGTGCCCACGCGCCGAGCAACACGCCGTCGGTACCCACTTTCATGGCCGTATCCGACTGCTCCACGACGAACCGTTTGAACCTAAACCAACTGTTGGACATTCCACAAACCGGCAACCGCCCTCCCCGGGCCGAAACCGTTCCTGCATTTAATAATACGTTATCTTTCTCTCCTCTATCCGGTACGGCACCCGTTCCCCGCCTTCGGCCATACGATACACCGTCCGGAAGGTCCAATTACCCGCGCCGTCGAATACGGTATAGGTCATCTCGGCAGAACCGGCCACCGCGCCGTTCACGAACCTCTCCACCCTGACCGGATTGCCGTTTCCATCGTAGGAATATTTCAGCACCTCCGTACCGTCGGCCGTCGTCCGCTCCTGCCTTACCGGCAATCCCCGCTTGTAACGGGTTCGGAACGTCACGCTGCCATCCCCGCCGACCGCCACGCTCTCGGACCGGTTCCTCCTCCACTCGGTACGCTCTTCCGACACTTCGTTTCCCTCCTCGTCAAAGGTGCGGCGCACATGACACCGGCCGTTCCATTCGAATTCGACCGTCCGGTCGCCGCCGTAACGAACCGAACGGGACACGATACGTTCCGGCCTCCCGCTGCCGTCATAGACGAACTCTTCCCATTTCACAACATGGCCGCCGCACAGATACTCCGTACCGGTGACATATCCCCTTTCATCGAAACGGTACGAACAGCACGACTGCATATCGTCTACCCGCGGCCCTTTCGTTACCGTTCCGCCGCACGCTTCGGCTTCATAGGCCGATACATCAAGTGACCTCACGTTCCCCCGAAGCCCCATCCTTTCAAGGCTGTTCACCGCATCGCCGCCGGAACATCCGGCGAAAGCCGCCACAACGGCCGCCATGCACACGTTCCGGAATCCATTGACGACACTCTGCATGATACCTCCATCGTTTAACGTTATACATCAATATCTCTACACAATCTCCCGACCCGCCATCGGAATCTCCGCAAAACGGTGCGACGGACACTCCTCGGGCCACGTACAGGCGGCAAACCGTCTCTGCCTACCGGAGATAGCCGGCGATGCCCGCACCGAAGAGCGCGAAATCATACTTCACAGGGTCGTCCGCATCCAGAGCGCGCAGCGCCTCCGTCACCTCTTCGACAGCCCTCCAGTCGTTCTGTCTCCGCTGCAGCAACCCGAGAGCACGCGCCATCGCTCCGCTGTGGACATCGAGCGGCAGATAAAGAGCCGAAGCAGGTATGCGTTTCCACATCCCGAAATCCACGCCGCGGCCGTCGTCGCGCACCATCCAGCGCAGATACATGTTGAGTCTCTTGCAGGAGGCTTTCCGTTCAATGGAAGAGACGTGTTTTTCGCAGCGGACGGGATGGTCACAGGCGAAAAACTCACGCCGGAATTCGGCAAGCACGATACGCAGGTCGCCCGTCGCGGCATAACGTTCCTCGAAAAATTGGCCGATGCCGCCCCATACGGTACAAAGTCTGCGCAGTGCCAGAACGAACGCAATGAAATCCGTTCCGTTGAAAGTACGGTGCACAAAATGTCCGAGCGGCCGCAGCTCCTCCGGCGAAGCGTGCAGCGTGAATTCGTAAGGCGCCCCGTCCATCAACTCCATCATGCGCCGGCCACTCCTCACGATGGCCCGACGGTTGCCCCACGCGACAGTCGCAGTCAGAAAACCGGCTATCTCCCTGTCCTCGCGCCCCGTAAAGAGATGGGGTACGGACACGGGGTCGTTCTCTATGAAATCCGCCGTGTCGTACCGGTCGTAAAACGCATCGAGCAGCTCCTTCAAAACCTCTTTCTCCATCCGTCACCGTCCATTCTTCCGCGAAGGTACTCAAAAAGCCCTACACCGACAACGGTACGCAAGAGACCCCCGAATGAAAATACCCAAATCAGTTTTACGATTTTTTCCTGAATATTCTGCAGCTGTTCCACCGTAGAATGAATCAATAGCATACCGTTTGGCTGGTTGTTAATATGGATTGGAATGGCAACAGAAATAACGTTGCTTTTGAACGTATTGTAAAAGTTGCCATTAAAAGACTGCGCGGTGTAGATATCAAAATCCGGGTCAACGAGGAAAATATTTTTAGGGTTATCTGGATGCCCATCCGCATTCGCAAATCCATAGATGATGCCTTTCTCGTTGGTAACCCAGATGCTGGCATTCAGTTTGTCACTGTAATAGCGTAGACTTTCTTGCAATTCATCTTTGGTGTAAACGCCCTGCACATATCCTGCGACTGTCTGATCCGCGATTAAAAATGCTTCATTTGTCAGTACTTCTGTTCGGTCATCGACAAGCATGCTTCGTGTGACGTTGGAGGCATAGAGGACGATAAATCCAAAACAAACCGTAAAAATAACCAAAAAACTTATGAATATTTTATCAAACAGAGAGTGGCGTAATGTCATGTTACTTTACCTCGAATTTATAACCTTTGCCCCATACCGTAGAGATTGACCAGTTGTGATTTTCGTTCAGTTTTTCACGCAGACGCTTGATATGGACGTCTACCGTTCGCGAGTCTCCGGCATATTCGTAGTCCCAGAGACGGTCAAGCAGCTGATCACGTGTAAATACCTGGTTTGGACGTTTGGCAAGAAAATACAAAAGCTCCAGCTCCTTCGGCGGCATCTCCACCGATTCACCATCCAAAGTTACAGTGTAGTTGGTCATATTGATAAGTAAGCCGTCATATTCGACGAATTCACCCTGATGATCGGTAACTTCAGCGATGCTTACAGGTGCAGCAGTGGTTACAGCCTGGGTCATAACGGTACGACGCAAAACCGCTTTGACTCTTGCAACCAGTTCGTTGGAATCAAACGGTTTGATCATATAGTCATCGGCGCCGAGCTTTAAGCCGAGCACCTTGTCGAACACTTCCCCCTTCGCGGAAAGCATGATGATCGGTGTCTGGCGTGTCTTGCGGATTTCCGTGCAGACCTCATAGCCATCAATATCCGGGAGCATGATATCCAATAAGATCAAGTCAGGATTGAAGGTGGCTGCGAGTGCAAGTGCGTCCTTGCCTGTGTATGCGATTTCAGTTGCAAAGCATTCCTTTAGTAAATACAAAGAGATAAGCTCTGCGATATTTTCGTCGTCATCGACGATCAGGATTCGTTGTTTCTCCATGTTCCCCTCCAATAAAAGTGTGTTGTATGGTTGTAACTCGTCTACAATTCGACGATGGTAACGCCATATTCGCCCTCGCCAAATTCGCCGGAGCGATAGGACTGCACCAGTGGATGTTTCTTTAAATACTGCCAGATGCCTTTGCGCAGGGCACCGGTTCCCTTTCCGTGGATGATCGTGACACGGGAAATGTGTGCCAGAACTGCATCATCCAGATATTTGTCAATCTCAAAGCATGCTTCATCGACTGTTTTCCCCATGACGTTCAGTTCCGGAGAGAATGTCATAGATTTGCTGACGGATGTATGATCTCCGCCTGCACGTTTGCCGCTGTATTTTTGTTTTGTTCCATTTACTGATACGGTACTTTCCGGGATAATCAGCAGGTCGGAAATCGGCAACATAGAATTTAAAATACCCATCTGTACGCCTGCAATGCCTTTGTTGTCTGGCAGTTTTGTGATTGTACCGCGTGTTCCCATGCTGAGTACCTGCACGGTATCCCCGATATGGAAATCAGATGCTTTATGGTTTGAGGTCTGTTTCTTTGTCTCGGATGCACCGGATTTCTCGTAATCTTTGATTTTGCTTCGAAGCTTGCTGCGCTGTTCTTCCATCGTGCGCATGTCGGCCTTGTGTGGGTTATTGCGCCATTTGTTGTAATCGCGGATTGTCTGATCCGCCACATCCTTGGCGTCCTCGATTATGTCTCTGGCTTCTTCCCTTGCTTTTTTCAGAATCTCGGCTTTCTTCGTATCGAGATTTTCTTCCTTCTTCTGCAAGGATTCCTTCAGAGATTCAATTTCCTGTTTATATGCCTCGATTGCCTTTTCGTCCTCCTGCATGGATCGCTTGCTTGCTTCGAGATCCGCGAGCAGGGTTTCCATGTCGATCGCATCGCTGTCAATCTGATCCTTTGCGGAGTTGATGATATAATCTGGCAGACCAAGCTTGCTTGCGATGGCAAATGCGTTGGATTTGCCCGGAATACCGATTGTCAGACGGTAGGTTGGACGCAGAGTTGCCACATCAAATTCGCACGATGCATTTTCTACTCCATCGGTGGAAAGGGCGTAGGTTTTCAATTCGCTGTAATGTGTCGTCGCCATGCAACGGGCACCCATACTTTTCAGATAATTTAAGATGGAAACTGCCAGTGCCGCACCCTCGACCGGATCGGTTCCGCCGCCCGGCTCATCGAACAGACATAGTGTGTTCGGGGTTGCATGCTGCACGATATAGACAATGTTGCTCATGTGAGAGGAGAACGTCGACAGATTCTGCTCGATGCTCTGCTCATCACCGATATCTGCGAAGATATCGTCGAAGACAGCCAGGCGGGATTCCTCCATCGCCGGGATATGCAGACCTGCCTGTCCCATGAGAGAAAACAATCCCAGTGTCTTTAAGGAAACCGTTTTACCACCGGTATTCGGACCTGTGATAATGAGCAAGTTGTATGTCTCGCCAAGCCGGATATCGACTGGCACAACCGTGTGCTTCTCCAGCAATGGATGACGGCCCTGTCGGATATCAATGATACCGTCGGTGTTAAAGATCGGTCTTGTGCTGTTTGTTGCGCGGGCGAATTTCGCCTTTGCAAATATAAAATCCAGATCGGTCAGTAATTCCAGATCGTAGGCGATGTCAGAGACATAAGTAGCTGCCTGCGCACTCAGGCTCTCCAGTATTTTCTCGATTTCTAATAATTCCTCGTTCGCAAGCTCCTTGATCTGGTTATTCAGATTGACGACAGCCATTGGTTCAATAAATAAGGTAGAACCGCTTGAGGACTGGTCATGTACCATACCGGGAACCGAGGTTTTGGATTCGGCACGAACCGGCAGACAGTAGCGGCCGTCACGCATGGTAATCACAGCATCCTGCAGATAGCTGCGGGTGGTTGTGTTGTTCATAAGACCAGTCAGCTGTGCGTGAATGCGGTCGTTCATCCCCCGGATGGATTTACGGGTTTTAGAAAGTGCCGCAGAGGCGTCGTCTGCAATTTCGTCTTCCCCGACAACACAGCGGCGGATTTCGTCCAAAAGGGGAGAAAGCGGCTGGATCTGTGAAAAAAGCGGTGACAGGGAATCTGTTTTTTCATCGTTGCGGTCGCTTCGGTCGTATGATTTGACCCGCTTGGCAACTTCCAACAGAGAACAGATCATAAGGAGCTCTGTGGTATTTAAGGTGCCACCGATATCGAGACGCTTCAGGGAAGCGTTGACATTGTGAACGCCGGAAAAACTGATGCCACTTCCGCGGTACAGGCGGCTGAGTGCGTCTGCCGTAGTTTCCTGCAGATGTGCAATTTCCGCAGGATCGGTCAGGGGAACCAGTTTGTGACAGCGGTCTTTTGCCTCTTCACAGCTGGCATAATCTGCTAGACGGTCCAGTATTTTATAATATTCAAGGGTATGATAAACTTTCTGATTCATAGTGATATTCCTTTTTATATAGTATTCTCTCTTGTATTATAACGCAAAGTGCCATTTTGGAAAAGAAAAATAATGTGATTGTTGCAAGTGCATGGAAATGCGAATATAATAGTGGTTATGAGTGATAAACAGCAACCAAAGAATGCGTTTGTCAGAGAACAGATTAAGGACAAACCAAAGAATTATAAACGTATGTGGGTCCGGTTGGGGGAATCTGCTGCCTGTGGGGGTGTATTTGCGCTGGCTGTGTGTCTGGTGCTGCTTTTTATGATTCCGGTTCTGCGGCAGGAGGAAGGTTCTGTGCCGGATACCGGAGCACAGGATTCACAGCAGGCATCGGTGGAAGAAACGGAGCAGGGGTCTGAGGAAAAGGAGGAGACACAGACTCCGGAAGAGAGACAGCCGATGACGCTGGACGATTACCAGCAGATTCAGACAGAGCTGTACGCCATTGGAAATACGGCAAATAAGTCCATCGTTACGATCACAGGGGTGGTCAGTGATACGGACTGGTTTAACAACTCTTATGAACGGGAAGGTCAGGGCTGTGGCACGATCATTGGAGAAAGTGGAGGTAAACTCTGGATTCTTACGGAGAAAAAAACGATTAAAGATGCTGCAAAGATCAAAGTTACCTTTGTAAATGATGCGGTGGCAGAGGCAAAGCTGGTCGGATACGATGGGAATACCGGTCTTGCGGCACTTACCGTGGATCTGGAGGATCTGGAAGATTCCACGAGGAATGCCATCACCGTGATGAAAACAGCTGGTTTAAACACCATACATAAGGGAAGTATTGTGATTGCCCTCGGCAGTCCGCTTGGAACGAATTATTCGATCCTGACCGGAACCATTACGGCGACCAACAATGAAATTTCCACCCCGGACAATAATTACAGTGTATACACGACAGATATTGTTGCCAGCGAGAATGGAAGCGGTGTGCTGATCAATATGGATGGCGAACTTGTCGGTGTTGTGATGCAAAGCTATAGTGCGGCTTCTGCAAATACGCTCACTGCAGTGGAAATATCAGAACTGATGCCAGTGATTGATCTATTATTTGCGGACAAAGAGGTGCCGTATTTTGGTGTGCACATTTCTACGGTTACCCAGCATATTGCGCAGAAATACGATATTCCAAAGGGCGTATATATCAAAAAAGTTGAGATGGATTCGCCTGCCATGGATGCGGGACTGCAGAGCGGGGATGTGATCCGTTCCGTTGCAGGCCAGGAGGTTGCAAGTGCAGAGCAGTTCCGGGAGGTGCTGTTGCAGCTGACACCGAAAGAAACCTATTCGGTTACGGTTATGCGGGAAGGTACTAAGGGTTATAAAAAGATTACCTGTAAATTAAAAGCAGGGGTTTTGCAGTAAAATTGGAAATAAGGAGTTATTATGAAATATATTGAATCTCTCCGAGAAGGAGAAAAAGTAAATGAAGTATATCTGTGTAAATTCAAACAGGCGGCACTGACCAAAGCCGGAAAAGCATACGACAATGTGATCCTGCAGGATAAAACAGGAACGATTGATGCCAAGATCTGGGATCCGGGTTCTGTGGGAATTGATGAGTTTGACGCGCTGGATTATGTGGCGGTTACGGGAGATGTCACCAGCTTTCAGGGAAATCTGCAGATGTCGATCCGGCGTGCACGCCGTGTTTCAGAGGAGGACATTGATCCTAAGGAGTATCTTCCTTGTACGGACAAGGATGTGGAGGAGATGTATGCCGAATTGACAGGATATATTGATTCTGTGAAAAATCCTTACCTGAACCAGCTGCTGCACAGATTTTTCGACAATCAAACATTTGCGGACCGGTTTAAATTTCATTCGGCAGCAAAGAGTGTACATCATGGATTTGTCGGGGGGCTGTTGGAACATACCGTCAGCGTGACAAGAAACTGTAATTATTTTGCGCAGAATTATCCGTTTTTGAACCGGGATCTTCTGATTACGGCGGCGATTTTCCACGATATCGGTAAATTAAAAGAGTTGTCGGCGTTTCCGGCAAATGATTATACCGATGCAGGACAGCTGCTTGGGCATATTATGATCGGTGCCGAGTGGGTAGGCGAGGGAATCCGTTCCATTGAGGGATTTCCGGTGGTTCTGGAAAATGAGTTAAAGCACTGCATTCTGGCGCACCACGGAGAACTGGAGTATGGATCTCCGAAGAAACCGGCACTGGTTGAAGCGATGGCTTTGAGCTTCGCGGACAACGTGGATGCAAAGATGGAAACCATGCGGGAGATTCTGGCAAATGTATCGGACAATAAACTGGATTGGCAGCGGTACAGCCGTCTGCTGGAGACAAATATACGCAAGACAAGCAAATAAGATGAGATAAAGTCGGAGCCGAAAGATATTTTGACTCCGACTTCGCAGGTTAAAAGGATGAAAAAAAACGATTTATTTTCTTTGAAAATTACAGATATGGGAGTCGACGGGGAAGGCATCGGAAAGTACGAAGGGATGACCTTTTTCGTAAAGGATGCGCTGATCGGAGATCATATCCGCGCGCGGGCAATGAAACTGAAAAAGAACTATGGATATGCCCGTGTGGAAGAAATTATTACATCTTCTCCATACCGTATAGAGCCACCATGTCCGTTGCACCGGCGCTGTGGGGGCTGTCAGATACAGGCACTTTCCTATGAGCAGCAGCTTGCATTCAAGGAAAACAAGGTACGCAGTAATCTGCAGCGGATTGGTGGATTTTCCGAAGAGGAGTTAGAGCGGGTGTGTCTGCCGATCGTTGGGATGGAGCATCCATTCCGTTATCGTAACAAGGCACAGTTTCCGGTGGGACAGGATAAAGAGGGAAATCTTGTGACTGGATTTTATGCAGCGCGCACGCATGCGATCATTCCGGTGGAGGATTGTCTGCTTGGGGTAAAGGAAAATAAAGATGTGCTGTCTGCAGTAAAGGAGTGGATGTATCAGGCACAGATTCCGGCTTACGATGAGGCTGCCGGAACCGGGCTGGTGCGCCATGTTTTGATCCGCTATGGATTTACCACCGAAGAAGTGATGGTATGTCTGGTGATTAACGGAGACGGGCTGCCACAGAAAGACGCGCTCATCGAACGGCTTTCGGTGCTTCCGGGGATGACCTCTATTTCTTATAATATAAATACCGAGCACACAAATGTTATTCTTGGAAAGCGCACGGAATGTATCTGGGGCATGCCTTATATCACGGATTATATCCATCTGCGCAATACAAATGATTTTTCTGTGAAAGATACGGCGATTGCCTATCACATTTCTCCGCAATCGTTTTATCAGGTCAATCCGGTACAGACGGAGAAACTTTATAGTACGGCGCTGGAATATGCGGGGCTGACCGGAGAAGAATCGGTATGGGATCTGTACTGTGGGATTGGAACCATTTCGTTATTTTTGTCGCAGAAGGCAAGGCAGGTGTACGGAGTGGAAATTGTTCCGCAGGCGATCGAGGACGCAAAAAATAATGCTGCGTTAAATGGAATTACCAATGCACAGTTTTATGTTGGAAAAGCGGAGGAGGTACTTCCAGCGTTTTACAACAGCAATAATCTGGATGCAGGAATGCGCCATCCGGATGTGATTGTGGTAGATCCGCCTCGGAAGGGGTGCGATGAGCAGTGTCTGTCCACGATGCTTGCCATGCGTCCGGAGCGGATTGTCTATGTGAGTTGTGATTCTGCTACGCTTGCAAGAGATCTGCGTATTTTAGTAGACGGTGGATATGAGCTGCAAAAAGTGCGGGCATTTGACCAGTTCGCTCACACCGGACATGTGGAGACGGTTGTTCTTTTGTCCCAACTGAAACAAAAGCCGGATGATT
>OGHH01001593.1_pt1 | contig 15897 bp, 12 predicted proteins | sample 1571471 | NCBI WGS metagenome assembly OGHH01 (sample SAMEA2581936, study PRJEB24529) | metagenome | biome: Human gut stool | place: China | collected 2011
ACGGCGGGGAAGGGGTTCTCCTTTTTAATCAGCGCCAGCGCGTCGCGGTAGCGGCCCTGCGCGGCCATTTTCAGGTAGCCCTGCACGGCAATGTGCGCGGGGCAGGCCGTCTTGCAGGGGGCCGTGCCGGTGTCATAGCAGTTGATGCGGTTCTTGTCGCGGTAGTCGATGGCCCACTTGTCGGGGCCCCACTTCACGGCGTCGGGCAGCTCCTGCTTCGGGTAGGTGATGGGGCCGTCCTTCGTGCAGAGCTTCTGGCCCAGCTTGACCGCGCCCGCGGGGCAGTACTCCACACAGCGCCCGCAGGCCACGCAGTTCTCCGGCTCGACACGCGCCACGTAGGCCGAGCGGCTCATGTTCGGCGTGTTGAACAGCTGGCTTGTGCGCAGCGCATTGCAGACGTTGACGTTGCAGTTGCAGATGGCAAAAATCTTGTTCTCGCCGTCGATGTTCGTGATTTGGTGCACAAAGCCGTTGTCCTCGGCCTTCTGCAGGATCTGCATGACCTCATCGTAGGTCACGTAATGCCCCTTGTTGGTCTCGACGAGGTAGTCGGCCATATCGCCCACGCCGATGCACCAGTCGTCGGGGTCGTCGCCGCAGCCCTCGCCCATGGCGGCGCGGGACATACGGCAGCTGCACGGACCGGCGGCATACTTGCCGTCGTATTTTTTCAGCCAGTGAGAGATGTGCTCAATGTCGGCGGATCGGTTCTCGGTCTCGATGGCTTTTTCCACCGGGATGACGTGCATACCGATGCCTGCGCCGCCCGGGGGCACCATGGCGGTGATGTGCTCCAGCGGCAGAAACGTCATCCGCTCAAAGAAGGCTGTCACCTCGGGGTGGTCGGCGATCTGCTGCTTGTTCATGTTGAAAAACTCTGCGCTGCCGGGCACGAACATCGGCAGGATGTACTGCTTTTCGCGGCGGGGATTCTCCCAGTTGTACTCCAGCAGACCGACGACGGCCATCTGCTGCAAAAGCGGCTCCAGCTCCCCGGCTGGCTTGCCCGTGGCCTTGACCAGCTCGGACAGGGTCATGGGCTTGCGGACCTTCATTTTTAAGGCAACGTCCGCCATCTCGTCGGTCACGATGGACGCCAAGCCCCAGTATTCGGGGTCATCCTTCGTCAGAATGCCCTTTTTGGCCGGGATGCGGTCCGTGATCATCTGGCCCAGCCTGGCAATTTTCTCGCGGTACGGCTCGTCCCTCGGAATCTCGAAGGGCAGCCTGCTCTCATCCAGCGGGAACGCAGTGGGTTTGCTCATGGTGTGCTCCTTTTTTGTGCCGTTGCTCCGTTTTTGCACAGTAGGGGCCGGGCATGCCCGGCCCGGTTGTAAATGGCGGACGGGCGATTGCGGCAAGGCCGCGGGCCGCACATGTGCGGCCCCTACAACGCGGCTGGATTATTTACGCCTGCCATGCCCTGACCTGCTCTTTTAGCCAATCGGCCCATTCGTCAATGCCCTCGCCCGTCCGGGCGCAGATCGGAATGACCCTTGCGTTCGGGTTGCGCAGGGCCACATACTCGCGGCATTTGTCCATGTCAAAGTCAAAATACGGCAGCACGTCGATCTTGTTGACAAGAACGACGTCGCAGACCTGGAACATCAGCGGATATTTCAGCGGCTTGTCGTGACCCTCGGGAACCGACAAAATCATCGCGTTCTTCACCGCGCCGGTGTCGAACTCGGCAGGGCAGACAAGGTTGCCGACGTTTTCCAGAATCACCAAATCGAGACCCTCGGTGCCCAGCCCGGCCAGTCCCTGCCGGGTCATCTCGGCGTCCAGATGGCACATGCCGCCGGTGTGCAGCTGAATGGCCTTGGCGCCGGTCTCGGCGATGGCGCGGGCGTCCACGTCGGAGTCGATGTCGGCCTCCATCACGCCGATGCGCAGCTCATTTTGCAGCGCAGCAATCGTGCGGCGCAGTGTCGTGGTTTTGCCGGACCCCGGTGCGCTCATTAAATTCAGCAGAAAGATTTTTTCCTGCTTCAGCTCAGCCCGCAGCGCGGCGGCCTGTTCGTCGTTGGAGGCAAAGATGCTCTGCTTGACCTCGAGAATTTTCACGTTGTCCATGGGGTACTCCTTATAAATTGGTATACGGTCTCTGCTAACATTTTAACATCGTGTCAAAAAATCCGCAATCGACGAATATGACAAAGAATTGACGAAAGAACGGGCAGGTTGACGAAAAGAGCGTGTAAACTCATTAGCGGCAGATGCCGCGAACTGGCGGCGGGGTGTGGGCACCCCGCCCTACGTATAACGGGGAAAGTGGAACGTAGGGCGGTATGCCCACATGCCGCCGTGGCCGTGTGCGAAAGCAGGGACCTGCCGGTTTGCGGTTAGTCCGGTTTTATAAAGTGCTCCACCACCATCCGCTGCGCCTCCGGCGTAAACAGCAGCACTGAATACGGCGTGCCGCGGGCACTGACCTTGTCCTCGCTGCGCAGACCGGCGTCCACACCGGCAGGGGTCGGCACGTAGTAAAAGCCCTTCGTCGGCAGACGCTCCATGCCGATGAGCCGCTGCGCCAGCAGCCACTCGTCGATCTCCTTGATGGTCGGTGCCTTCACATCCGGGTCACCGGCGGCCTCGATCAGCGCGGCCTTCAGCTCCGCGCCGGTATAGCTGTCCTGATAGTTGAAGCTGCGCGCGTCCTCCGCCGTCAGGTAAAACGCGGGGCGCTCGGCCTTCGGCGGCTTTTTCTTCTTCTCGGACGGCAGCGGCTTTTCCGGCTCCGGTGCGGGCGGGTCCAGGCTCAAAACGGCGTCGGGGTGGTCGGCGCGGTAGGCGTCAATGACCGCAAAGAACGCGGCACCGTACTTTTCATACTTGCGCTCACCCATGCCGTAGATGCCCAGCATATCCTCCGCGCGGCGCGGCGCGCGCAGGCACATATCCACCAGCGACTTGTCACCGAACACGACGTAGGGCGGCAGTCCCTCGCGCTGGGCGGTGTCGAACCGCAGCTGGCGCAGCTGGTTGAACAGCTCCAGTCCGGCGCTCGTCAGCGCGTCCATCGGGCTGCGGCGCTTCGGCTTCGGTGCGCGGGCCTGCTCCGGCTCACGCTGCGGCGGCAGCTTGACCAGCACCTGCCCGCCGGCCTTCAGCGGGGCAATATCCCCGATGTGCAGCACGGCGTACTGGTCGTCGCTCTGCACCAAATATCCATCCTCCAGCAGCTGGGCCAGCAGGCGTTCCAGCGTCTCGCGCGGGGTGTCCTTCATCCGGCCATAGCTCTTGAAGCGCTCGGCTCCCAGCTCCCGCAGACGCGCACGGTTCGCGCCTTGTAAAGTGCCGAACAAAATCGCTTTGCCGTACCGCCCGCGCAGCTCGGCCACGCAGTTGATCATCCACTTGGCGGCGTCGGTCATATCGACCTCGTCAAAATCGTTGTTGCAGCTGCCGCAGTTGCCGCACGGCGCGGTGGGATGCTCGCCGAAATAGGCCAGAATGTAGTTGCGCAGGCACTCCGTCGTCTGGCAGTAGCGCTCCATCGTCTGCAAGCGCTGCAGGTCGCGCTGGCGCAAAAGGTCGGCCTCCTCGTCGTCCATTTCGGCAAAATCCTTTTTGTCCAGCAGGAATTTGTTGATGATAACGTCCTGCGCCGAAAAAAGCAGCACGCACTGCGACGGCAGCCCGTCACGCCCGGCACGGCCTGCCTCCTGGTAATAATTCTCCATGCTCTGGGGCATGTTGTAGTGCAGCACGAACCGCACGTTGGACTTGTCAATGCCCATGCCAAAGGCGTTCGTCGCCACAATGACCGGCGCGGTGTCGTAGATGAAGTCATTCTGATTTTTGCGGCGTGCTTCGGCGGACAGGCCCGCGTGGTACTTTGTGGCCGCAAAGCCGTATTCGGTCAGAAGCTCCTGCAGCTTGTCCACATTCTTGCGGGTAGCGCAGTAGATGATGCCGCTCTCGCCGGGGTGGTCGCGCAGATATTGGATGACAAAATCGTCCTTGCGGCGGGTGCGCTCGACCTGAAAGTAGAGGTTGGGCCGGTCAAAGCCGGTCACAAGCACCTTTGGGTCGTGGAGCCGCAGCGTGCAGACAATGTCGTCCTTGACCTCCCGCGTGGCTGTGGCCGTGAACGCCGACACGATGGGGCGGCGGGGCAGACTGTCGATGAAGTCGAGGATCTTTAAGTAGCTCGGGCGGAAATCCTGTCCCCACTGGCTGATGCAGTGCGCCTCATCCACCGTGACCATCGAGATGTCCGCCCCCGCGGCAAAGCTGCGGAACACCGGGCTTTCCAGGCGTTCGGGCGCGACGTAGACGAGCTTGTAGCTGCCCTCGGCGGCCAGGTCCAGCGCGCGGGCGATCTGTGTTTCGGTCAGCGACGAGTTGATAAACGCCGCATGGATGCCCGCTGCGTTCAGCCCCTTGACCTGGTCCTGCATCAGCGAGATCAGCGGCGAGATGACGAGCGTCAGCCCCGGCAGCAGCAGGGCAGGGACCTGATAGCAGAGCGACTTGCCCGCGCCGGTGGGCATGATGGCCAGCGCGTCCCGCCCGGCCAGAAGGGCGCTGACGATCTCCTCCTGCCCGGGGCGGAAGGAGTCGTAGCCGAAATATCGTTTTAACGCTTCACGCGGAGTCATGAAGAGCCTCCTGAACTTTTTCTTCCATTATACCACATCCGCACCCCTGCGGCCAGCGAAACGCGCACTTTACACCGCGCACCGTCTGCGGTATACTGGTAGCAAACCATAAAAACAGGAGCTGTCGCTATGATTCTGGATATTGTTGTGGACGTACAAAAGGACTTTATCACGGGTGCGCTGGCGAACCCCCAGGCACAGGCCAACGTGGCCCACCTGGCCGAGACCGTTAAGGCCCATGCCCGGGCCGGGCACTGGCTGTTCCTGACGCGGGACACCCACCCCGACAACTACCTTGCCACGCGGGAGGGACGCCACCTGCCTGTGGAGCACTGCATCGAGGGCGAGGACGGCTGGAACTTTGCGCCCGAGCTGGAGAACGCGCTGGACGGTACCGAGCCCGAGGTCTGCCACATCGTCAACAAGCCCTCCTTCGGCAGCTATATGCTGCCGAGCGAGATCCTTGACGAGCTGATGTCCCACAACAAGGCCGTGGACGACATTGAAAAGATCGTCATCTACGGCTACTGCACCGACATCTGCGTCATCAGCAACGCCATGGTGCTGCGTGCGGCCTTCCCGGAGACGGAAATCGAAATCCTGTCCGACTGCTGCGCCGGGGTCACGCCCCAGTCCCACCAAACGGCGCTGGACGCCATGCGGGCGTGCCAGTTCACAATCGTATAAAGCGTATAAAGGCAAAATTGAAACCGACGCACTCTTGCGTTTCTCACCGCATTGTGTTATACTTTACACCGTAAAACTGAATACGACAGCAGGTGCCTTTTTATGCCGCCGTTCGGCGCATGGGAAAGGGTAAAAGGGAAGCGGGTGCAAATCCCGCACGATCTCGTCACTGTGATAAGGGAGCCTGCCGCCAGGGTGCATCTGCACCGGTCACTGGGTTTTGACCCGGGAAGGCGGCGGCAGGCGTTGAGCTTTCAGCCAGGAAACCTGCCTGCTGCCGGGTACGGGGGCGCACCGCCCCAGATCACGAGGAATTGGTTGTACCGCAAAGCACCTGCTTAAAATACGGGGTCTTTTGTGTTGCCATTCTGCACGCAAAAGACCTCGTTTTTTACGGGGTCAATTTCCGTGTGTCCTGCTGTTCTCTCCCGTACTGTCTCCAGGCTTTAAACAAGGAAAGGAAGCAAAAACACATGAGAAGGATCACCTACAGAAAAGCTGCCGCCGTCGCCATGGCCGCAGCACTGTCCGCCGCCCTGCTGGTCGGCTGCGTAAGCACCGCCGCGAGCACTGACAGCGCTGCCGCGAGCACCGTCGCCGGCGAAAGCGCCGCAGAAAGCACCGCAGAAGATGCAGAAAAGACCGCAGACGAGGGAGATGCAGACGAAGTGGCCGCTAAGAACTGCGCCGATTTGATCGACGCCATCTACGTGCAGGAGCGCAGCGCCGACACCGATGCCCAGTGCGAGGCCGCCAAGGCTGCCTGGGATGCCCTGACCGACACCCAGAAGGAGCTGGTCGAGGGCGAGAACGCAGACCCCGACTACTTTGGCCGCGACACCGGCGACGCCGGCAAGGACGACCCGCGCAATGCCGACGACATCGGCGAGAATGAGCTGCTGGTCGTCAGCTTCGGCACCTCCTTCAACGGCAGCCGCGCCGCTGACATCAAGGGCATCGAGGACGCCCTGCAGGCCGCCTACCCGGATTGGAGCGTCCGCCGCGCCTTCACCGCGCAGATCATCATCAACCACGTTCAGGCCCGCGACGGCGAGAAGATCGACAACATGGACCAGGCGCTTGATCGTGCCGTTGCCAACGGCGTCAAGAATCTGGTTGTCCAGCCTACGCACCTGATGCACGGCGCCGAGTACGACGAGATGTGCGAGGCGGTTGAGCAGTACAGGGACAAGTTCGACAGCGTTGCCATTGCCGAACCCCTGCTGGGCGAGGTCGGCGAAGATGCCACCGTCATCAACGCCGACAAGGAGGCCGTGGCCGCCGCCATCACCGCCGAGGCCGTCAAGACCGCCGGATATGACGACGTCGCTGCCGCTGCTGCGGACGGCACCGCCTTTGTCTTTATGGGCCACGGCACGTCCCACACCGCCAAGGTCAGCTACAGCCAGATGCAGACCGCGATGCAGACGCTGGGCTATGACAACGTCTTTATCGGCACCGTCGAGGGTGAGCCCGAGGACACCGCCTGCGACGCCGTTATCGAGAAGGTCAAGGAGGCCGGTTACACCAAGGTCATCCTGCGCCCGCTGATGGTCGTCGCCGGTGACCACGCCAACAACGACATGGCCGGTGCCGAGGACGATTCCTGGCTGAGCCAGTTCAACGCCGCCGACTGCTTTGAGAGCGTCGACACCCAGATCGCAGGTCTGGGCGAGATCGGCGACATCCAGCAGCTCTACGTTGACCACGCCGGGGCCGCCATCGATTCCCTGAACGGCTGAGAAAGACCCATTCTGCCCGGAGGGTAAGCTCCGGGCAGTTTTTTGGTTTTTGGGAAAGCGCGGCAGGGACCGGGCATATCCGGCCTGCGTCCGATGTGATGCCCTGCCACGCCGTAGGGGCGGATTCTATATCCGCCCGCGCTGCCTCCCGCTATTGCTTGATAAATATGTATAGAATGAGGTAAGGAAAGCATGAAAAAGCTCCAACTCGCATCCCTGACTCTCGCTGCCCTGCTGCTGGCGGGCTGCGGTGCGTCCGCCGCGTCCACCGCCGAGAGCACGTCCGAGGCGGTCTCCACGGAAGAAACCGCCCCTGCCGCCACCGCGGCCCCGGCCCCTGCCGTCACGAAAGCCCAGGCCCCCGCTGCCGCGCTGCCGGACGGCGTATACACCGCTAAGTTCAACACCGACAGCAGTATGTTCCATGCCAACGAAGCCGTGGACGGCATGGGCACGCTGACGGTGGAAAACGGCACGATGACCTTCCACGTCAGTCTGCAGTCCCAGAAGATCGTCAACCTGTATCCGGGCATGGCCGCCGAGGCCCCCGCCCACGAGAGCGACTGGCTGCAGCCTACCGTTGACACGGTGACCTACTCCGACGGCACCAGCGACGAAGTATACGGCTTTGACATCCCCGTTGCGGCTGTCGATGCTGATTTCCAGCTGGCCATCCTCGGCACCAAGGGCACCTGGTATGACCATACGGTCAGCATCTCCGATGCCGAGCCTGCGGCAGAGGATGCGGCTGCGGCAGCCGTCGAGATCCCCGCCGACGGCAGCTACACCTGCGCTGTGACGCTGGAGGGCGGCAGCGGACGCGCCACCGTCGAAAGCCCCGCCGCGCTGACTGTGGCCGACGGTATTATGACTGCGACCATCGTCTGGAGCAGCCCGAACTATGACTATATGCTCGTTGACGGCGAAAAGTACCTGCCCGTCAACACCGACGGCAACTCGACGTTTGAAATCCCCGTTGCCGCGCTGGATACCGCGCTGGCCGTCACGGCGGACACCGTCGCCATGAGCACCCCGCACGAGATCGACTATACCCTGACCTTTGACAGCGCGACGCTGGCCGCCGCCGAATGAGGCGCGCGGCAGCTTTTGCCCTGCCCGCCCTGCTGCTGGCAGGGTGCGCGGCTGCATCCCAGGCTCCCGCGCAAACAGACGCCCTGACGATAGAAAACCGCTATCCGCTGGAATATGCGAAGCAGTTCACGGTGGATGTGTGTGCGGGCGGCTATGACCTCATCACGATTGACGGCAGCCGCTATCTCGTCGTGCCGGAGGGGGCCGCTGCGCCCGCTGATCTGGACGCAGACATCACCGTTTTGCAGCAGCCTATCCAAAATATCTACCTTGTGTCGTCGTCCGCGATGGATCCCATCATCAGCATTGGCGGGCTGGGGGCTGTGGCACTGTCCGGCACGCAGGCCGAAAACTGGTACCTCGACGCGGCCCGCACCGCCATGGAGCAGGGCGAGATCGCCTACGCGGGCAAATACAGCGCGCCCGATTACGAGACGATCCTGTCTGCCGACTGCGGCCTTGCCATCGAGAACACAATGATCTACCACACGCCCGAGGTGAAGGAGCAGCTCGAAAAATTCGGCGTGCCGGTCCTCGTCGAGCGCTCGAGCTACGAGAGTGACCCGCTGGCCCGGATGGAATGGGTCAAGCTGTACGGCATCCTGCTGGGCAGAACCGAGGAGGCCGAGCGCGTTTTTGACGACGCTGTGCAGCGCATTGCACCGCTGCTGGATGAGGAACCCACCGGTAAGACTGCGGCGTTCTTCTCCATCACCTCAAACAATCTCGCCACGGTGCGCAAGGGCGGTGATTACGTCGCCAAGATGATCGGGCTGGCGGGCGGCAGCTACGTCTTTGCCGACCTGACGGACAGCGGCAACAATCTGGCGACTGTCAATATCTCGCTCGAGGATTTCTACGCCGGGGCGCGTGACGCCGATGTGCTGCTCTACAACAGCACGATTGAGGGCGAGCTGCGCACAATGGATGAGCTGCTCGCCAAATGTCCGATGCTGGCGGACTTCAAGGCCGTGCAAAGCGGCAGCGTTTGGTGTACGTCGCAGAGCCTTTTCCAGCAGAGCATGGAGCTGCCGGAGCTGATCCTGGATATGAACAGGGTGTTCACCGAGGATAACCCGGACGACAGTGAATTGACATTTTTGACGAAGCTGCACTGAAAATTTAACGCGGCGGCAAAAACAGGCGCACAAAACCATGGCGCATCCGTAGGGGCGCATTCCATATCCGCCCGCACCATTGCCGCCCGCCGCAAAGGGAACCACGCATGCACACCTCCAAACGCATGACAATTGCATACCTCGCCATGGCGGCGGCCCTGCTGGCGCTGTTTGCGCTCAACCTGTTCTGGGGCAGCATTGCGCTCTCCCCGGCGGACATCGCGGCGGCCCTGCTGGGCCGCCGCACAAACGCGCTGGCGGCTGACATCCTGCTGCAGCTGCGCCTGCCGCGCGCTGTCATGGTCGTGCTGCTGGGGGCGGCGCTCTCGGTGGCCGGGTATCTGCTGCAAACGTTTTTTGCCAACCCGATTGCCGGACCGTTCGTCATGGGCATTTCCAGCGGGGCCAAGCTGGCTGTGGCGCTGACGATGGTCGTCTTTTTGAACCGCGGTCTGCTCACCGGCTCACTGACGCTGATTCTGGCGGCGTTTGCCGGGGCCATGGCGGCCATGCTGTTTGTGCTGGCCGTGGCACGCCGCGTGCAGCAGATGAGCATTTTGGTTATCTGCGGCGTCATGATCGGCTACATCTGCTCGGCCGTCACCGATATTGTCGTCGCCTTCGCGCAGGATTCCAACATCGTCAACCTGCACAACTGGTCGATGGGCAGCTTCTCCGGCATGACCTGGGGCAATGTCGCCACGGCGGCGGCCATCGTTCTGCCCTGCCTGGCCGCCGCGTTTTTGCTCTCCAAGCCGATGGCTGCCTACCAGCTGGGCGAAAGCTACGCCGCCAGCGTCGGCGTGCCGGTGCGGGCGTTTTCCGTGGTGCTTGTGCTGCTGTCAAGCCTGCTGGCGGCCTGCGTCACGGCATTTGCCGGACCGATCTCCTTCGTCGGCATTGCGGTGCCGCATCTGGTAAAACATACGCTGGGCAGTGCAAAACCGCTGCGGGTGCTGCCGGGCTGCGCACTGGGCGGCGCGGCATTCTGCCTGCTGTGCGACCTGATCGCCCGCAGCCTGTTTGCACCCACCGAGCTGTCCATCAGCTCGGTCACAGCGGTGTTCGGTGCGCCGGTGGTCATCTGGCTGCTTGTGCGCCGCCACAGCGGGGAGGGCACGGTATGAGCTGTTGTGAAACGCAAAATCTCGCCGTCGGCTACGGTGCGCCGCTGCTGCGGGACATTGCCCTGCACGCCGAGCGCGGCAAAATTCTGGCGCTCATCGGTCCGAACGGCGCGGGCAAATCCACCCTTTTAAAAACGCTGGCCGGGCAGCTGGCGGCGCAGGGCGGCGCGGTGCTGCTGGACGGGCAAGACCTGACGGCCTACACCCCCAACGCCCGGGCGCGCAAGCTGGCGCTGATGCTGCCCCACACGGCCCGCACCGAGCTGACGTCCTGCTTTGAGGTCGCCGCCGCCGGGCGCTACCCCTACACCGGGCGGCTGGGCATTTTGTCCGATGCCGACAGGCAGCAGGTGCATGACGCCCTGTGCCTTGTCCGGGCGGAGGAGCTGGAGGACCGCGATTTTGCCAGGATCAGCGACGGCCAGCGCCAGCGCGTGCTGCTGGCCCGCGCGGTCTGCCAACAGCCGGAAATTTTGCTTCTGGACGAGCCAACGTCGTTTTTAGACGTAAAGGGCAAGGCGGAGCTCATGGACATCCTGCAAGTGCTGGCACATGAGAAGAATGTGGCCGTCATCGTGACGCTGCATGAGCTGGAGCTGGCCCAAAGGCTGGCCGACGCCGTTGTCTGCGTTGCGCCGTCTGGTGTGTCCGCTGTGCTGGCACCGCAGGACGCCTTTGCACAGGACAATATCTGTGCGCTGTTTGGACTGAGCACTGACCAATACGCGGTGCTGTTTGCTGGGCGCGGCGCAAAGCCGAAGCCCCAATTTGAGCACTACATCCGCAGCGGGCAGCGTTTGCTGCGCTGCGGCTACACCACCGGCACCTGTGCGGCGCTGGGGGCGGCGGGCGCGGCGCGGCTGCTGCTGACCGGCCACGCGCCGGAAAGCGTTGGTCTGCGCACGCCCAAGGGCATCGTCGTGGAGGTCGCACCGCAGTTCTGCCGTCTGACGGCAGACGGGGCCGCGTGCGCCATCGTCAAGGACGGCGGCGACGACATCGACGCCACGACGGGTCTGCCGGTCATTGCCGCGGTCACACTGCTGCCCGACGCGCCGCGCACCGTTACAATTGACGGAGGGGCGGGGGTGGGCCGTGTGACAAAGCCCGGCCTCGACCAGCCCGTCGGCGCGGCAGCCATCAACCGTGTGCCGCGGCAGATGATAACCGAGGCGCTTTTGCGGGAGGCGGACGCCGTCGGCTACGGCGGTGGGTTCGCGGTGGTCATCTCCATCGAAGGCGGCGAGGCTGCGGCCAAGCGCACCTTCAACCCGCATCTGGGGGTCGAGGGCGGCCTGTCGGTGCTGGGCACCAGCGGCATTGTGGAGCCGATGAGCCAGCAGGCACTTCTGGATACGCTGCAAATCGAAATCCACCAGGCAGCGTTGAAAAGCCGCCGCCTGATCTTAGCCCCCGGCAACTACGGGCTGGACTACCTGGCCGCCAACTACCCCGCGCTGCACGAGATCCCTGTCGTCAAAATCTCAAATTTTATCGGCGAGGCGCTGGATATGGCAGCGGCGGAGCACTTTGCGGAGGTGCTGCTCGTCGGGCATGTGGGCAAGCTCGTCAAGCTGGCGGGCGGCATCATGAACACCCACTCCCGCTGTGCCGACTGCCGCACTGAGCTGTTCTGCGCCCATGCGGCGCTCTGCGGCGCGGACGCGGCGACCTGCCGCGCCCTGATGGACGCCGCCACGACAGACGCCTGTCTGGACATTCTGGACGCCGCGCAGCTGCGGGAGCCGGTCATGGCCAGCCTGCTCACAGCGATCCAGACGCATCTGGACCGCCGCGCGGCGGGGGCGTTCAAGGTCGGCGCGGTGCTGTTCTCAAACCGGAACGGCCCGCTGGGGCAGACAAAAACTGCCGATACACTGTTGAAATTGTGGAAGGAAGCCTGACATGGTACATTTTGTGGGGGCCGGTCCCGGCGCACCGGACCTGATTACCCGGCGCGGCGCGGCCCTGCTGCAAACGGCGGACTGCATCATCTACGCGGGCAGCCTAGTCAACCCGGCGCTGCTGGGGCTGGCGGGGCCGGACTGCGCCATCTGTAACAGCGCCGAGATGACGCTGGAGCAGGTGCTTGCCGCCATGAAAGAAAACGAAGCAGCGCACAAAACCACCGTGCGCCTGCACACGGGCGACCCCTGCCTGTACGGCGCGATCCGGGAACAGATGGACGCGCTGGACGCCATGGGCATTGCCTACGACGATACGCCCGGCGTGTCGAGCTTCTGCGGTGCGGCGGCGGCGCTGAACGCCGAGTACACGCTGCCCGGCGTCAGCCAGACCGTCATCATCACCCGCATGGAGGGCCGTACCCCTGTGCCCGAAGGTGAGCGGCTGGCCGCGCTGGCCGCCCACGGGGCGACGATGGTCATTTTCCTCTCCATCGGCCTGATCGACAGGGTGCAGGATGCGCTTCTGCAGGGCGCGTACACCGCCGCGACCCCTGCCGCCGTTGTCTACAAGGCAACGTGGCCGGAACAGAAAATTGTACATTGCACCGTCGGAACTCTGGCTGAAAGCACCCGCACGGCGGGCATCACCAAGACGGCGCTCATCGTCGTCGGGGACTTTTTGGCCGCACAGTATGACCGCAGCAAGCTGTACGACCCGGCGTTCACAACGGAGTTCCGCAGGGGGACGGACCGATGACCTGCGCGTACATTGCGTTCACGGCGCGGGGACTGGCGCTGGCGCAGCAGCTGGCGGCAGCCTGCCCCGGCAGCGTGGCCCGCGGCGGTGCGGACGGCGTCCGCCTGACCGATTGGACCGCTGCACAGTTTGCACAAAGCGACGCACTGATTTTTGTAGGAGCTGCCGGGATCGCGGTGCGGGCCATCGCGCCACACTGCCGCAGCAAGGCTGCAGACCCCGCCGTCGTTGTGCTGGATGAGGGTGGGCAGTTCGCCATTCCGCTGCTGTCGGGGCATCTGGGCGGCGCAAACGAGCTGGCGCAGCGGCTGGCGGCGGTCTGCCATGCCGTGCCGGTCATCACGACGGCCACCGACGGACGCGGCGTTTTTGCCGTGGACGAGTGGGCCAAGCGCCAGAACTGCGCCGTGGCCGAGCCGGAGCGCATCCGCTACGTGAGCGGGGCATTGCTGGCCGGGCAGAGCGTTTGCTATGCCGCCGACTGGGCTGTTTCCGGCACGCCGCCCGCGGGTGTGGAGCCTGCCGCCGCCGCTGACCGCGCAGATTTTGCGCTGACGCTGACCCCGACGGGTGAGGCGCTGCACCTGATCCCCCGCATTGCGGTGTTGGGTGTCGGCTGCAAGCGCGGCACGACGGCGGAAAAGTTGGAAACAGTCTTTGCGGCCTTCTGCGCGGAGCATCATTTTGCCCCGCAGGGCATTGTCCGCGCAGCCAGCATTGACTTGAAAAAGGATGAGCCGGGTCTGGCGGCGTTCTGCCGGGCGCACGACTGGAAGATGGACTTTTATACCGCCGCTGCCCTGCGCACGGCTAAAGGCCGCTTTACGTCCTCCGGCTTTGTGCAGAGCATCACGGGTGTGGACAATGTCTGTGAACGCGCGGCGGTGCTGGCTGCAGACGGGGTGCTGTTCATCCCGAAGTGGGCGCGGGACGGCGTGACCCTTGCCGTGGCGCTGGCCCCCTTTGCCCCGGATTGGAGATGGAAAAATGATGAACCGTAGTCTTGTGTATGTGGTGGGCCTCGGCCCGGGCGGTGCGCAGTATTTGACCGCCCAGGCGCAGACTGCCCTGCAGGCCGCCGACGTGCTGTGCGGCTACACGGTCTACATCGACCTTGTACGCCCGCTTTACCCGGATAAAGAGGTCTACGCTACCGGCATGACGCGGGAGCTTGACCGGTGCCGTTGGGCGCTGGAAACGGCAAAGGGCGGCAAGACGGTGGCGCTCGTCTGCTCCGGTGACGCCGGGGTCTACGGCATGGCCAGCCCGCTGTTGGAGCTGGCGGAGCACTGCCCGGAGGTAGAGGTCGAGATCGTGCCCGGCCTGACTGCCGCTTTGAGCGGGGCCGCGGTGCTGGGTGCGCCGTTGGCACACGATTTTTGCGTGATTTCGCTGTCGGACCGGCTGACGCCGTGGGCCGTCATTGAAAAGCGGCTGGCCTGCGCCGCGGCGGGGGATTTCTGTCTGGCGCTCTACAACCCGTCGTCCAAAGGCCGCGCCGACTACCTGCAAAAGGCCGTTCGCATTCTGCGGGACAACGGCAAGGGCCCGGACACGGTCTGCGGGCTGGTGCGCTGCATTGGCCGTGACGGCCAGACCGCACGGCTGCTGACGCTGGCCGAGCTGGCGGACACCGCCGTGGATATGTTCACAACGGTCTTTGTCGGCAACGCTGCAACGCAGATTTTACATGGCAGAATGGTTACGCCAAGGGGGTATCGCGGCGTATGAATGTGGTGGTTTTCAGCGGTACAACGGAGGGGCGCAGCTTCTCCCGCGCGCTGGCGGCGCTCGGCGCGGCGGTCACGGTCTGCGTGGCGACAGAGCTGGGGGCCGAGGAACAGGGCTGCGCCGACGGCATCACGGTGCGCACCGGGCGGCTGGACGCCGAAGGAATGACGGCGCTGCTGCGCGGTGCGGCGCTCTGCGTTGACGCGACCCACCCGTATGCCGCCGAGGCAACGCGCAATATCCGTGCGGCGGCAGCGGCGGCGGAAGTTGAATATCACCGTCTGCTGCGCCCCGCCAGCCCCCTGCCCGCGGGCAGTGTGGTGCTGGCCGATGCCGCCCGGGCCGCCGCGTATTTGGCAGACAGACCGGGGCGCGTCCTGTTGGCGACGGGTGCCAAGGAGCTGCCCGCCTTCGCAGCGCTCGACCCGGCGCGGCTCTACCCGCGCGTTCTGCCGACGCTGGCAGGTATCGCAGCATGCGAGGCAGCGGGCGTTCCGCACCGCAATATCCTTGCGATGCAGGGGCCTTTTACGAAAGAATTAAATGCGGCGCTGCTGCACCAGTTCCATATCGACTATATGGTCACGAAGGACGGCGGCGCGGCGGGCGGCTTTGCCGAAAAGGCCGAGGCCGCCGCCCGGTGCGGCGTGCAGCTCATTGTGCTGCGCCGCCCGGACGACGAGGGCGAGACCGCTGACACAATTTTACAGCGATGCAGGGAGCTTTTATGAAGATCACATTGGTGGGCATGGGCAGCGGAGCGCCCGGCAGCCTGACAGCGGCGGGGCTGGAGACGCTGCGCGGAGCGGAGCTGATCATCGGCGCGCGCCGCCTGTTGGAAAACCTGCCCGAGGGCTGCACGGCAAACCGCGTAGCCCTCTATAAAACGGACGAAATTTGCGCATTGTTGCGGCAAACAGATTGCGCGGAGGCCGCGGTGGCTTTCAGCGGCGACACGGGCTTCTACTCCGGCGCGGCGGCGCTCTGCCGCGTATTGGACGACGCGGGTCTGCCGTACACGGTGCTGCCCGGCGTTTCCAGCGTGCAATTATTGGCCGCGGCGCTGGGCCGCCCGTGGCAGGGCTGGCGGCTCGTCTCCGCCCACGGCTGTGCGTGTGACCCGGTT
>OGHH01001617.1_pt1 | contig 15711 bp, 13 predicted proteins | sample 1571471 | NCBI WGS metagenome assembly OGHH01 (sample SAMEA2581936, study PRJEB24529) | metagenome | biome: Human gut stool | place: China | collected 2011
AAGAGGCTCCTGCCGAACGCGAGCCGCGACAGTGAGACGCTGGCCGCGATCTCTGCTAACCTCTCTGCCGATCTTTTGGGCCTTGGCAACGCGGCCACGCCGCTCGGCATCCGCGCCGCCTGCCGTATGAGCCGCGGCTGCAAGGGTACCGCATCGGATGAGCTGTGCCTGCTCGTCGTTTTGAATACGGCGTCCATTCAACTGTTGCCCACCACACTCGCAGGCGTGCGCGCTTCGCTCGGCACCGCCGACCCGTTCGACATTCTGCCCGCCGTGTGGCTGACATCGCTTCTGTCCGTCCTCGCAGGGCTCCTTGCCGCAAAGCTCTTCGCCCACTTCTGGAGGAATTGAACCTATGGCGCTCTCTACGCTCATCGTGCCCGTACTGCTCACCTTCACGGCCTGCTTTGCCCTCGGCAAGCGTGTCGACGTCTACTCCGCCCTCACCAAAGGCGCGGAGGAGGGACTCACGGTGCTGCTGCACATTCTGCCGTCACTCATCGCGCTGCTCTCCGCCGTCTACATGTTCCGTGCATCCGGCGCGATGGAGGCGCTCAGCGCGCTTTTAGCCCCCGCACTCGACAAGATCGGCATTCCTGCCGAGACTGCGCCGCTTCTCTTCATCCGCCCCATCTCCGGCAGCGGCGCGCTGGCTGTCGGATCGGAGATCATGGACTCCTACGGCGTCGATTCCTATGTCGGCCGCGTTGCGGCGGTCATGCTCGGCTCGAGCGAAACGACGTTCTACACCGTCGCCGTCTATTCCGGCGCGGCGGGCATCACGAAAACGCGCTACACCATCCCCGCCGCGCTCTGCGCCGATGCGGTGATGTTCCTCGCATCCGCGTTTTTTGTGCGGCTACTCATGGGCGCGTAAAAAGGAGCCGCCGCAGGCAGCTCCTTTTCCTTTATTCTTCTGTTCTCACGCGGATGCGCAGGGCACATTTTCCTCTCTGCCCGCCGATAGTAATTGCATAGCGCAGGGCCAGCATCCCGCCGTCCTCGTCGAGCTTCCACTTGACCGACTCCGCCTTCACTGCGACCGGCAAGGTTCCGTAGGGCACGGCATAGAATGAGGTGTGCTCCTTCCCCTCCGCAAAGACCATCTCGCTCGTCACCTCGCCCGTGCGCGTCAGAATGATGCTGTCCGGCGCGAGGGCAAGGCGCGTCGCGGTGGTCACCTTGCCGTCCCCGTCCGTTTCCTCATAGCGCAGGAGATAGCCGTCGCACGTTTCCTCCATCGTGCCGCGCACGCGGAGATCTGAGCTGTCGGCGCTCATGCCTTCGTATTGCTGCTCGCCGTGCACGGTGAGCCAAACGTTTCTTTTCATACAGTCCTCTTTCTCATTTGTTTCTGTCATCATACTACGGCGGGGAGTAGGACACAAGGCGCATTTGCATTTTTTATGCGTTTCCCTGTTTTTGCTATGGTAAAACGCAAAAGTGCGTGCTATAATCTCTGCTAAGCAGATTCTCTGTTCCGTCAAAGGAGGCGTCACTATGAAAATTGATCTGACGGAAAAGCAATTCCGCCGTCTTCTTGATCTGGTCTACGTCGGCAACTGGGTGATGAACTCCACCCGCGGCGACGACCGTATCCGCGAATACGACGATGTAGAGAGCACCGTATTCGCCAACTGTCTCTCCCACGGCATGGTGCCGCTGGTCGAGGCCTATCAGGGCGAACTGATCCCCTCGCGCGCGTTTGCCGAGGGCGGCATCCACGAGGCCATCATGGCCTACGAGGACACGATGTTTTTCGAAATTCTCGCTCAGGAGCTTGCCCTGCGCGATATGGACAGCGACGCGCCCACGCCCGAAAATGTCGACGAGCTGCGCGAGCGCATGGACACCTACTTAGGCGAATTCGAGCAGCACGGCACCGACAACATCACCGTAGAAATGTAAAAGTGGAGTCCGTATTCTTTTTCGCGGCCACAGCCGCGAAATGATCTCAAATCATTTTTCCGACGACCGGCGCGTCGGAAAAATACTTTACGCGGAGCGCGTGTCTAGCCGCCCTGCGGGCGGCGAGGCACGAAGCAGAGCGCAACCCCTATTTTTTAAGGATGCCATAGGCATCCTTAAAAAATAATCACGTCTTGATTCCCATCGTCTCCCACTTGCCGCTGCGGTAGCGCAGGAAGAAGATGACACTGCGCACCGACCAGTCCACGATCGCGTGCGCGAACCATACGCCGATAACGCCGTAGCCCATGTACTTGCCCAGCACATACGCAAGCATCACGCGCACGATCCACATCGTCAGCATGCTGGCGAGCATCGTGAACTTCGCGTCGCCCGCCGCGCGCAGGAAGCCCGGCACCATGAACGCCGGCACCCAGATGAAGATGGCCGAAATGCCGTGGATCATCGCGACCGTGACGGCCAGCTTTTCCGCCTCGGGAGAAACGTTGTAGACGCGCATGATGAGTGGCAGCAGCGCGATGATCGTCAGGTTGACGGCCGCCATGATGCCGTACGTCCACTTGGCGATCTTTTTGAGATATGCGCGCGCCTGATCGAATTCACCCGCGCCGACGCACTGGCTCACGACTGCGGCAAGGCCCAGGTTGAGCGCCTGGCCCGCAAAGCAGTTGAAGTTTCCAAGGGTGTTGCCAATGGCGTTCGCCACCATCGATGCCGTACCGAACGTCGAAATCAGGCTGAAAAGCACGAGACGCCCCAGCTGGAACATGCCGTTTTCGACGCCGCTTGGCACGCCGATGTAGAAGATGTTCTTCATCAGGCGCATATTGAGGTGGAAGCCGCGGATATCAGAAAGGTGCAGCATCAGATCGCGGTTGAAGAGCAGCGAGAGGATGACGACTGCCGCGACCGTGCGGGACACGAGCGTCGGGATCGCGACGCCCGCGACGTCCATACCGAAGCCAAAGATCAAAACGGCGTTGCCGATCACGTTGATACTGTTCATCAGGAGCGAAACTTTGAGCGACACGTCGCTGTGGCCCATCGTGCGGAACAGCGCCGCGCCGCCGTTGTAGAGCGCGATGCCCGGAATGGATGCCATCACATATAAATAATAAGTGTTCGTCGCCGCCATGACGTCGGGCTCGATATGGCCGAACATCACGGTCAATATCTGCGTGCGGAAGAGGTACAGCAGCGCCACGAAGAAGATCGACACCGCGCCGAGCAGCGCGATGAGCTGCTGGCCCGCGTTGCAGGCGTCCTCCTTCTGTCTTTGTCCGATGTACTGGCCCGCAACGGCTGCGCCGCCGGTCGCCATCGCCGAGAAAATGTAGATCATCAGATTGCTGATCGAATCGACCAGCGACACCGCGCTGATCGCCGCGTCGCCGACGGTCGCGACCATCAGCGAGTCAGCAAGTCCCACCGTGATGGCCAAAAACTGCTCGAGCAGCAGCGGCCACATCAGCGCGACGAGCTGGTGGTTCGTAAACATCATATCCTTGTCAGCGCGCACCGGCGCTGCCAGCTTGCCCATGCTTTCACTCTCCTTGTATCGTTTGAGCCTGTATCATAAGCCATTTGCCGTTGTTTGTCAACGCCGCGTCAAAGAAGATACGGTTTCAGTGCCGTGCCCCAGACTTCGACGAGCTTTTCCTTCGTCCATCTGGCGTTAGCCGGCGAGGTGGACGGCAGTTGGACGGCCTCGCGCCCGAGCTTCGCGCGGCAGTATTTTTTGTAGCAGGCGTAGGACGTGCCGCCGTTGCAGAAGATGGCCTGAATGTCCGCCGCATCCAAAATGACGGACAGATCGTTCGGCACAACGTTCGTGATGCTCGCATCCGACGATCCCACGATCTCACATGAGCCGATGGTGTCCCACATGGCGACGCCGCGGCGCAGGACCATCGCTTTCTTCTCTTCGACCGTCTTCGGCGTTTTCTCGCCCAGAACAGCGGCGAGCGTCGGCCAGAAGCGGTTCTGCGGGTGCGCGTAGAAGAACGCCGCCTCCCTTGACTTGACCGACGGGAACGAGCCCAAGATCAGCACGCGCGACTTTTCGTCATACAGCGGCGGAATATTATGGACCTGCGTCTTAAGCTCCATTTTCTCGTCCCCTTTCTGCCTTTTTCGCCATTTTAACACAGGAACATCAAATCGCCAAGTCCCGTTTCACGCGCCTGCGCCCGCTTTGCAGTGGAAATGGGTTGGCTTTTTGCAAAAATCATGCTATGATAAAATTGATATATAATAAAATGTAAGCGCCCGCCTCATGCGGGCGCGGCCATCTTTGAGAAAGGACCGCTATGAAAGACGACGACAATCACATTCTTCTTTTAGAAAAGGGCAAGCGAGGCCTCTTGCAGATCATCTTCGGCCGCACGGGCATCATCATCGTTTCGCTGATCGTGCAGATCTTGTTCCTCTTTGCCGCCTTTTACAAGCTCGAGGGCTTTCTGCCCTACTTCTGGGGCGGCAACACGCTGCTGTCGGCGGCAGTCGTGCTGTTTCTGTTCGGCAACGACGACAACCCGACCATCAAGCTCACGTGGTTTTTCATCCTCGCGGTGCTGCCGGTGTTCGGCTTGATTCTGTATGTTTACATCAAGACCGACCTCGGCCACCGGCTGATGATCCGCCGCTACAACGACATCCTGTCGCAGACGGGGCACTTCGCCCCCTCGGAAAGCGCGTGTTCCAAGGAGGAATTACCGGAGGAGCTCCAAAGCCTTGCCTCCTACCTGAATTCCTGCGGCTTCCCCTGCTATCAAAACACACAGGTGCAATACTTCCCCCTCGGCGACGATGCGTTCGAGGTCATGTGCGACGAGATCCAAAAGGCCGAGCACTTCATCTTCCTCGAGTATTTCATCGTCAGGGAGGGCTACATGTGGGGCCGCATCCTTGAAATTCTCAAGGAAAAGGTCAACGCGGGCGTCGAGGTGCGCGTGCTGTACGACGGCACCTGCGCGGTCGCACTCCTCCCCTATTCCTACCCGCAGAAGCTCGAAAAGCTCGGCATTGCCTGCAAGATGTTCGCGCCTCTCCGCCCGTTCGTCTCCACGCACTACAACTACCGCGACCACCGCAAGATCATGGTCATCGACGGCAAGATCGGCTTCACAGGCGGCATCAACCTCTCCGACGAGTACATCAACCGCACCTCGCGCCTCGGCCACTGGAAGGATACAGCCATTGCCCTGCGCGGCGACGCCGTGCGCAGCCTGACGCTAATGTTTTTGCAGATGTGGGACGTCAGCTCCGTGCACTTTACGCCCGAAGTCTACAGCAAGTATCTCGACATGCCGCAGCCGGTGCGCGAAAAGGAAGCGGGCTATGTCATCCCCTACGGCGACAGCCCACTCGACCGCGACCTCGTCGGCGAGATGGTCTATATGGACATCATCAACCGTGCCAACCGTTACGTACACATCATGACGCCGTATCTCATCATCGACAACGAGATGATCACGGCGCTGACCTACGCCGCGCGCCGCGGCGTGGAGGTCCAGCTCATCCTGCCGCATGTGCCCGACAAGGAGATTGCCTTCTCGCTCGCGCACACGTATTACCGCAGGCTGCTTGAAAACGGCGTACAGATCTACGAGTACGAGCCGGGCTTCGTTCACGCGAAGGTCTTCGTCAGCGATGACTGCAAGGCGACCGTCGGCACGATCAATCTGGACTACCGCAGCCTGTATCACCATTTCGAGTGCGGCACATACCTCTATGCGGTGCCGGAGATCACGAAGATCGAGCAAGACTTCCAGCAGACGCTCGCCAAGTGCGTCCGCGCGGACGCAGAGCTTCTCAAAAACGACCCGTTTATGCGAAAGCTCATCGGCCCCGGCATGCGCATCATCGCCCCGCTGCTGTAAGAAGTAAAAAAGTCGAAACCGAAAGGTTTCGACTTTTTTACTTCTCAATTACTTTTCGAGCTGCTCGAGCGCGCTGCACACAGCATCGTATTCCTTCCGCACTGCCTCATAGAGCGGCTGTACGCTTTCAGGCATCGAATCCTGACCGCGCAGCGCTTCCGTCATCTGAGAGCTGGCGTGGGCGAGCGAGCCGAGGCCAAGGTTCAGCGCCACGCCCTTGAGCGTGTGCACCGCGCGGAACGCCGTGTTTGAGTGTGCAGCCCTCGTCCTTTTTCGTCAGCTCCATGCAGATCGTCGGGTCGCCCAGACGCTCTTTCGTCTCCTTCTGCATAGTGAGCGCCTTTTCAAGCTGCTGCTCCGTGATGACGCTCGACGAGACCAGAAGATCGCCCAAACGCATGTACGCCATATTCATCCGCCTCCGTCTGCTATCTGCCGATGTATGTTAAGAAGTTGTATATCAGGAAAAATGCGCTATTGCTATAAATTTTTTTCTAAATTTCTCCCCATTTCGCACATATTTTACAATCCATATTTCTTTTTTCCTCAAATTTATCGTGCATTTTTTACCGTCCGCTGACGGCTCTCCCGTTTTTTTGCGGAAACGCTTCGCCCTTTCCGCTCTTTTTTCAATCATTTCTGGCAAAACAGCAGGAAAAACCGGGAAAATTTCCCTTGAATGTTCCGTGGTTCTGTGCTAAGTTTACATTAAGTATCAAATGTTTCTTAAAAACACGCATAAACAGTTTTTGTTTGGCACTGGCTTTTCCGGTGCCTATTTTTTTGTCCGCCCGCCCCGCGGCGGCATTTTTACAAAAGAGCGCGCCCTAAAATGCGTATGAGGTCTACACTATGGTCGAAGCCAAAATCCTGATCGCGGACGATTCGAAAATGAACCAGCAGATCCTTTCCGAAATCCTCGGCGTCCACTACGAATACCTCTATGCCGACGACGGCATGCAGGCGCTCGAGCTGCTGCACTCCGAGTTCGACATCGACCTGCTGCTCGACATCAACATGCCCCGCCTCGACGGCTTCGGCGTGCTCGAGGTGATGAAGCAGCGCAACTGGCTGCAGGAGATCCCCGTCATCATCACCTCGTCCGAGGGATGGTTCTCCAGCGGGGGATACAGGTTCGACAGCTCACGGCCGACCATCTTTGCAATGATCTCTTCCTTGGTCATGTTGGCAACGTCCCACTTGCCGATGTACTGGCCATCGCGCATGATGGTGACTTCGTCCGCGATCACCTTGATCTCGTCCATCTTGTGGCTGATATAGACCAGTGCCACGCCCAGAGCCTTCAGCTCACGCATGATGCGGAACAGCGACTCAACTTCGTTTGCGGTCAGTGAGGAAGTGGGTTCGTCCAGGATCAGCACCTTGCAGTTTGCGGAAACAGCCTTTGCAATTTCCACCATCTGCATCTGTGCGATGCTCAGTGTACCCAGCTTTGCGTGGGACTTGATATCCAGCTTGAGCTTTTTCAGCAGGTCATCGGTATCTTTGTACATCTTGGCATGGTCCACGATGGTGATGGGACCAGCCTTCTTGGTGGGGTAGCGGCCCAGCCAGATGTTCTCGGCCACAGTACGGGCCGGGATAGGCTGCAGCTCCTGATGCACCATCGCGATGCCGCGGTTCAGTGCATCCAGCGGGGTGGGGATGTTGACCTTTTCGCCTTCGTACTCGATCTCGCCCTCGTCCATCTTGTAAATGCCGAACATACATTTCATCAGGGTGGACTTACCGGCACCGTTCTCGCCCATCAGGGCCATGACTTTGCCGGGGCGGAGCTCCAACTGCGCGTGGTCCAGCGCTTTCACGCCGGGGAAGGTCTTTACCACGCCTTTCATTACCAGACGGTATTCTGACATTCCTCAGAGCCTCCTTGTCTTTGGGTCTTGGAAAGTGCGTTTTTTCCGGCGGGCTCTTAAAATAAGGCGCGTGCGCGGAGATGTTTTCTCGCACGCACGCGCTTTTTAGCTTTTAATTAAGCCTTATTGGTTCACTGCGCACCTTGCAACGATAGGGTTTTGGCTGCTTACTTGATGTACTGTGCAGCGTTCTCCTTGGTGACCTTGACGTAGTCGACCCAGTAGTACTGCTCGACCTTGCTGCCCTCGACGTACAGCTTGGTAGCAGCTGCGGCGGCGGTAGCCTGGCCCACGTCATCGTTCAGAACGGTGCCGGTCATGTTGCCATCGACGACATTCTGGACAGCCTCGCTCAGTGCGTCAACACCGACCAGATAGACGTCCTTGCCGACGGTACGGCCAGCCTGCTGCAGGGACTGCAGAGCGCCCAGTGCCATTGCGTCGTTGTTGCAGAAGACGACTTCGATCTTCTCGCCGTACTGTGCCAGAGCGTTTGCAACGTCCTGCTGTGCGGTGGTCTGGTCCCAGTTATCCAGGTACTCATACAGGCACTCGACTTCCTTGCCGGCGTCGGTCAGAGCCTTGATGGAGTACTCGGTACGATACTGTGCATCGATGTTTTCGGGGTCGCCCTTGCACATGATGTAGGTGATCTTGCCGTCGCCGTTGATATCGCCCTGGGTAGAGGTCTCCAGGATCAGCTCGCCCTGATAAGTACCGGACTGACGTGCGTCTGCACCAACGTAGCAGCACTTGCCAGCGTAGGAGTCCAGAACTGCCTTCTCCGGCTCACGATTGATGAAGACGATGGGGGTGCCGGAGGGAGAGATGGTGTCCACGATGGTCTGTGCAGAAGTGGTCTGGACGGGGTTGATGACCAGGACGTCCACGCCCTGCTGCAGGAAGGTGTTGATCTGCTCGGTCTGGGTGTTCTGGTCGTTCTTGCCATCGACGATGGTGACGGCGTAGCCCATATCCTTCAGGTACTCTTCCAGATCGGTGCGGTACAGGGTCATGAAGTTATCAGCGAACTGATAGATGCAGACGCCGATGTTTGCGCTGCCGGTGGTGGAAGCGGCTGCAGAAGATGCAGCGGTGGAAGCTGCAGTAGAGGATGCAGCAGTGGAGCTGGAGGAGCCGCCGCAGGCGGTCAGAACGCCAGCGGCACCCACAACAGCGGAAGCCTTCATGAAGTCACGACGCGAAATCATTTTCATAATAATGTTCTCCTTCATTCGCATATCACAGCAAAATCGAATCGTGCGCACACCGCACGTTTCGTGATTCTGTTTGTATTATAACCGTCCGCACGACCATTCGCAATAGAACAAGTTCACAAGAATCCAATGAATCTTTTGTGCATCCCTCACAATTGCTTTTGTTGGATACAAGTTTCTTTTTGATATCAAGCACAATTTCTGTCGATTTTGCAACATGCGTCCAAATTCCATACAAAAGTCCATGAAATCTCTCAAAACAGTTACAGAGATCGTTCCGGTGTGCAACAATCCTATCCGATGCAAAAAAGCCCACTTTGTCCCGGTGCGTAATCTGTACGCATCAAAAGGACAAAATGGGTCTTTTTTTCATTCTGCTGTTTCGCAGTTATTTTTCTTTGTGTTCCCGGCGGTAGCGGGTGGGGGTGACGCCGAGGGTCTTTTTGAAGATCTTGGTGAAGTAATTCACGTCCAGAATGCCCACCTCCTCGGCTACGGCGGCGATGCTGTGGTTGTTCTGCTCCAGCAGCTGGGCCGCGCGGTTCACACGCTGGGTGTTGATATAGTCGATGAGGGTGGTGCCGGTCTCCTGCTTGAACAGCGCCGACAGATACGACGGGCTGATGAAGCACATGGCCGCCAGACTCTTCAGTGTCAGCGGCTCGGAGACATTCAGGTTGACGTAGTTCATCACCTTCTGGACGGCGGGCGAGAACTCCTTCAGCGAGTAGCGGCGGACATAGGCGCAGTAGTCCCGCACCATCTGCCACATCATCTCACGGGGGATCTCGTCGGCCTCCTCAATGATGCGGGCGTACTTGCTGGAGATGGCATCAATATAATAGGGATGCACCTTGCTGGGCTCGATGGCCTTGCGCAGCAGGGTGTTGAAGACGATCATCATGTTCTTCTGCTGGTAGAGCGAGCCTTCGAACCGCCCGCCGTAGGTGAAGCGGGAGTGATGGTGCATGGCCTCGGTGGCGGCTTCGTCGTCGCCGCGGCTCACGGCATCCAGGATGCGGTTCTCGGATTCGTACCGCTGTTCCAGCATGGAGATGGGGATATCCTTCTGGAACTTCGGCTCGTTGAAATACCGGACGTCCGGGTGGAAGCAGAAGGGCAAAAACTCCTTCAGCTCCTTCACGACCAGATCCTCCCCTATCATCATCCCGACCAGGACCCGGATGGTCATGTAAAAATCGTTCGCCTGCAGCAGCTTGACGCCGTTGTAGTATTCCTGCACGGCATTCTCTCCGTCCTCGCCCAGGTAGCGGCGGGCCCACTTGCGGGCCTTCTCGCTGCGGGGGCCAAAGGTCCATGGCCCGACGAGGAAGACGGTGTTCTCCTCGTCCGGGATGCGGAAGAGGGCAAAATGCAGCTCAAAGGTGCCCTCAACGAAGAGCAGCGTCTGCGTCGGGGTCTGTTCCAGCAGCAGCCGGCCGAACTCCTGCCAGTCGAACTGCGGGTCCAGCGAGCGGCGCAGGCCGTAGTCGAACTCTTCCAGTCCGTCGAACGGCGGCGTCACCCGCCGGGTGGGGATATTCTGTGCTGCCGCCAGTTTGGTGAGCACCTGTAATGGATCGACCCGCATGGCGTCTCCTTTCCTGTTTCATCGCATCTCTCACATCTCATTTGATATATCAGTATACAGCATTTTTCTGCAAGAAACAAGTGGCGGAGCGTAGAAAAAGTGCCCTGCCATCCAAAGACAGCAGGACACTTCGTTCCATGTTCTTACAAAGGGTTACTTGTTGTTGCGGCGCGCAGCCAGAGCCGCCACGTTCTCCTCGACCTTCTTCTTATTCAGCGGGTAGAGGAAGACCAGCGCCAGAACGATGCACACAAAGCCGATGATGGGGGCGATGCAGGCCATGTTGAAAATGCCGCGGGTGACAGCGGGGTCAAACGCAGTCGCTTCGGTGTAGCCGATGATCCCCAGCAGGGCACCGACCAGACCGGAAGAGAAGGCCTGACCCAGCTTGCGGGCGAAGGAGTAGACCGAGTAGATGGTGCCGTCCTCGCGGATGCCGCTGCGGACCTCGGCGTCGTCGATGACGTCGGTGATCATGGCCCAGATGATGGTGTTGAAGAAGCCCATGCCGACATTGGCCAGGATGTAGCAGGCCACAAAGCCCCAGACGCTGGCCGGACGCCAGATCAGGCAGACCAGCCAGACCAGAGCGGAGCAGATGCTGGAGGCAACAGCCAGCTCCTTCTTGCCGAACTTTGCAGCCAGCTTGGAAGCAAAGGGTGCGCAGACGATCAGCATGACCACCGTGCCCAGCAGGCTGGCAGTGGACTGTGCGGCAGCGCTGCCGTACACGTTGGGGTAAACGTAACCGGCCAGGCTCATGACGGTCAGCTGGCTCAGCAGGACGAAGATGGCCGCCACGATGATGCCCAGCAGCGCCCGGTTGGTGAAGATGCTCTTGAAGATGGCGGAAGCGCTCACCTTCTGGCTGCTTGCGGGGACCTCGACACGCTCACGGGTCAGCTTGAAGCAGACGATATAGCACAGGATGGCACAGATGGAGAAGACGCCTGCGATGATGGTCATGCGGGAGCCGGACATCACCGTCTTGCCGTCCACGACGACATAGGCGACCATGGGCGTGGCCACGCCGATGACCATGTTGGCCAGCGTGGAACCAATGGTGCGCCAGGTGGACAGTTCTGCACGGTCCTTGGGGTCTGCCGAGACGGCGGAAGCCATGGAGCCGTAGGGGATGTTGATGGAGGTATAGAAGATGGAGCCCCACAGGATGTAGGTGATGAACAGCCAGGCCACCTTGAAGCCATAGGGCATCCCGGCCAGGCCGGACTGATAGATCAGGAAGGAAGCGATGGCCACCGGGCCGCACATCCGCTTGATCCAGGGGCGGAACTTGCCGTCCTTGGTGGGCTTGGAGTGGTCCACGATCTGGCCCATGCCCACATCGGTGAACGCATCCACAAAACGGGCGATCATCATCACCATGCCAACGATAGCGGCGTTGACACCCATGACGTCGGTGTAGAACTTCATCAGGAAGCTCGACGACAGCAGGAAGGTGAAATCGTTGCCGAAATCACCGAACATGTAGCCGACCTTATCCTTCATGCCGAAGGGGGCAGCTTTCTTCATCTCATTTGCCATTGGTTTCTCCTTAGATAGATGGATTCTTGGATTGGGTTCTCCAAACGCTGCTGCAAAACACATTGAAATATGGTTCACTGCATTTCAGCTTGTATATCAGTATTATGACAAATCTTTAGCAATCATCGTTAGAAGAATTTTTAGGTGAAAACGTAAAATTTTACGATTATTGTTTGGGCACTTTGCCAATTTTTTCATAAAATATGTGGAATCTCTTTCACTACATTTTCCTTGGCGTAGTTGATTTTAACAGTTTTCGCGGCATCGCCCGCATTATAATAGGTATTCTGCCCCGGAATCGTTCAAAATTCCCCAAAAAAGTCTGGATTTATAAAAAATTTGTTCTATTCCTTTTGCAAAAAATCTGTCATACTGATACCAGAAGATATGAGCTGCGGTATCAACCTCTCAGTCTCGCATTCGCTCGACAGCTCTCCGGATAGGAGAGCCTCTGGCGAAACCGTATCCTTTGCGGGGACTGCCAAGGCCTCCCCTATCAGGGGAGGTGGCATCGCGCAGCGATGACGGAGAGGTTTATTTCGTAGTTCAAAATGTTTTAGTATGATGAGAAATGAGGTTCCTGCAATGAACAACAAATCCCTGCTGTATCCTGTGGCTTCCACTTCCCGCCGCGTCGTCAGCCTGGACGGCATGTGGCGCTTCCGCTTCGACCCCAAGAGCGAGGGCGTCGATGCAGACTGGGCAAACGGCCTGCCGGAGTCCATCTCCATGCCCGTGCCCGCGTCCTTCTGCGACTTCTTCACCGATAAGGAATCCCGCGAGTACTGCGGCGATTTCTGGTACGAGACCGATTTCTTCGTGCCCGGCGAGTGGAGTGGCAAGGACATCGCCATCCGCTTCGGCTCTGCCACCCACCACGCCCGCGTCTTTGTGAACGGCGTCGAGGTCGCACAGCACGAGGGCGGCTTCCTGCCCTTTGACGCAGTCGTCACCGACATCGTCCGCTACAACCAGTACAACAAGCTGAGCGTCCTGCTGAACAACGAGCTGAACGAGTACATGCTGCCCGCCGGCAACACCGCTACCCTGTCCAACGGCAAAAAGGTCGCTGCCCCCTACTTCGACTTCTACAACTATGCCGGCATCCATCGCCCCGTCAAGCTGATGGCCCTGCCCGCCGAGCGCGTTCTGGACTATTCCGTCAAGCACCGCCTGACTGCAGACGGCGCCGAGGTCGATTACACCGTCACCACCAACGGCAGCCACGACGTGACCGTGGAGCTGTACGACGGCACCACCAAGGTCGCTGAGGCTTCCGGCAAGGAAGGTACTCTGGTCGTCAAGGACGCCAAGCTCTGGAACGTTCATGCCGCCTACCTGTACAACATCGTCATCCGCATCCACGACGGCAGCGCCATCGTCGACGAGTACGCCGAGAAGATCGGCATCCGCACCTTCGAGATCCAGAACGGCCACTTCCTGCTGAACGGCAAGCCCGTCTACCTGCGCGGCTTCGGCAAGCACGAGGATGCAGACATCCGCGGCCGCGGCCTCGACCTGGCCACCGTCAAGCGCGATTACGAGCTGATGAAGTGGATCGGTGCCAACTGCTTCCGCACCAGCCACTACCCCTATGCGGAGGAGCTGTACCAGATGGCCGATGAGGAAGGCTTCCTCATCATCGACGAAGTCCCCGCCGTCGGCTTCATGGAGAGCACCATGAACTTCCTGGCAGCAAACCAGGGCAACGGCAAGAAGGTGGGCTGGTTCGAGAAGGACACCACGCCTCAGCTGCTGGAAAATCACAAGGACGCGCTGACCGACATGATCAACCGCGACAAGAACCACGCCTCCGTCATCGCATGGAGCATCCTGAACGAGCCCCAGTGCACCAGCGAGGGCACCGAAGCCTACTTCAAGACCCTGTTCGATCTGGCACACGAGCTTGACCCGCAGAAGCGCCCCCGCACCTACGCCATCGTCATGATGAGCCTGCCCCACAACAGCAAGGGCCAGCAGTTCGCTGACTTCATCAGCCTGAACCGCTACTACGGCTGGTACGTCATGGGCGGCATGGGCATCGTGGATGCCGAGGCCGCATTCCGCAAGGAGATGGACGGCTGGGCCAAGGTCCTGAACGGCCGCCCGATGATCTTCACCGAGTACGGTGCCGACACCATGCCCACCGAGCACAAGCTGCCCAGCGTCATGTGGAGCCAGGAGTACCAGAACGAGTACCTCGACATGAACCACAACGTCTTCGACAGCTACGACTTCGTGCAGGGCGAGCTGGTCTGGAACTTTGCAGACTTCCAGACCACCGAGGGCATCATGCGCGTCAACGGCAACAAGAAGGGCATCTTCACCCGTCAGCGTCAGCCGAAGGACGCCGCCTTCCACTTCCGCGCCCGCTGGACCAGCCTCCCGCTGGATTACAAGGGCAACAAGTAAGTTGAACCTCTCTCAAACCTTCTCATAACCATGCCAAAAGCACCCGCAGGCTCAGCGTCTGCGGGTGCTTTTGCGATTGCACTTCTTTTCTTTTTATGGTATCCTTACCTTGCGCTCCGGCCGCGAGCGCCTTTTCATTTGCAGCATAGTCGATTTTCAACGTTCTGTCAAACCAGAACAAGCCATACTTGCAAGGGAGGCTGTTTTTATGAAACGCACCGATTATATCAACTGGGATGAATATTTTATGGGCATCGCCCTGCTCACCGCCATGCGCTCCAAGGACCCCAGCAGCCAGGTGGGTGCCTGCATCGTCAGTCCGGAAAACAAGATCCTGTCACTGGGCTATAACGGTATGCCCATTGGCTGCGACGACGACGCCATGCCCTGGGACCGCGAGGGCGACCCGCTGGACACCAAATATATGTACGTCTGCCATGCCGAGCTGAACGCCATCCTGAACAGCGCCCACAACAACCTGAAGGGCGCACGGGTCTATGTGACCCTCTTCCCCTGCAACGAGTGCGCCAAAGCCATCATTCAGTCCGGCATCTCGGAGGTGGTCTACTACGGCGACAAGTACCACGATTCCGATTCCAGCGTTGCAGCACGGTTCATGTTCAAAAAGGCCGGTATCCGGCTCACCTCCTACACCCCCAGCGGGCGGAAGATCGAACTGGAGCTGTGAGCGCGCAAAGCCCTTGACCGGCGGTTTCTTCTGCTATATAATAGAAGCATCATTTCGAATAAATATTCAAATTTTTATGAATAGAGAAGGAAATATGCAATGAGCCTGAAAAATCGGAACTTTCTGAAGCTGCTGGACTACACCCCCGCCGAGATCGAAGCGCTGCTGGATCTGGCCTCTGACCTCAAGGCAAGGAAGAAGGCCGGCATCCGCCACGATGCCCTGCGCGGCAAAAATATCGCCCTGATCTTCGAGAAGACCTCCACCCGCACCCGGTGCAGCTTTGAAGTGGCCGCCCACGATCTGGGCATGGAAGTCACCTATCTGGACCCGTCGGGCAGCCAGATCGGCAAAAAAGAGTCCATTGCGGACACCGCCCGTGTGCTGGGCCGGATGTTCGACGGCATTGAGTACCGCGGCTATGGCCAGCAGATCGTCGAGGACCTGGCCCATTATGCAGGCGTTCCCGTCTGGAACGGTCTGACCAACGAGTTCCACCCCACTCAGATCCTGGCCGATTTCCTCACCATCCGGGAGCACTTCGGCCGCCTGAAGGGCATCCATTTCGTCT
>OGHH01001619.1_pt1 | contig 15674 bp, 8 predicted proteins | sample 1571471 | NCBI WGS metagenome assembly OGHH01 (sample SAMEA2581936, study PRJEB24529) | metagenome | biome: Human gut stool | place: China | collected 2011
TGTTGGTGCTGGAAGCTTTGCGATTGCTTCCTTTGCAAGAACGGTCTTGCAGACGGTACATTCCTTATGTCTGCTTCCCTCTGCATCGACGGTTGCTGCCTTATCTACGATCCAGTCGCTGGATGTGTGATCTTTCTTGGCGATTACTTCACCTGTTGCAAGCTTCGTGTCACAGTCCACACAATAAGTATCACCGGTATATCCTGCTTCTGTACAGCTTGCTTCCTTTGCGTTTCTGACTTCTGTTTTCTCATGCTTACAAACCTTCTTGTCGCATATTACATAATCAGAGCAATGGCTAAGTACCAATGTAACCATTCCATCCTTTACTACAACACTGTCGATTGGCTCTAATACATTTGTCTCTTTGTTGATATGGTAGTAATAAACCGTAGTTCCATCTGCATACTGGTCGCCAACTGCGATTGTTACCTTCGTATTCTTTGGAAGTTCACCATCATGTGCAAATGCCACTACACACTTCGTTGCATCTGGATCGGTCAATTCTTCAACTACCTTCTGATTTCCATAGCCTTCTGCATCCTCAAATACTTCCAGCTTTGTGTTCACGCCGCCTGTAACCTCTGTTTCCTTCAGAGAATCTGCATCAAAGCTCCACGTATATTCTACCGTTCCGTCCGATGCTTTCTTGCTGATTTCCAATGAAACTTGTGCATCCTTCAAGCTGTTCAATACATCTGAAGATACGGTTGCCTGACTGTCATCTGTGTAAGATGCCTGAATGTTGCTGATCTGCTCCTTACCGTCATTATCCGAGTTATATTGTGATACAACATCAATACTCTTCTTGATTGCATCCTCTGAGATGCCACCCTTTTGTTCTACCTTGACTGTCGCATCCGCTACTTTTCCAGCCGTGTCCTTATCTTCTGCTATTATAATTAACGTGTCATCATCGGTTGTATCTACGGTCGTCTCAACCTTCTCACCATTCTCCGTTGTTTCTTTCTTTGATTCTAACGATGTCTTTGTCGTTGTTACAACAACACCGTCATTGTCCCCTTCTACCCACAAATAATAAGTCTGTTCTTCATTTGCAAGATTATTAAATGTCACACTTGACGTCTCATCTGCAATTGGTGCATCACCCAGATCAGTATAAACGACAAGTCCTGCATTCTTCGTTGCTGTAATCTCTACCTTATTCTTTGCAGGAACCTCGAAGCTGTACAGTTTACCAGTTGCTTCTTTGTACGCTACCTCATAATCTGCATCCTTATATGGTCGCTGAACCGTCAAGATTTTATCCACGGATGTGGTATATGATTCTGGTAATTCGATTGCCAGCTCTGCATATTTTCCCAATGGCACAGCGGAGTTTATTTTTTTGATTGTCAATGTTCCATCCAAATCACCACGTTTGTCTGACATCAGATACAGATCCACATACGCCGACGAATCATTTGTATATATGTAATTCATCGTATCATACCAGACATCCTCGTAAGTCTGGAAATTACCATCCTGATCAAAAATCCAGATTCTGCCTTGGAACGTATCTGCGGTAAACCTGATATCTGACCACGGCTCTACAACATATTTATACAGCTTTCCAGTTGTTTTAGCATAACTTTCTTCTATATTTCCTGTGTTCGCATCTTCACCCTTGCATTTGAATACATATTTCTTTTCATCCTGATTTGTAAGGGCAGTCTTCTCTTCTTTGATTGTTTCTGCTTCTGCCAGATTGGATGTCAGCAATCGATCCTCTTTTACATCGGATAACGTAAGTTCAATCTCTGCATCCGGATTCTCACTATCCTGTGAAATCAGAATATATGTTTTTTCTCCATCCACTAGATAGTAATCATTCTCATACGCCTTGTTTTCAAATGCATATGTTCCTATTATGTATTGATTCTTATCAAATACAGTCACAGATACATTGGAAGCATCCTGTTTGGATGTCAGACTCATACTATACATACCCGGAGCATCCAGATAATACAATTTCGCATGCTTATATTGGTAAACCGTAGATCCTCCCATTCCATCATAATACGTTACATCTTTCATATAGGATTGATCTGATTCACTGTACTGATACGTCACTGTGTTACCTTTTTCCAGCTTTTCTGCTGTGTCAAACTTTGCAGAAAGAAGTTCAACCTGACTTACATCGATTGTTATCGTTTCTGAATATTCGCTTATACGACTCCAAATATAATACGTCTTATCCGTATCTGTTGTATTTACTGCAGATACTTGATTGTTACCCTCTATTGCCTTGTTAAAATCCTCCTCATACAAATACATATACCAGCCAGATTCTTCAGACTTGAACATATAGGTTGTATGTTTTGGAACAGTAACCTTCATAAGATTACCATAATCAAAAGAGAAGTTATTGTCATAGCCTACCAGATATGCATATTCCTTTTCAAGCTTTGGCAACGTAACTGAACCCGCCTGTATGATAGCATCCGATATCTCAACTGCACTATCCTTTAACGAATCAATCTTCGCCATCTGATTCAAAGAAATCTGAATCGGCAGCAATTCCTCGGAACCCTCGATTGCAATATAATAGGTTCCTTCTGTAAACCGATCCATTCTTCGAGTATAGTTTCCTGAATTAACCAAATGATTTCCACCAGATACATATGCATCATATTTGTCATAATAACTCCAAACTGTAAATGTCCAGCTTCCATCACCGTAAGTCTCACTATAACTCGTATCCAATGTATAGACTTCATTTTCCGGTACAGTAAACTTCAACCAATAGCTTTGTTTCTTCGTATTCTTTACTATGTTTGTATTATAATCCCATACTGAAAACGATATATTCTGTTTTTTCAAATCGCTAAGCAGCTTTGCATCCTTCAATGTAAGTTCCGCAATATCGGCACTCTCAATCGGAGTTGCAGGTGTCTGCTGTTTGAACTCGCCAAACGTAACCTTCGAGAACGGACTCTTTACAAGCACATAATAGGTCTTAGCTTCATCACTGTTGTTCTGAAGAACGCCCTTTATCGCATTTTCGTTCCAATTACTGGATCGTACATAATCCGATGTATCGACCATAGCTCCACTTACCTGCTCGTAAATGTCAACTCTTCCCTTATCTGCCTCAATTGCAGCTTCATAGTCCGCAGGAATCGTGATCTGATACAACTTACCACAGAACACACTTCTGTCAATCTTCACAATCTGCTTATCTTCATCCGATACAGCATCTTCTGTTGCTGTTGTTATCGTTTGTGCAGAATCCAGAATATCCTTTATTTCCGGTACATCCTTCTCTATGAAGATTGTAACACCCTGCATATCTTTTGCTTCTGTAACCGCCTGATTATCGACTGTGTATTGAAGTTTAAAATAATAGGTTTTTCCGTTTTCCAGATTCGATGTCAATACATCTATCTTATCATGGTTATTCGTGCTAACTGTATTTGTATATTCCGATATATAACCGCTTTCGTTCAACGTATACTGTTGCAGTTCCATAGACTTAAATGTATTCATATCTGTTCCAGTATACTTTAATCCAATGGCATATGTTCCCGCATCCGGCACAGTAAACTGATATACATGTCCATTCCAACAATCAGTTTCTCCCGCATAATTCGTATATTCTACCACCTGCGCATCCGTTGTAACCGTATTATCGCCAACCTGTAATGCCGGTACTTCACTAAGCGAAGTATTCTGAATCAATTTCACAGATACTGTCGCATTCTCTGCCTGTTCTTTCGGAATCCATACATAATATCTCTTTGCAGACTCAGAAGAATTATTAACAGCATAGCTGGTCGTAGTAACCGTTTTGCTATTTTTATCATTCGCCAGACTCTCATATACATAATACTCTTTATAACTCGTATCATTTTCAAGCTTAATTACCAGGCTCGTCTTAGCTGGTACATCAAATGTCACAAACGCACCTTTCTTTGCCTCAAATATTCCAGGATTATAATGGGAATTATATTTTGCTGCATCAATAAAGCGGGAATCATTTTTCACAAATATAATTGTATTTTTCTCTGTCACAGATACCGCTTTTTCTGCACATTCTGCCAATGATTTTATATCTGTACAGTCAATCGTATACATTTCTGTACCATTCAACGCATAAATACCAATATAATATGCCTTTTCTGTATCTGTATCATTATTCAAAAGCAAACTTTGTGCATCTCCGTCCATCATACTTTCCTGCACTACGAAACGTCTTTCATTTAAAACTGCCATACTACTTGCGACTGCACCATCTTTTCCTTTTTCTACAACATTGACCATTTTCCCAGCCGCCACAGTTACTTTATAAATCCGGTAATCATATCCATATTCACCAGCTTTCCACCTGTTATCCGCTGAAGTTGATGTATATGTTTCTCCTTTTGTCAGCTCCTTAATTGGAAGTTCAGATAACGCCTTCACAGTATCAAGTGAAATTGACAAATTCTCAGCATGATTTGTATTCTTTATAAAGATATAGCCTTTCTCCAAAATAAATTGCTCTTTCAGGGAAACGTCGCTATAATATATATCCGAGGTAAATCCATAATTACCATCCTGATCCAACGGATAAAATTCAAACGAAGAATCGCCATCCTTCTTATCAAGATTTAATGTATAATATCCAGCTTCCAGAGATGTTTTATATAGCCATCCATTACATACACTCCCATTATTCGGTGTTACATTCTTTAGATAATTATCTGCGCTCGTATCTAATGTTACTTTCTGATTTAATGTAATCTCTGTAGCCTTTTCCTTATATTTACTGACTGGTTTTCCAAGTATGAACGAGATATTGTATGTATCCGGAACTGTCTTCTCATCCAAATCGTTATATGGTATCCATAAATAGATTGTCTCATCTTCTGGTGCATAATAAGAACTGACATGCCCTTGTGAATATCCCATATCTACGCTATCCTGCTTATACCAAAGCAGTCCCCGATTCAAGTCCATCATAACGCCAAGCACCTGTCCAACACTTATCTTAATCTGATACAAAGTTCCCCGATCTGTTCTCGTATATTTTGTATCACTTTCTGTTGAAGAATCTACATACTCATACGAATCGGTCGTCCATGTCCGATCCGTCAACGTCACATCTTCGCCCTTGGTCAGGTCTACCGGCACATAATCACTTGCCGCGATCAGATCCGACAGCTTCTTTGTGTCTGTTGTACCAGTTCCGGTCTCTTCCGCCCGTACAACCAGGTACTGGTTCGAAATCAATGGCAGCACCATACAGAGCGTCAGTATGACCGCCATCAACTTCTTGCAAACTTTCCATTTTTGCATATGCTTCTCTCCTCTCAGCTTTTTATTTTTGTTTCTGGTATTACCCATTGTTCGTATCATAGCATATAAAAATGGCATTTTTTACACTTGTGCAAAATTGGCAGGTATTTATGCAAAATTGGTATTTTTTACAGATTCTTTGCCATATAGCCAGAAACTGGAAACCAAAAATTGTATATCTTTCTACAGATTTGTAAATCCTTTCTAGTAGTGAACAAAAGGATTACAGGAGATACGAAATTATGGCTGGAAATAAAGTAGTAATCTGTGGAGTCAACACAAGCAAGCTCCCACTGCTTTCTGAGGATGAAAAGCGGGCACTCTTCGCCCGCATGAACGCAGGGGATAAAAGTGCCAGAGAAGAATTTATCCGTGGAAACCTCCGACTTGTTCTGAGTGTGATCCAACGGTTCTCCGGCAACAACATCGAAAGCTCCGATGACCTTTTTCAGGTCGGCTGCATCGGGCTGATCAAAGCACTGGATAATTTCGATCAGACACTGGATGTCAAATTCAGTACCTACGCTGTACCTATGATAATCGGCGAATGCCGCCGCTACATGCGCGACAACAACACCATCCGTGTCTCGCGCTCTCTCCGGGACATCGCCTACAAAGCAATCTACACGCGGGATATCCTGACGAAGAAAAACGACCGCGAACCAACGGTTGATGAGATTGCCAAAGAATTAGAGCTTCCAAAAGAAGATATTGTGACCGCCTTAGATGCGATCGCCACACCAATGTCCCTGTTTGAGCCGGTCTATCAAGAGGGACAGGATGTCTTATATCTGATGGATCAGGTCAAAGACAAAAAGAACAAAGAAGAAAACTGGGTACAGTCGCTTGCTTTACAGGAAGCGATGCAACGGCTCGATGAGCGGGAATTAAACATTATCCGTCTGCGTTTCTTCGAAGGAAAAACACAGACGGAAGTTGCCGATGAGATTGCGATCTCACAGGCACAGGTCAGCCGATTAGAAAAAAATGCTTTAAAATCCATGCGGCATTATCTGTCGAACGAATAAAAAACAGGTTCCATGAAAGATCTTTCATGGAACCCATTTTCTATATTTCTATTATTGATTATTTCTTGATATATGCCTGTGTTCTCACACTGGTAATACCCTGATATCTCGTTGCTGGAGCCTTGCCGTTCTTCGGTACAAGCACGATCTGGATACCTTCCAGACGTTTTGCAAGTCCTGCAGTTCCTGCTGCTTCGCCGTTCTTTGCCCAGTTCAACCAACCATAGGTCTGTGCATGTACACGATAATAAACATCGTAATGCGCTGCCATCTCGCCAGTCAGATTGATACGGATTGCTTCCAGACGCTTTGCCTCTCCGGAAGTACCACTCATCTGTCCATCGTGTCTCCATGTGTTCTGATTGTTTTCATTTCCCTGCCAGCCGTAAGTCTGTACATGGGTTGTGTAAACAATGCTTCCACTGTATGGCTTATTTGTAAGCTTGATGTTGATACCTTCGAGTCTCTTTGCCTGTCCGGAAGTACCACTCATCTGTCCGTTATACTTCCATCCCTGCCAGCCAAAGGTCTGTACGTGTGTGCGGTATGCAACATTGACATTTGCCTCTCCAGCCACACTTGGATTTGTATTTGAAGTTGCCTGATTGCCAACCACTGGAGAAGAACCAGCCTTTGCAATATAACTCTTTGCCTGATGTACGCCAGAAGCCGCATTCACTCCTGCATAATTTAATCCCGGCGCTGATGCACCCTTCTTCAATACGACAATCTGGATACCTTCCAGTCTCTTTGCATAACCGGCAGTTCCAGATGGTGCACCATTCTTCGCCCAGCCAAGCCAGCCGTAAGACTGTGCATGCACTCTGTAATAAACGTCGTACTTCTCTTTATCAGCGCCTGTGAGCTGAATCTTGATTGCCTCCAGTCTCTTTGCCTCGCCTTCGGTTCCGTTCATCTCGCCATTTGCCGACCAAGGTAACCAGCCGTAGCTCTGGCAATGGGTTGTGTACTGGATGCCAAGGTTTACGTTTCCGCTGACGGAAATCTTGATACCCTCCAGACGCTTTGCCTGTCCGGAAGTACCAGCCATTCTACCATTTGTAAACCACTTGCTTGTGTTGTTCTCGTCACCCTGCCAGCCATAGGTCTGTACGTGGGTTGTATAACGGGTTGTAACATCCGGAGTTGGGTTCGGATCTGGATCTGGGTCTGGGGTTGGATCTGGATCTGGAGTTGGATCTGGATCTGGGGTCGGAGTTGTCTTTGTAACTGTTACATAAAAACGTTGTGTACGTTTTCCATCATTCGAACGGGCTAATACAAAAGTTTTTCCTACTCCAACTGCCTTTGCTTCACCAGTTCTCGAATCTATTGTAACAATATCTTGATTTGCACTAAGATAGTTAACACCTTTGTTTGTTGCATTTTCCGGAAGTACCGTTCCTGTTACTTTAAAGGTGTCTCCAACCTTCAATTTTGTCTCATCTACATCTGCAATTACTTTTATATCATCTGCATAAATCGTTTCGTCATCATCACTGATTAAATTGAAATGATAACCGTTTTCCTGTGCATATTTATGAGCAGCACTATTTTCTACACAGTTAATGGTTAAAAATTCACTTACTGACGTTACAGAATGTCCTAAGTCAGAATTCCATCTTGTTTGGCAACATAAATTTTTACCAATACTTTTTACCGTCTTTGGAATCGTCAAATTCGCTAAGCTACCACATTCATCAAATGCATAGTCTTCAATTGTTGTCACACCAACAGGGATTTCAAGTGTACTCAGCTCATGACTACTTTCAAACGCATGACTTCCAATCGTTCTTATCGTTTCTGGGATTTTTGTTCCATAGATTCCTATTATCAGCTTATCCGTATCTGTCTCGATGACTGCATTACAATTATCACGACTATCATATACAGGGTTTTCAGGTGAAACCGTAAGCGTTGTAATTCCACTGCTCATAAATGCATTTCCGCTAAGCTTCGTCACATTCTTCGGAACCTCAAATGACTTCAATCCCTTACAGCTCTGAAATGCTTTTTCTCCAATCTCAGTCACAGAATCTGGAATTGTTAATGATGTCACATTCTCACAAAATCCAAATGCACCCTCACCAATCTTTGTGATATTGTCTGGAATGTCAAGTGATGTAATATTAGCCCATTCAAATGCATATGCCGGGATTTCTGTGATTCCTTTTGGAATATTGAACGATGCCAATGCATAACAGTCACCAAATGAGTATGGTTCTAAATCTGTTACACTATCTGGAATGTGTACGTTTTTCAAATTTTTACATTCGTAAAACGCACTTTCCCCTATTTTCTTAACAGTATCCGGAATCGTGACACTCGTCATTGTTTTTTGATAAAACGAATATTGATCAATCGATGTAACTGGCTTTCCATTAATCTCTGCGGGAATCTCCACGGCATCTTCATTCAGCAAATAATCATAAATCATATATCCGCCATTTTCCGTGTCTTCCACATATTCGAATCTTCCATCTTCTGTTTTCATAGCAGATTCTTCCGCTTTCACGTCTACTTTGAACACCGACATACTAGAGATCACGCACAAAAGTGCGAGTAACACAGCCAATACCGATGCTCTTCTTTTTTGCATCTTTTTCCTCCCTTTCTTTTATCCCTTCCACCAAAAAAATTGCACGCAAAAAACACCACGCACACATCGACTGCTCCTGCATCCCTGTTCTGCCTGATCTCGTACTATGTCTCTATGAAGTTTTTTCCGTTTGCTGATATTTTGAAATGGAAATAATGATGCTGTATCCTGATTTCTCAGTGACTGCAAAGAAACTGCATTCTGCAGTAAATTATCGTCTAAGCAGTACCCCCCCCGAAGAACATTTGTTCTTATCGGGTGAACGGTTGTGCATACATCTGCTTTTATGAATTTAAGAACGTTATATTCATGCTGCATCTTTTGCACCCCCATCTTTTGAATCAACATACAAGTTTCATTATATATTTATTATTTGCATTCTGCAATAAGTGAGTGAAAATTTACTATCTGAAAAAGGGAGAGCTGCATGACGTTCACACATCATGCAGCTCTAAAATGAGAAAGCGTATTAAATTATCGTACCCAATACTTAAACTCTTCATCACCCATACGGATATAGTCATCATTTTTCAGCATGACATCAAATCCCGGCTGGATCATCTTTCCATTCACATAAGTATGGTTTGTTGAGTTCTCATCACGGATATAACATTCTCCATTGCTGATACGGAAACTGCAATGCTTCCGGCTTACCTTCCGGTTATCTGGAATCTGATAATCACATTCCGAAGACTTTCCTACTAAGAACTCTGTCTTCTCAATCGGAATCAGCGCGTTCGTTCTGGAACGAACGAGATATGGAGTGATATTGTTGTAACTCATCTGCTGTAAGACAGTTGTCTCGCCCTCGCCAAGATCAATATCATCCTTCAAAATATCTTCTTTCTGCAATTCAATAATGAATGTATAGAACTCACGCAAAGAGAACATTAACCGGCTATCCAAATAATGCAGGATCTGGTCAACACAATTGACACACTGCATATCTGCAAACCGGATCTTGCTGATGAAATTCTGTACAAACTCACAGACATTGCAGTCTGTAAATTCCTTCTCAATCGGCATGTAGATCAACTGTACATGCAGATTGGACAGTTCAATATACATATACTTCGTGTTCAGAAGTACTTTCTTGATTGGCATATTGCGGTCTTCAAAATACAACAACTGATTCAATATATTCGACAAGATCGAAAGAAACTCGCCCTTGTACAACTGCTTCTTCAAGAACTGACCGAGCGGCAACGTTGCAGGAATCTTGTAAGACAGAACACGCACGCCCTCTACAACACTCTGCTGACAGGTGGACTGGTTTCCAAGGAAAAATGCATTAAATCCTTCCATCTCTGTCTGATTTACGATCACGGTATCTTCTATTCTGAAATTCAAATTAAATTCGTCATAACTTTCCTGTACTTGATCCACGGTTTTTCCCCCTGTTACATTTTATTGCAGGTGAAACTCTGATATCGCACCTTCAATCGTCTTATCAGCAGCTTCCTTACCATATTTTTCAACATCCATACGGCTCTTCGCCATATGCGTCAGATTTCCGTTTCCGTTGACACAGCCACCCTGACATGCCATGCCCTCCATGAAGTTTCCATCCAACATATTTCTGCGCAGCTTCAACAGCGCAATCTTACATTCTTCAATACCATCGCAGACAACCGGCTTCAATTCGAAGTCCTCTGCACCCTGTTCTTTCATTCCCTGCTTCACAGCACTGCTCAGACCGCCTGTGTGAGCAAAGATACGTCCAAAGTAAGAAGCATTCTCCAGACTTTCCTCTTCCAGTGTCGTGATGTCGATCTCCCGGCTGTCAAGCACTGCCTGCAGCTCTTCAAAAGTCAGTGCACTGTCGATATACGGTGCAACCGTCTCCTTGCGGATCTCCATCTTCTTTGCGGTACACGGTCCGATAAATACGACCTTCGCCGTCGGATCCTGCTCCTTAATATGTTTACCGATCATCGCCATCGGTGACAAAGTAGAAGATACATATGGCAACATATCCGGGAAGTTCTTCTCCACATAGGATACAAATGCCGGACAGCATGAACTCGTCAGCATACCCTTCTCCCGCAGCTCCTGTGATTCATGCCAGGTTGTCATATCTGCACCAAGCGCAACCTCCACAACTTCATCAAAGCCAAGCGCCTTGATTCCGCTGATGACCTGTCCACGCTTCGCGTAAATAAACTGTCCCGCGATTGCAGGTGCAACCGCCGCGTAGACCTTATAATTCTTGCCATGGTCACTGTCCTTGATCATGTTGATGACCTGTAATATGTATGATTTCTCATTGATGGCACCAAACGGACACTGATATACGCATGCGCCACACGCGATACATTTATCGTTATCAATCTTCGCTTCCTGATCCTCGTTCATCGTGATCGCGCCAATCTTACATGCCTGCTGGCATGGACGCTTAAAATCTGAAATGGCACTGTACGGACATGCCTTTGCACAGGCACCACACTCTTTACATTTCGACTTGTCGATATGGGCTTTCTGATGCTCATCAATCGTGATCGCACCAAACTTACACGCATCCGCACAGCGGTGTGCCAGACAGCCACGACAATGCTGTCCGACTTCATATCCGCCAACCGGACACTCATCGCAGGCGATCTCCATGACTTCAATGACATTGTCATTGTCCGGATTTCCGCCCATTGCCATCTTGACCTGTTCACTCACGATCGCGCGTTCCTTGAATACGCAGCAACGCATCGTTGGCTTCTTGCCCGGAATAATCTTCATTGGAATATCCAGGATTTCTTCGAGCAGTGTGCCATCCCATGCCATACGCGCAACTTCGCGCAACACTTCATAACGAAAATATTGGGTTCTGGTGTCAAATTTTCTCATATTCTTTGTAGAGAGCATTCTCTCCTTCTCCTAATTCTATGTCATATCTTAAAACATATATAATTATCTTAATATTTCTGATAATTTCTGTCAACGGAAACCACATATTTTTAAATATTTTTTAGTGAAGCTCTCCTTGTCCCTGTGAAAGCATCTCTTCTTTGACTTCATACAGTTTTTTCGACAGATCAACGTAATGGATATGTGGATTCGTAAATCGCTGTTCCTCCTCCCAGATCTGATGGTCAAGCTGTTCTGTCACATATGCTTTGATTGCATCAAGCTCCGGCTTGTCATAAACCAGCTTTCCATCGCGGAAGATCGGCACCTGCAGCTCCTTCACATCCACATTTTCAAACTTCATCTTCTTCCAAGGCTTCACCGGATCCACGTAGGCAAATGGTTCATCTCCGTTTACTTCCTCGTCGTACATCGTGATCAAATCAGCAAGCGCATATCCGGTCTCACGGCTGTAAATACGCCACAGCTTCTTTCTGCCCGGATTCGTGATCTTTTCAACGTTCTCAGAGATCTTGATCTTCGGCACAAATTCCCCGGCATCATTCTGCACAGCAGCAAGCTTGTAGACACCACCAAAGACCGGATCGGATTTCGACGTGATCATACGTTCTCCGACGCCGTAGGAATCAATGCTTGCGTTCTGCTTTTTCAGTGACTGCATCAGAAATTCATCGACACTGTTCGACACGACGATCTTGCAGTCCTTCATATCATGTGCATCGAGTGTCTTACGGATTTTCTTCGAGAAATATGCCAGATCACCGCTGTCAATGCGGACACCCTTCAGGCGTTTCCCGGCAGGCTCTAACACTTCCTTTGCGACACGGATGGCATTGACCAGACCGCTGTTTAAGATATCATAGGTATCGATCAGCAATGTACAGTTGTCCGGATAGACCTCTGCATATGCCTTAAACGCTTCGTATTCATTGTCAAAAAACTGAATCCAGCTATGTGCCATCGTTCCGATTGCAGGTACGCCAAACCGTTCATCTGCCATGACCGTTGCTGTCGCAGCCGCGCCACCGATATAGGCTGCTCTTGCACCGAGAATCGCTGCATCACCACCATGTGCACGTCTCGCGCCAAACTCCATAACAACCGCACCACTCTCAGCCGCTGTCCGGCAGATGCGGGAGGCTTTTGTGGCAATCAGCGACTGGAAATTCATCGTAAGCAGCAGCATCGTCTCAATTAACTGTGCCTCGATCACCGGTGCCGTCACCGTGACAATCGGAGTATTTGGATAACAGATCGTGCCTTCCGGCAACGCATCAATATTTCCTGTAAACTTAAAATCAGCAAGATACTGCAGGAATCCTTCTGAGAACTCGCCCTTGCTCCGCAGGAATTCGATATCCTCCTTAGAAAAATGCATGTTCTCAATGTATTCGATCAACTGTTCCAATCCGGCAGACACAACAAATCCACCATTATCTGGATTCTTCCGGTAGAACATATCGAATACAACCATCTTATCTTTGAACCCTTTTTCAAAATACCCGTTGGACATTGTCAGCTCGTAATAATCCATCAGCATTGTCAGATTTCTCATAGAATAAACCTCTCTATTAAAAAACTGCTGCACCAAAGCGTTTGGTGCAACAGCCTTTGTTTTATTATTTCGTCTTAGTTATTAAATCCACGATAGATGATATCAGATCTCTTTGGTCCGTTGGAAACCATCGTGATCGGGAATCCGATCTGCTCTTCGATAAACTCGATATACTTACGACAGTTCTCTGGAAGATCCTCATACTTCTTAATTCCACGGATATCCTGCTTCCATCCCGGAAGTACCTTATATACAGGTTTTGCTTTCTTTAACTTTGCAGTTGTAGGGAAGTCCGTTGTTACCTCTCCGTCAATGTCATAGCCGACACAAACCGGAATCTCATCGAGATAACCAAGTACATCCAATACGGTAAATGCAACATCAGTTGTTCCCTGAATCCGACAACCATACTTAGATGCGACACAGTCAAACCAACCCATACGTCTTGGACGTCCGGTTGTTGCACCAAACTCGCCTCCATCACCACCACGGCGGCGAAGCTCATCCGCTTCTTTTCCGAATATCTCACTGACAAATTCACCTGCTCCAACAGCGGATGAATATGCCTTACATACTGTTACGATCTGCTTGATCTCATATGGAGGAATACCTGCTCCAATCGCGCCATAAGCAGCCAGTGTGGAAGAAGATGTTACCATCGGATAGATACCGTGATCCGGATCCTTTAAGGTTCCAAGCTGTCCCTCTAGCAGAATGCGCTTGCCGTCTTTGATTGCCTGATCGAGGAATAAGGAGACGTCTCCGACATACGGAGCAACCATATCCCTGTACTCATGTAAGGTTGCAAGAAGTTCCTCTTCCTTTAATAACGGCTTATGATACATATACTCTAACAATACGTTCTTCGATGCGATCACACGCTCGATCTTGTCGCGCAAGGCTGCCTCATCGTCAAACAGCTCACTTACCTGAAAACCAATCTTTGCATATTTATCTGAATAAAACGGTGCAATACCGGACTTTGTAGAGCCGAAAGACTTTCCTGCCAGTCTCTCCTCTTCATATGCATCAAATAATACATGATATGGCATTACCATCTGTGCACGATCCGATACGAGGATCTTTGGCATCGGAACGCCCTTGTCTGTAATTGACTTTACTTCATTGAACAACACCGGGATATTCAATGCAACACCATTTCCGATAATGCTGGTTGTATGGTCATAAAATACGCCGGAAGGAAGTGTATGCAATGCAAACTTTCCATAGTTATTCACGATTGTATGACCTGCATTTGCTCCACCCTGAAAACGCACGATAATATCTGCCTTCTCTGCGAGCATGTCTGTAATTTTACCTTTTCCTTCGTCACCCCAATTGGCGCCTACTACTGCCTGTACCATAGTCTAACCTGTTACCTCCGTTTTTATCACTTTGCAATTAATAGTGTATCGACCGCAGTCGACCTTTCTATTCTACTTTATTTTTACAATAAAATCAATACGCATCGACGATTACGCATCTTATACGTTAATCTCTGCCTTTACGCCGAGGATATCTTTGTTTGCATCGAGAATTGGCTGAATCTGCTCTGCCAGGAACTCGGCTGTCTGCTCCGGTGCACGACCAACAAAGTTCTTTGGATCAAGCAGAGCTTCGATCTCTTCGCGTGTCATGCCAAATGCAGAATCGCATGCGATCAGCTCTACCAGGTTATTCTCGTTTCCATACTTCTTCACCTGCTCACCCGCGATCATCGAATACTCACGGATCTTCTCATGCAGCTCCTGACGATTTCCGCCACGCTTTACGGCATCCATCATGATGTTCTCGGTTGCCATGAAAGGAATCTCCTTCATGAAATGCTGGTAGATCACCTTGTCATATACGACAAGTCCATCTACGACATTCAAGTACAGATCCAGAATACCATCGATGGCAAGGAATGCTTCCGGTACAGAAATTCGCTTGTTTGCAGAATCATCCAGTGTACGCTCAAACCACTGTGTACTTGCCACAATTGCCGGATTTAAAGCATCTGCCATCACATAGTCAGACAGGGATGCGATACGCTCACTACGCATAGGATTCCGCTTATATGCCATCGCTGACGAACCAATCTGGTTCTTCTCGAACGGCTCTTCTACTTCCTTCAGATGCTGAAGAAGACGGATATCGTTAGAGAACTTATGGGCTGACATCGCAATGCCGGAAAGTACATTTAAAACTCTCGCATCGACCTTTCTGGAATAGGTCTGTCCGGAAACCGGATAACATTCCTTGAATCCCATCTTCTCTGCGATCATCTGATCTGCTTTGCGGCATTTCTCATGGTTGCCGTCAAATAATTCCAAAAAGCTTGCCTGGGTTCCTGTGGTGCACTTAGAGCCAA
>OGHH01001625.1_pt1 | contig 15593 bp, 8 predicted proteins | sample 1571471 | NCBI WGS metagenome assembly OGHH01 (sample SAMEA2581936, study PRJEB24529) | metagenome | biome: Human gut stool | place: China | collected 2011
CCGGAATATACTTGCCGGAGCGGTAGGTCTCGTAGTCGGAGCAGTCGGCAACCATCGGAATGGGCATGTCGGCAGTAGCGTAGTATGCGCCGTAGCCGATGCCGAAGAACAGGATGAACAGAATCGTGTACAGGTTGATGGACAGACCATTCTCGCCCAGCAGGCTCAGATGGAATGCATCACCGTGACCCCACAGCAGCAGCAGGACCAGCACGCCGACATAGCAGGCCAGCGCGACGCTGACATACTTCGTCAAGCTGGCCTTCTGGCCCTTCTTCTGGCTGGTGCGCACAGAGAGAATGAAGAACGGCACACTACAGGCGTAGCCCAGCACCATCATGGGCAGGTACAGCCCATCGTAAGCACCCATCATGCAGCCGTAGAGCATGCACAGGACCGTGGTGTTGTTGGCGATAGAGAGCGCCAGCTTCGTGCCAGCGCCCGCGATCATCAGACGCTGCATGGGTTTGTTTTCCCGGATGATCTGCAGATACTCGCTGACCTTGACCTTCTCGGTCTTTTCGCCGCCGATGCCAAAGTACTTGGGCTGATCCTTCTCCCAGATGCCGATGATGGCCAGGATGGTCAGCGCAATGGACATCACAATGCCCACGGGGGCCAGCGTGCGGAAGAAGCCCGCGGAGGAATAGCCGCCCTCATAGTTTTTGGCAAGGATGGGAGCCAGGAACTGCATAACGCCCATGCCCAGCAGACTGCCGACGGTGTTGAAGATCGTGAACAGCGGGCGCTGCTTGGGGTCGTTGGTCAGAACCGTCTGACCGGAACGGGTGCAGCTGGTCTGGAAGGTGTAGCCGATGACCCAGACAAAGTACAGGCCCACAAACGCGGCATAGCGTGCCCACATCATCGTATCGGGGATCATCGGGGTAATGCCGTACAGCACCAGAATGCTGACGGCCATGATAAGGTTGCCGATGGCCATGAACGGGCGGAATTTGCCGAACTTACCGTTCGTGCGGTCCATCAGTGCACCGATGATCGGGTCGGTGATGGCGTCGCACAGGCGCATGGCCGTGACCATGACCGAGGCAAACAGAGTGCCCAGCGCCAGTACATTGCTGCCGAAGGTGGCAATGTAGGAAAGCACAAGGACGTAATAAACATTCGTGGCACCGTTGTTCAGCGGAAACAGTACCAGCTGGTAAAGTTTGGCGCGATTGACGCTGGACGCTTTTGCATTTTCGCTCATGGGCTGCTCCTTGTTGTGGAAAAAGAAATCTTACTCAAAAGTCCCCGCCGGGGCCGGCGGGGAGCTTGCGGAAATTCTGTAGAAATCAGGCTTTCTTAGAGGCTTTCAGGGATTTTTTGAAATCCTTGTAGGCCTTGTATTCTTCGGTCTTGCGGAACTTGATGCCGCCAATGATCCACATCACGATGCCCAGCAGGCAGAAGAAGGTGAAGGCACAGGCAATGATGATGCTCATGGTGACAACCGTCGGGCGGGTGACCTTGATGGTGGTGTCGGCACCCACGCCGTTCATGCCGCAGGAGTTGGCGATGGCATACAGGTTGTGGTGGCAGGCCTCGCGCATGGCGGTGACGATGACGGGGTCGTTCTTGTACTTGGGCAGGGTGTCGGTGACGAAGGACATCATCGCGTCATAGATGGACACACCGGCCAGAACGCCGTCGGGACCGTTGACATACTGGGTCAGAACGTTATCGGTGATGACCATGCCGTCGCAGCCCCACTCGTTGCGCAGGATACCGGTGACCAGACCGTAGTTGCCGCCGGACCAGACAGCGCCCCAGCGGGTGTAGGCGATCATAACGCCGTTGGCGTCGCCGACCTCGACGGGAGCCTGGAAGGCTTTCAGGTAGACTTCACGGGCAGCCTGCTCGTTCAGCCAGACGCCCAGACCGATACGATCCTGCTCGCAGTCGTTCAGGGCAAAGTGCTTCATCACAACATGGACGCCCTTGTCCTGAATTGCCTTGACTTCGTAAGCGGACATCATGCCGGAGAGGAAGCCGTCCTCGGAGTAGTACTCGAAGTTACGGCCGCCGTAGGGGGTGCGGTGAATGTTGTTGCCGGGGCCGTACAGGCAGGCGATGTCGGCTTCCAGGCAGTTGTTGCCGATGACCTTGCCGATCTCGGTCATGATCTCGGTGTTGAAGGTGGCAGCCATAACGTCCTCAGAGGTGAAGGCGGTGGCGGTCAGCTGGCTCTTGTCGTTGCCCAGCAGGCTGGCGGTCAGACCCTGGGGGCCGTTCTCGTCACGGGTGCCGGGGGCTTCCACGCTCTTGACGGGCATGGTCCAGTGGAAGGCGTCGCCGATCAGGGAGTTCATCTCGTCGAAGGTCATCTGATCCAGCAGCTCGTCCCACTTGGGATCGTTGTAGTCCAGACCGATCATGTCGTACAGCTTAACGCCGTTCTTGGCGCCCAGGGTGGGCATCTCGATGCTGTCGTAGTCGGCAGGATCGTAGCGGATGTCCTTCAGGTCCTTCTTGAGCAGCTCGGTCAGGGTCAGCTTGACGGTCTCGGTGGGCAGAGTGCCGTTCCAGTCAGAGCGGCTCAGCCAGGTGACAGTCTCATCAACGCCCTCATAGAGGTTGGGGTCGGCGCAGGACAGCTGGTTGGTAATGGCGGTGCCATTCTCGCTGGTGGCGTAGGTGGTGGTATCGAGGGCATCCTCGGTCCAGGTGTAGGTCAGGTCGGCGTTGCCGTCGGCGGTCATCTTGCCGTTGGTGGACTCGACGGTGTAGCCCTTGGCAGCCAGAATGTTGTTGACGGCGTTGTGCGCATCGGTGGCAGCGGTGAAGTAGTAGTCACCGGCGTCGAGGATGTAGGTGCCGGCACCGTAGGTGTCGTAGGAAGCGATGTCGCGCTTGTTGACGGTCATGGACAGCGTCTCGGAAGCGCCCGGCTCGATCATGCCGGTCTTGCCGAAGCCGACGAGGGAGACAGCGGATTTTTCCACACCGTTCTGCTTGTCGTAGTCGGTGTAGGGGCTCTGGACATAGACCTGCACGGTCTTTTTGCCGGCCATGTCGCCGGTGTTGGTGACCTTGACGGTGACGGTGTAGGTGTCATCGGCGGCATTGTAGCTGACGTTCATGTCGCTGATGTCGAAGTCGGTGTAGCTCATGCCGTAGCCGAAGGGGTAGGCCACGGTGTCGCCGTAGGCGTAGTCGCCTGCGTTGCCGTTGCCGGTGACGAAGTCCTCGTAGCGGGTCTCGTAGTACTTGTAGCCCACATAGATGCCTTCCTGGTAGATCATGTAGGACTTAGCCTTGGCGGACACATCGCCGCCCTCGACATAGCCTTCGTAGGTGGTGGGGGTGAAGTTCCACATGGCGGGGGCGCTGAAGTTGTCGTAGCAGTAGGTATCGACCAGGCTGCCGGAGGGGTTGACCTTGCCGGTCAGGATCTCGGCCACGGCATTGATGCCGGAGATGCCCACGTCACCGATCCACAGTGCGGCGTCGATGTCGTACTCGTTGTTCTTGAGGAAATCGACCTGCAGGGCGTTGGCGGAGTTGATCAGCAAGATGGTCTTTTTGACGGTGCCGTTTTTCTTCATCTCGGCAACGTTCTGCAGCATAGCCTTCTCGTTCTCGTCGAGCGCCAGATAGTTGACCTCGCCGTAGGAAAGGTCAGCACCCTCGCCGCCGACGCGGGACAGGGTCACGATAGCGGCATCGCCGTACTGGGCAACGCTGTCCTTGACCTCGTCGGTGTAGACATCCCAAGGCACCTCGGCGGTGACCTCACTGGAGGTGGCGACCATGCCGCTCTTGGAGCGGGCGTAGTCCTTGCCGGCGCCGACGGTGTAGAAGTCCCACAGGGTGGGGTTGACGGTGACACCGACCTTTTCCAGGGCGGTGCGCAGGGTGTCGGCGGTGGAGGCATCAATATTGCCGGAGCCGGTGCCGCCGTACACGAGGTTGACGCTGCTGCTGGAGAAGGTGCTGACCTTAGCGTCGGCAGCCAGAGGCAGCGCATTGTTGTTGTTCATCAGCAGGGCAGCGCCCTCGGCCTCGACCTGCTGGGTCAAAGCCAGACCGTAGTTGACCATCTCCTCGGCGGAGTTGAAGTCGCTGGTGTAATACTGGGCGTTGGTATCCTCGTTTTCCAGCTCCCAGAAGCTGCCGCCAAAGCGGGCAGCCATGGTGTTGTCGAACTTTTGCAGAAAGATGCTAAGCGGGATCGAAACGATCGTCACCACGCCGCAGATGATTGCCAGAATCTTCCACGGCGTAATGTGCTTACGCTTGGTCTTTTTGTAGGCCTTTTTCAAGGTCTGCTTTTGCATTTTCAGATCATCCATTACCTTTTTCTCCTTGTTTTATATAAAACAGCCGCACGGTGCGGCGTGTTTCGTGGCAAAAGGCTCCCCCCCCTCGGGGGAAGGCTTAGGGGCTCACACCCAGTTTGCGCTGGTGGACTTTTTCTTAGTCAGCTTGTAGTCCGGGTTCGGGGCATCTACCTTGCGGAATACCGCATCGTCGATGCTGTCCCCTGCCACGGCCTGGACTTTCGTCTCGCCGTTCAGCTTGACACGGAACTTGAAGATGTGCTCGCCCTCCTGCTCGGCCAGCTTTTCGCCGTTGACATAAAGGCTTACCTGCTTCTGGTTGGAGTAGACCTTGACCTCGATCTCATTCTCGGTGCGGTCCGCATAGCGCTTCGAGCAGATATGCACGAACGGCTCGTCGCTCCACCACGCTTTATAGATGTAGAAGCTGTCCTTCTTGGTCTTGCGGTCAAACGTGACCAGGCCCTTATGGTTCATGCCCGGCTCGCCGCCCTGGTCACGGGCGTCGGCGGCAAAGTCGTACATGTTCCAGACGTGGGTCGCCCACAGCCATTTGTGGCGGTCAAAGCAGCGGAGCATGTACTCATGGTAGATGGCCTGGTATTCCTCGGTGTGGTCACCGCGGCGGGGATGGCTGCTGTGCAGGTTCGGCATACCCTCGGCGCCGTACTCGCTGAAACCGAGCGCGCGGTTCGGGTAGCAGAGGTGGAAGAAGTCCATCCAGAGGTCGTTTAAAAAGAGGCCCGGCACGTACCAGCCCAGATACAGGTTCCAGCTGACGAGATCCGTGATATGCGCTACCGGGTTGAAGGGGCCGCACATCGCGTAGCAGGCCAGCGTCGTCAGGCGGGTCTTGTCCATCTCATGGCAGAGATCGTTCAGCACATGATGGTTGTCGCGCATGTCGCGGTTGTCCTTCGTCGAGATCGTGATCTCGTTCGAGACGCCCCAGCAGACGATGCAGGCGTGGTTGTAGTTCTGGACGATCAGCTCCTTCATCTGGCTGATCGTGTTTTCACGGCCATTGGGCATGTGCTCGGAAATGTAGGGGATCTCAGCCCAGACGACCATGCCGGCCTCATCGCAGAGGTCGTAGAAGTACTGGTCATGCTGGTAGTGCGCCAGACGGATCGTGTTCGCGCCCAGCTCCTTGATGAGCTGCATATCCTCGTCGTGCATCTCGCGCGTGATGGCATTGCCCAGACCCTTGCGGTCCTGATGGCGGGAGACGCCGTGCAGCGGATACGGGCGGCCATTGAGGAAGAAGCCCCGCTTGGGGTCAACCGAGAAGCTGCGCACGCCGAAGCGCTGACGTACCTCGTCCTGTACCTCGCCGTTCAGCACCAGACGCACCGCGCAGGTGTAGAGATACGGGTCGCGGACGCCGTCCCACAGGTGCGGGTGCTCCAGCGTGACCGTCGTGTCCCGGCCCTTGCCGGTCAGCACCTCGGCACCGGCGGCGTCGTAAATCGAGAACTCGACCTCGCCGTCGCCCTCCATCCAGGTCTTGACCTCGATGTCAGCGTTTGCGCCGTTGACAGTGGGCGTGATCTGCACGCCCGGGCCGCCGAGGTAATCCAGCGCGATGTGGTTCCGGTTGACGACCAGCAGGCTGACGTCGCGGTAGATGCCGCCGTAGAAGGTGAAGTCGGCCTTCTGGGGGTAGACGCGGTCATTTTTGCTGTTGTCCGCCTCCACGATCAGCTCATTGCTGTCGGCCAGCAGAGCCGTGACATCCGCGCGGAAGGTGGAGTAGCCGCCGTCGTGCCGGGCGACCTCCACCCCGTTCAGCGTGACCTTGGCGCTGGCATTCACACCCTCAAACTGCAGCCAGACCTGTTGGGTATTCTTGTCAAAAGCGGGCGCCGCAAATCGCGTCTTGTAGATGCAGGTGCCGCGCCAGTAGTCGTTGCCGCCGTCCTGGCCGTCGATGTTGTTCCAGGTGTGCGGCAGGTCCACGGCAGCGGTCTTACCGTCAGGGCCGGTGAACTGCCAGTTCTTCATCAGCTTGGTCGTGCTTCGCATTGCGCCCTCCTGTGTTGTTTTTTACTGTATCTGTATTGTACAGAACTGTTAAATTTCTGGCAATAGGTTTGCGAAAAGTGGTATTTCTGGCGGGATATTCGGTTTTTGGGGTACAAAAAAAGCCGCCCGTTCTTTGTACATCTTGCACAAAAAACAGGCGGTATTTTTTCTTTCATCCCCTGGTGAGCGGCAGCACGATCTTGACGGCGAACAGCTCTCCGCGGGGCTCTGTCGCCATGGTGCCGCTGTATTTCTGCACGACACGGCGGGCTACCTTCAGCTCATAGCTGTGGCGGCGTCCGTGGTCGGACTGGCTGCCGGACAGCGCCGGGCCGATGACGTTGATGACCGCGAAGCCCTGCCGCCTGCATACAAGCAGGTCGATCATGCGGCGGTCACTCTGCTGCTGGGCTGCAGCGTCGATGGCCTGGTCGAGCAGGTTCGAGAACAGCGCGTACAGGTCACCCGGCTCGATGGCCGCAAGGCAGGTGCCATCGGCCACGCAGTTCAGGCGGATGCGCTGGGCCTCACACAGCAGGCTCTTTTCGGTCAGGACGACGTCCAGCACCTCATTGCCGGTGGCAGCGTTGGCGTCGTACATCCGGGCCGCCTGCTCGGCCTCGTCAAGGCTCCGCGTTGTGGCCTCGTCGGGCTGCAGGCGGCGCAGGTCGGCGATTTGAACCTTGAGCTCATGGCACTTGCGGTTGATGATCTGCACGTTCTGCCGTGCGATCTGGTACTGCTTGCGCTGGCGGTCATACAGAAGGTTCAGTGCGTCCATCTCCTTCTGCATGGCCGCTTTTTTGAAAAGCTCGGTCTGTAAATAGAGCAGCGTCACGCAGTAAAACTGGGTCAGCATCGACGGTGCGACTACCGCCGATGGCTGCAGCCCGACGCGCAGACTGGTTTGCAGTGCAAAAAACTGAAAGACGAATATCGCGCCCAGAAGTCCGGCACTGCCCAACTGGCGAGGGCCGATGTGGTAGATACCGTCCTCCGGCATCGTGCGCGCCATGGTATACCGGACCGTCACACAGCAGGCAATGGTAAAGCCCAGCTGCCCCAGCAGCATCGGCGTGCTGTGCAGCGGCAGATGGCGCATTCCAAGCGCCTGCGCCGTCCAGATCAGAACGCGCCACAGCTCATAGGCCGACTCCGTCGTCAGGACGATCCAAATGCTGCAATATGCGCTGGCCGACCAATCCAGCAGCGTGCAGAGATGGGTTGACACCGCAGCCCAGATGAAATAACCGCCGTAAACCACCAGCAGCATCGTCGGATTGGCGTGGCCGCTGTTGGCCCAGATGATGACCTGCGCAAGCGGCACTGCCGCGATAAAATTCAGGGCGGTGCGCATGGTAAAATTCCTGCGTTTTTTCAGCGGCAGCCAGTAGGCCAGCTCCGCACCGCACAGGCCGACAGCACAAACCACCCATGTCAGAAGTGTATCCACCTACAGCGCACCCCCGACATAGGCCGCCAGCGCGGCCAGAAAAGCCGTGCGCTGGCGGCGGCTGATCTCCAGTCGCTCCTCCCCCACCTGCACCAGATCATCCTGCACGCCCCTGACGTGGCGCAGGTTGACCAGATAGCACTGGTTGCAGCGCGCAAAGTGGTAGGCGGCCAGATCCTTTTCAGCCTTCAGCAGACTGCCGCGCACCGACCAGGTATCCGTGGCCGTGTGGTAGTGCAAAAGGCGGTCCCGCGTTTCCAGATAAAGGATGTCGTCGGTATCCAGCAGCTGCACCCCGCCGCTGACCTGCAAGGCCACCTGCCCGCCGCGGCGGCGCTGGATGCGCTGCAAGGCGCGCTCCAGCTTGGTGCTGAACTGGTAGTAGCTGACGGGCTTGAGCACAAAGTCGAGCGCGTCGACCTCATACCCGCGGATGGCATACTGTGCCATGTTGGTGACGAACACGAGCACCACATCAGGGTCCTGCCTGCGGATGCGCTCCGCCGTCGGCATACCGCCGAGCGTTGGCATCTCAATATCCAGAAAGATGATGTCAAACCCGGGGCGGTACGGCTCCACAAGCTGTGCCCCGTCCGAGAAGGCGGTCACGTCCAGCTGGTGTCCGCTCTCCTGCGCATACTGCTCGATGAACCCGCAGAGCTGCGCCCGCATGGCGTCGTTGTCCTCGACCACGGCGATTTTCGCCATCTGCTGTGCCTCCTTTCCTGCATAAGCCTGCCTATTGCATATATATTTATTATGGCAAAAGACAGCAAAAAAAGCAACACCTTTGCAGGAAAAGGTGCTGCCGTTATGATAAATTTTATACCAGCATGACGAGCGTGCCCGCGACAAGCACGGCCAGACCTGTCAGAGCCTTTCTGCTCAGGCGCTCATGGAACACGATGTAGGAGAACAGCACCGTGACCAGAATGCTCAGCTTATCGATGGGCGCGACGAGGCTGGCCGGGCCGAGCTGCAGCGCTTTGTAATAGCACAGCCAGCTGGCACCCGTCGCCAGGCCCGACAGACAGATGAAGCCAAGCTCGTTTTTGGGCACCGCCTTCACCTGGCCCTGCTTGCCCTGCACAAACACCATGACCCACGCCATGATGAGCACCACGCCGGTGCGCAGCGCCGTACCGAGATTGGACTCGACCCCGGTGATGCCGACCTTGCCCAGGATCGAGGTCAGCGCCGCAAAAATGGCCGAACCGAACGCCGCCAACATCCAGCCGTTTTCCTCTTTCTGGACGCCGCCCTTTTTCTCGATCATCAGGAACGTGCCGGCGGCGATCAGCACAACGCCGATGCCCCTGGTCAAGGTCACACTCTCGCCCAGCAGCAGTGCAGCCAGCAAGATCGTCATGACCGTGCTGCTCTTGTCGATGGGCACGACCTTATCGATTGGCCCGCGCTGCAAGGCATAAAAATAGCACAGCCAGCTGGCACCCGTAGCCAGACCCGACAGCCCCAGGAATACCAGACTTCTTGCCGGGATGCTGGCAATCGTCCCCTGCGAGCCGACCACAAACACCATGACCCACGCAAAAACCAGCACAATGATCGTGCGGATGGCCGTGGCCACGGTGGAATCCGTTTTGCGAATGCCGCATTTTGCCAGAATGGATGTCAGACCCGCGAACAGCGCAGAGCCGACTGCGTACAGTAACCACATACAAATCGCCTCATTCAGCACTATTGTACGCTCTTTGCCAGTCTTGTGCAACCTGCTTTTGTACAAATCACGTTTTTACGCAAAAGCCGCACCCCGGTCTCTGCGCGGGGTGCGGTTTCGTACTTATTCGCTCAATTCATGTGCCAGCACCGGCAGAAAAATCGTGGCGACCAGCACAGCCAGTGCGGCCACGACCAGCAGCGCGTAGATGGTGCTGCGCAGCGTGCGGTTGTATTTCTTTTTGTATTGCAGACGCTCGCGCTCCTTGGCGACAGCCTCGGCGGAAGGGATCTCCACCGTGCGCGGCGTCGGTCTCCCCTGCCTTGAGGGATGCAAGATATTGATCTGCCGCGGTGTGCAGCAGGTGTTCATCAGTCGTCAGCGGTCCGGCTCACAGTCGAGGATCGACGGGATGTCCGCCCAGCGGTCTGCCTCGGCGGTGTAACGCTCATGCAGCCAGGCGACGGCCTTATCCAAGCCCGCCTGGTCGCCGTCAAACAGCTGCGTCTCGATCTTTTCCTCGGCGGTATGCTCGATGCTCCACGGGCCGGGCCAGACCTCGGCACAGAGGGCCTCGCGCTTTTTCTTGCCGCTCTCGTCGCTCGGGTCGGGCACCTTGATGGGGGTGATGACATAGCGCATACCGCCCTCTGCCCCGGAATACGGGTTGCCGTTGTGGAACCAGTGATAGATCGGGAATGCGTCAAGCATGGTCGGCACCTCTTTTTGCACAAATAAAAATACCCCGAAGCGAAACGCCTCGGGGTATCTTGGAGCGGGATACGAGTCTCGAACTCGCCACCTACTGCTTGGGAAGCAGTCACTCTACCGGATGAGCTAATCCCGCATCAGTGACTGCTATTATAGCGCAAATCAGGTAGGTTGTCAAGGGGGCAAGTTGGCAGCAACGGCAAAGCGGCAGAGCCCCTCACCTTTATATCATACTGAACAAATCCACCTGGCTCGTTTCGGGCAGATTGCCCAAAGCGCCGACGGCGCGGAGCTTGTCAAAAACAGACTGCGCCACACCGCTGGCCTGCTGCAATTCCTCCACCGAGATATACTCCTGCCCGTGCATCGTGGCCTGTTCCAGCGCAACGGCGGCGGCATCACCCAGACCGCGGATGGCTGTGAACGGCAGACGCACCTTGCCGTCCTCAACCACGTACTTGCTGGCGTAGCTTCTGCCCAGCTCGATGGGCAAAAACTCGCAGCCGCGCTGCAGCATTTCGTTTTCCAGCTGCAGGCTGACCAGCGCGTCATCGTCCTTGGCGGTGCGCTCGTCCTTGGGGATCTTTTCGTTGTCGCGCAGGTGCTGCTTCGCCACACGGACGCCGCCCACGGCGGCCTCATAGTCAATATCCGCGCCGCGCACCGTGAAGTACACCGCGTAGAAGATGGCCGGGTGGTAGACCTTAAACCACATCAGGCGGATGGCCGCCATCAGGTAGGCCACGGCATGGGCCTTGGGGAACATATACTTGATCTTGCGGCAGGATTCAATATACCAGTCGGGCACATCGTGCTCGCGCATGGCTTCCTCCCACCCGGGCTTGAAGCCGCCCTTGGCGACCTTGCCCTTACGCACGGCCTCCATGATGTCGAACGACATCTTCGGCTCCAGTCCCTTGCGCAGCAGGTACAGCATGATGCTGTCACGGCAGCCGATGACCTCCGCAATCGTGCAGGTGCCCGAGCGGATCAGCTCGTCGGCGTTGCCGGTCCAGACGTCGGTGCCGTGGGACAGGCCGGAGATTTGGATCAGCTCGGAGAAATTCTTCGGCTGGGCGTCCAGAAGCATCTGTCGCACGAAGTTCGTGCCCATCTCGGGGATGCCGAACGTGCCGGTCTTGGAGCCGATCTGCTCCTCCGTCACGCCGAGGGCCTCGGGGCTGGTCAGCAGACTGTAGACCTTCTCGTCGTTCATCGGGACGGAATCAATCGGAATGCCGGAGTATTCCTCAAAGAACTTGTAGAAGGTCGGCACATCATGCCCCAGCTCATCCAGCTTGAGCAGCGTATCGTGCAGGTATTTAAATTCAAAGTGGGTCGTCAGCAGACCGCCCTTGACGTCGTCCGCCGGGTGCTGGATGGCGCAGAAGTCGTAAATGTCGAAGGTATCCGGCACAACGACCATGCCGCCGGGGTGCTGACCCGTCGTGCGCTTGACGCCGGTGCAGCCCATGACAAGGCGGTTTTCCTCGGCGCGGTTGACAGTCTTGCTGCGCTCCTCGAGGTATTTTTTGACGTAGCCGTAGGCGGTCTTATCCTGCAGACCGGAGACCGTGCCCGCCTTGAACACGTTTTCCTTGCCGAACAGCTCCTCGGTGTAGCGGTGGACGTGGGACTGATACATGCCCGAGAAGTTCAGGTCAATATCAGGCTCCTTGTCGCCGTAGAAGCCGAGGAAGGTCTCAAACGGGATGTCGTGGCCCTCGACGATCATCGGCTTGCCGCAGACCGGGCAGGTCTTGTCGGGCAGGTCGAAGCCGTCAAAGTGTACGCCATCGTTGATCCACTCGCTGTGCTTGCAGTTGGGGCACAGATAGTGCGGCGGCATCGAGTTGACCTCGGAAATGCCGGAGAAGTGCGCTACGGCGGATGAGCCGACGGAGCCGCGGCTGCCGACCTGATAGCCGCCCGCATTGGAGTAGGCCACCAGCTTGACCGCGATGACGTACAGGACCGCGTAGCCATGGCCGCAGATGGAATCCAGCTCCTTTTGCAGCCGCTTCTCGACGATCTCCGGCAGCGGGTCGCCGTAATCCCGCTTGGCGTGTTCCCACGTTGCATCGCGCAATTGCTGTTCTGCACCCTCAATGCTGGGCGGGTAGGTGCCGCGCGGGATGGCGCGGACATTGCCGTCGATGGAAGCCGCGATCTTGCGCGGGTTGGTCACAACGATCTCATACGCCTTTTCTTTGGGCAGATAGCTGAACTGTTTCAGCATGTCCTCGGTGGTGCGGTAGAACAGCGGCGGCTGGTTGTCGGCATCCTTGAAGCCATTGCCCGCTTGAAGGACAGAGCGGTAGATGGCGTCTTCCGGCTCGGTAAAATGGACGTCACCGGTGGCGATGACCGGCTTGTGCAGGTCTTCGCCCAGCTGGATGACCGTGCGGTTGAAATCCTTGATGACCTCTTCGCTGTCCACCTTGCCCTCGCGGACCATATAGGCGTTGTTGCCCAGCGGCTGGATCTCCAGCACATCGTAATAGGCCGCGATCTTCTTCAATTCCTCGTAGGAGCGTCCCTCCACGATGGCGCGGTAAAGCTCGCCTGCTTCACAGGCGGAGGTCAGGATAAGGCCGTCGCGGTACTTGTTCAGCAGGCTGCGGGGCACACGGGGCTTTTTGAAGAAGTAGTTGACATGGGCCTCGCTGACGATCTTGTACAGATTTTTCAGGCCCATCTGGTTCTTGACCAGAATGATGAGGTGGTAATACTTCTTTTTCAGCACCTCGCGGTTGCCGCCCAGGCCGGTGTTGATCTCACTGACCTTCGTCACCTGTTTTTCTTCCAGGTCCTTCAGCATCACACAGAAGATGCGGCCCAGTGCGGCGGAGTCCTCGCAGGCGCGGTGGGCCTCGTAGGCAGGCAGTTCCAGATGCTTGTTGATGGTGCCCTGCTTGTAGTTGTGCAGGCCGGGGTACATGGCCTGCGCCATGGTCAGGGTGTCGATATAGGTCACATTTTCCAGCGAGATGCCGCTGCGTTTGGCGGCAGCCCGCAGAAAACGCATATCGAAGGAGTGCACATTGTGGCCCACCAGAATGCGGCCCCCCGCAAACTTGAGGAACGCTTCCAGCGCTTCCTTCTCGCTGGGGGCATCGGCCACCATCTCGTTGGTGATGCCGGTCAGCTCGGTGATCTTGGGGGTGATGGGCTTGCCGGGCTTGACAAAGGTATCAAATTCCTCCACCACTTCGCCGTTTTTCACGATGACGGCACCGATCTCGGTCATATACTCCACGCCGGGGTCAAGGCCTGTGGTCTCGGTATCAAACACGCAGAACTCCCCGTCCAGCGGCTGATCCTTCACACCGTATACACAGGGGATCATGTCGTCCACAAAGTAGGCTTCGCAGCCGTAGATCAGCTTGAAGTCCGGGTCTGATTTATGGATATCGTCCGCTGCCAGCATGGCTTCCGGGTAACCCTGACACACACCGTGGTCCGTGATGGCAACGGCCGGATGTCCCATGCGGTGGGCCAGCTTGACGATGCCGCCGGGGTCACAGAAGCCGTCCATGCTGGAAAGCTTGGTGTGCAGATGCAGCTCCACACGCTTGACCGGTGCGGTATCCTCCCGCTTTTTGCGCTCCACGATGAGCACATCGTAGGGGTAGACGATATAATCGTGTTCGTACTTGTCGTAGGAGCAGTCGCCGCGCACGATGAGGGTGGTGCCTTTGCCAAGGCTCTCCCACTTGGAGCAGTCCTCCCCTTCCTGCGCGCGGATCTTCAGGTTGATGGAGCCCTGATAATCGGTGATGGATACGGTATAAATTTTTCGGAAGTTGCCCTTGACCTCCGAGAAGAACACATCGCCCCAGATCGTGCACTTGCCGCCCTCGCCGCCAAGGTCTTTCAGCGGGGTGAGGTTCTTGGGGGTGAACATCTTGCCGTGGAAAATGGTGACAGGCTTATCGGTCAGGTCCAGACCATCCACCTTGATGGACGGTGCTGTGTTCTTTTTCTCAAACTTGACCACCGGTGGCGCGATCTTGCGCTCCAGCTTTTCTTCCATCTGGTGCTGCTCGGCTTCGCTTACAGCGCTTTGCAGCGTTACCTGCGGCGTTACCCCGGTGTGGGCTGCAATGCGCTCTGCCAGCAGCTTTTCAAAGTGCATCTCCTGCAAAAACTTGGTGCCATGGCATACGCCGATGGTGATCTTCTGTCCGATGATGTTGATCTTGCACCGGTCCAGAAAGCCGTTGATGGGCACGCCGTCCCGCTTCATCTCTTCCATCAGATCGCGCAGGGCCGCTTCGTCCAGCATGGCATAGCCAAACAGGTTCTGGATGCGCAGCTCAAAGCCCTCATAATCCGGCTGCAGGGATGCCAGCAGCCGGGCACAGAGATTTTTGTCCAGCGGCGCACCGCTGCGCAGGGTAAAGATGACCTGCCGCTCCTGCCGCAGCATCTGCGCATGCTCCACAATGACCTGCCCGAAGCAGTCTGCAAATGCCGGGTCCACCATGAACTGCGGCCACAGGTTGGATACGAGTGGTGTCACAAATGGTACTCCTTTTTATACAGCACAAACTGCCGCACCCGTTTTTGCAGGTGTGGCAGCAAAAATGTGGTTTTATTTCTTTGCAAGTTCCTCTGTTCTGAAAATCTGGTAGCCCTCATAATGATAGCTTGCGTCGATGCCCTTCATATAGACCAGCCGGTCTGTGATCCGGTCTGTGAGGGCTGCACGGAGCAGGGCTTTGATCTCCACGTCCTTGACGGGGCTGCGCTCCATGGCAAGGAGATAATCGCTCTTATCCACCCGGCTCCAGTCAATGACCTGATGCAGCTCCTTTTTCAGGATGCAGTCCAGCCAGATGCGGGTGCTGCGGCCATTGCCTTCCCGGAAGGGGTGGGCAACGTTCATCTCCACATACTTTTCGATGATCTCATCAAAGGTAGACTGCGGCATCCGGTCGATGCTTTCCAGCGCCGGGGCCAGATACATGACGGGTGCGAACCGGAAATTGCCCTTGGCAATGTTCACGGTGCGCATCTGCCCGGCAAAGGGGTAGATCTCGCCGAACAGATAGCCGTGGATCTTTTGCAGGCCCGCAAATGTCCCCACCGGGAAGGCATCCAGCAGGCCGGTGTCGTAAAGCTCCAGCGCTTTGGTCTTGCTGATCTTTTCCTCAGCCCGGGCCAGCGCGGCCTCGTCGGTCAAACCAAGTTTGTTTTCTAAGGGCATTGTGTTCTCCTTGCTGAACCCCCCAGTCACGCTTCGCGTGCCAGCCCCCGCTAATAGGGGGGCCCTTGGCATGGCGTAAAGCTTTCCAGTTTTGCCAAGGCCGCCCCTATTAGGGGCGGTGGCATCCCGCAGGGATGACGGTGGGGTTTATTTCCTCTCAGATCTTATAGATCTCCTCCATGAACTGGTCGAGGATATTATCCCCGGTCAGCTTCTTGATAGGCTGGCCGT
>OGHH01001631.1_pt1 | contig 15545 bp, 16 predicted proteins | sample 1571471 | NCBI WGS metagenome assembly OGHH01 (sample SAMEA2581936, study PRJEB24529) | metagenome | biome: Human gut stool | place: China | collected 2011
AGCCGGAAACCACGCCCGTTTTGTCATGAAAAAAGATGTCAATCATATTGTTTATTCAATCAAATCTCTGCAATCTGCATTTGTTGCCCTGCTCCTCGACCGCACAAATTTAAGCAACGAACCCCGCAGGGAGCGCAGCTCTGACCAGCCGGTCGCTTTTTTACCGCAGATAGCTCCCACATTCTGCTTCCAGCGTTTTCCAGACCGGATACTTTGCGCCGGTCACGTCAAAAAATGCTTTCATGTCCCGATTCAGTGCGCTCATTTCGTCCACCGCATTCATGGCATGGTCGGACGCACAGATTTTCCCTAAAGCCGTTGCACACATGAGCTTAAAAAAGCGAAAGCAGGTCTTGCGGTATGCTGCATCCTCAAATTCCTTGTCTGCATCCGGCAGAATCTCGTGACCGGCGTTTCGGATTGCCCGGTAACCCTCGATATTCGCATCGATCAGGCGATTCAGATAAGCGTTGTCCCTTTTCAGCTTTTTCAGGTCGCCGTTGGTCTTGTAGCAGGCAAAAACCGCCGGGAGCACAAACGCAGCGTGGCACAGGAGATAGTCCTCCATGTTCGGCTCGTAGGTGACCTTATACTTCGTGCCTGCAAAGATTTCCTGAACCAGCGCTTCCTGCGACGGCGCATTCCGCAGCGGCCCGATGGTAATCTTGCGAAGGTCTACCGAGGCCACATAATTGCTTTCTCTGTGTCCGGCGGCGCTGGTAAAGGCAAACAGCACGTTCTTCTCCAGCAAAAGCGCTGCCGTTTCCGAGGCGCGCACATTGTTGCCCACAAAGATCATCGTTTTCGCCAGGCTTGCCCGCAGAGTTTCGAGAATTGTTTCGATCTGCGTGTACCGCACAGCCACAAAAATTACATCATAGTCGTCTCCCGGCAAAAGCTCCGCTGCCACCGGAATGGGGCTGACTGCCGTGCGGCGGGAAAGTGTATTTTTGATCCGCAGCCCGTTTCGCCGAATCTCATCTGCCCATGGGCCTCTTGCCAGCAGCGTGACATCCTTTCCTGCGCGGAACAGATTGTTCGCCAGATTACACCCCAGAACGCCGGCGCCGAATACCAAAAACTTCATGGCCACTTTCTCCTTTTCCTTATCGGTTTCTGCGATACCCTGCCGCATCGCGGTATTCGGGATGGTCGTTTAAGTACGGGTCTTTGTCGCCGCAGATGGTATAGTCGCACCTGCAGCCGTCCACGCAGGTGGTTTTCCGGACAAGCCTTGCGTGAAGCAACTCCATGGACGCAAAGTCCACATTGCACAGGGCGGGCATGATGTCCGTCAGACCGTGCTTGATGGCAAACTCCGCCGCCGGGCAGGCGGTGAACTCATAATAGATAGGTTTATCTTTGTCATAGGGCGCAACGTGCATCTCGTAATCGTGCCACTTGGCGCACTGCTTTTCGGCGTTCTGAAAGGCCCAATACATCAGCCTCTTAAAAAACGGTTTGTTGCAGTCCACAAATCGGGAGAGCTTGCGGAAGGTAGGCAGAATCAGGTTTTCCTCGATCTCCTCGATCTCTTCGATCTCCCGGAAGGAGACAACATCCCGGCACACGGCATAATAGCTCATGATAGCGATGCAGTCGTAAGTGCCGCCCGCGCCGTTGTGAAAGTTTTTCTTCCCGCCCAAGTCCGTCCGCCAGTCCGAGAGAAATTCCACATACTGCCGCTGCACCCGCTCCCAAACGGCCTCCCGCTCCGTTTCCGGGTAATGCAGGGCGATTTTCGCCTGTATCTCCTTTTTACACGCCCCGGAATACAGCACATGGCAGCTGCGATTGAATTGCAGTTTGTTGTCTCTCATCGCTTCTCCTTTTGCAGGCTGCACTGGTGCGCCGCCTGCACCTCTTTTGAAAACTCCCGCGGGTGTTCGCCCGCCAGTGTGCCGTGACCCATATTGGGAAAAACCTTGTAGGTAAAGGCATAGCCCTTGTCCTGCCACGCTCTGACATGTTTCGCCAGCTTCTTTTCCGTCGAGCTTGCAATGCCGTGCCAGATGTACATGTCCGTGCGCTTGAAAAGATCAAAATTCCGGTGCCGCCCGATCATGTACTTGTCCTGATTGACCCAGCTCTGCCAGGTGGCGTCTTTGTAGACGATGCGGTCGAAGGATTCCTCCGTGCGGCCCATCATCTTGCAGACGAGCTTCTTCCGGATGGGGCCTGCCTTCCCGATGAGCCAATAGGAAAAGCCGGTCAGGAAGAATATGTAGAGGTTCTGCAAAACCGGGCTTTTGATGTCGGCGTAGTCCATGGTGGGCATACCGTTAGCAATGGTAGTCGTGATGGTCAGCCGCTTATCGGCCAGCACGTCCATGAGGACGAATGTTCCGTAGGACACGCCGTAGAGAATGTCAATCTTCCCGCCGTAGCGCTCCACGATATAATCGCCCAGCCGCCTTGCCTCATCCGGCACGGACCGGAACTGCGTCTCCGGCTCATCGGGATTGAAGCCGTCGTAGGCCACCAGCACCACATGGTAGGTTTTCGCCATCTCCTCTGCCACCGGCAGTGCGCCGCGATAGCACACCCCGCCGCCATGAAGCATGACCATCAGCTCCGGATGCTCCTGCCCGAACTCAAAGTATTTCATGCTCTGTCCTCTTGCAGCCGTTTCCTCTTATACCCGCAGTCGCAGTAAGGGCCGCCGGAGGCCAGCGTGTACTGCCGCACAAAATTCGTCACGCCGTCGGCGTCGCTCATGGCGTAGTCCAAATGGCACATGGCGGGCGTCAGTTCATAAAGCCCCAGTTCCTGCATCAGCGTGCAGATACCGCATTTTGTGAAGCGCCCCTCATAACCGCTGCCGTCGGGATACTCGTAAAAGTCCATGTTCCACGAGTAGGGGTTGCGGTCAGCTGCCCTCCGGGAGGCGGTGGCTTTCATTCCGGCAATATCCTTGGGCGTGAACTTCGACTTGCCGCTTTGGCGGCAGAACCACTTCATCAGCGGCGTCATCTGCGCGTTCTCATAGTATACCGTCAGCGACTCCGTATCCGGCCGCCTCGGCATACAGAGGACGAACGCCCCCAGCATGGCGCAGCCAATGATGTTCATGCTGAACCGATCACCTTTTTCAAATTCAGGCAGCTTTGCGATGATCTCTTTGTACTTCAGTTTTGCGGTCTTTCGGATTGCTTTTGCGGTTTTAGCATCATAACCAAACACCTCTGTCAGTTGCTTTTCAAATGACTTTGCAAACACTGCCCACATTGCCATGGGCATTCCATTCCAGCGCATCTCACTTCTCCTCTTTCCATTCCGCAAGAGTCCGGCACATCCGTTTCTCGATGTCTATCCGGGTCTGGCGGCATTCCTTCGGATATTTTTTTGCTGCCTGAAACGCGAACTTCACAAATAGGCCGGAGCCAACCGGCAGCATGATTTTCAGCATCCCCTCCGGAAAGACAAAGTGGGTGCCGTGAGCATAAACCATTGTTTCAATCTCGCACTCATGCGGCTTTTCCGCAAGGCGCTTTTCCATACGGCGGATATACTTTGCGGTATCCCACAGCGCATCGTCCTCCGCGCCGATCAGCAGCAGCTTTCCCCGGATGTTTTCAACGGGAATGTATTCTTCCGGCTCGATCGGATGAGCTGCCTCGGAATCGTCAAACAGCTTGCGGGAGTTTACCATATCGCCGGCGCGTTTGCTCTCGGCGGCGATGCAATGCCAATAGTCGGGATGCTGATAGCAAAACGGCATATAGGGCAGCGGCTTGCCCCGGTAGGAGAACAGCGATTCCCCCTCGACCGGCCACTCCTTGCAGCCGTCCCTTTTGCCCTGCAGAAAGCCCTGCCACACAAAGTCGCTGGGTGTCATGGCAATGGTCAGGGTGATATCCGGGAACATGGCAGCCGCTGTCAGCGCAAGCGTCCCGGTGGTCGATGCACCGGCAATGCCGATCTTTCTGTTACCGTTAGCTTTCAGCCATGAAATTGCCGTCTCCACACGCTCAAGCGGGTAATTATGATGTCCGTAATCTTTTTTCGCGGGCGACATTGTGAGCACATTTACACCGCACCCGCAAAGCCATTTCACTGCCGAGCGCGCAAGCCGATCCTCCGGATCATCCCCGATCATCGTGATGACCGCACAGTCTGAACCGCCGGCACACGCCCAATACGCACCGTAAAAGCCATTGAGTTCCACATCAAAGTGCAGGTGTTTCATGCTCTCCCTCCAAATCCGATCTTCACGATCTGCATTTTCATCCTGTTGTCCCCGATCCTTGCGAGGAATCGGAAAAAGCCGCTGACGGAAGGGTCTTTCAGGTCGCTGTAACCCAGCATATAGCCCCGGCTGGACACCTGCAGGCGGCTGTCCCATGGGGTAAAGATGCACCATCCCAACAGCCCCTTTGCGGATGCCCACGGCACAGACGAGAACCAACAGGATTCCCAGCCCAAGACCTTCCAGAATCACCTGTAAAAGCATTACTTATTCCTCCTGTATCCGTTTTCATCCCGGTATTCGGGATGTTCCTTTACGTATGGATCCTTATCGCCGCAGATGGTATAGTCGCATCGGCAGCCGTCCACGCAGGTGGTCGTCCGCACGAGCTTGGCATGGAGCAGTTCCATGGACGCATAGTCCACATTGCACAGGGCGGGCATAATGTCCGCAAATCCAAACCGCTTGGCAAATTCCGCCGCCGGACACGCCGTAAATTCATAATAGATGGGCTTGCTGTTTTCGTAAGGCGCAACATCCATCTCGTAATCATGCCATGTGTCACAGTGCTTTTGGGCGGTGCTGAATGCCCGATACATCAGCTTTTTCCAGAATGGCTTGTTGATGTCAACGAATCGCAGCTTCCGGAAGGACGGCAGGATCAGATTTTCTTCTATCTCTTCCATTTCGCGGAATGTGACCACATCCCGGCACACATCGTAAAAGCACATGATGGCGATGCAGTCGTAGGTGCCGCCTACGCCGTTGTGAAAATTCTTTTTACCGCCGAGGTCGGTGCGCCACTTGGAAAGAAGCTCTGCGTATCTCAGCTGCACCTGCTCCCAGACCGCCTCGCGCTCCACCTCCGGATAGTGCAGAGTGATTTTCGCCAGAATTTCCTTTTTGCAGGATTTGGAATACAGCACATGGCAGCTACGGTCAATTTGTAATTCGCTGTCCTTCATCTTCCCACGCCTTTCAGAAAACCGCTCTTTGCATTTTCTTCGGTGTCGTCCGATTCGTCGTAGGCATCATAGGGCGCCGATGGGTCGTGTACTCGTTTTTTGAATGGTGAACAGCTCTTGTCTTTGTGGGCAAACGCAAAGGCAAAATTGTCCGTCCATCCCGTATGACCGGTGATGAAATATGGATGCAGCCCACGTGCGCGCAGTTTCCGCTCCAGCTCCGCCAGTGACTGCACAGCCAGCTTATTGTCCTCTGCCAGCGAGGAAATGAAGCTGTAGCCGCCGTCCGCGCCAAACCACAGCGTGTCGCCGGTAAAAAGGTACTTATCGTCAATGAGGTAGACCATATGTCCCCATGTATGACCGGGAACGAGAAAACACTCGATTTTGATGCCGTCAATGTCAAATACCTGCCCATCGTGCAGCAGTACCTTTTCATTGTTGATCGTCACCTGCGGCAATTTATAGAGATGATAGATGACTTTTCGCCGCACCTCGCCGGTCAGATACCGGTTCTCGATCTCGCCGATGTACAGATTCGCATTCCGGAACAGCCCCGGACTGTCTGCTTCCACCGCACCCACATGGTCGGTGTCCTGATGGGTGATAAGGATATGGTGTATCGACTTCGGATCAATCTCAAGCCAGCCCATTTTTTCGGCAAGGCGGTCGTAGTTATATCCCGCATCGATCATAATGGTCGTATCGCCTTTGCGGTAGAAGAAGATGTTAGCCACCCATTCGCGCACGCAGGCAACATTCTCGTCGATCCAGCCAGTGTTCAAAGGCTTGAAGATTTCCTTGCCCCGGTACATCCAGCTCATTGCTTTTCTTTGAAATTCCGTTGCCTTTTTCGACATGATCGCACCTCATTTCTGTGCTGTGATGCACAGCCAGCCCTTTTTATTTTTGTGGTTCTGGATCTTACAAAATCCTGCTTGCTCCAGATACGTTTTACCGTTCACAATGCAATGCTTTTTACCAGATGCGCCCACTGCTCCGGGTGACAGGCCAGCAATTCCTCGTGCTGCAAGTTCTGCTCATGGAGAACAGGATGTGCAAAATGCTGCTGATACCGGGCACGATATTTTGCGCCCATTTTCAGGGCGTAAAAAATATGGATCTCGGTACCGGGTACATGGATCTTATCCGGCAGCGGAGTGATAAGATCGGAGTAGAACTGATTTTTACAGCTCTGCATGGTCACATAAGGGCGGGCATCGCCAAACATTTTCAGAAAAGCCTTGACATAATCCCCCGACTCTTTAGCACACTTGTCCAGACGCTTTTGGAGAAATTTCGCCTTAATCTTTCCGTCCCGCACCACAGGGTAGATCAATGGCAGCAGAAAATCCGTCTGCAAGCTTGCCGTCAACGGCGATGCCTGATCCAAATCGGAGCTGCCCAGAATGCCGTAGTCCATGTGGATGTTCTGCCGCGCCGCCAGCAGCCCCACGAAGGAACCGCCCAGAGAACAGCCGTAGGCTGCCCGGATGTGACCGCCGCAGTGGGTCTTGAGGTAGGCCTCGATCTTTTCGGTCTCCTCCAGCATGGTGGGAAATTCGGTCTGTTCAGTCTCATCAAAGCCATCGTAGCTGACGCACAGCACCCGGAAACTGTCAGCCAGAAGCGGGATCACCGCACCGAAATTGCTTTTCCAATGGCAACAGGTGCCCGGCAGCAGCAACAGCACCGGGGCATCCTCTGCACCAAAATGGTAGATCTTCATCCTGATACGCTCCTTCTCTATTTATTTTCCACCTGTAAATAGAAGAGATATATTTCTTCGTATAGGGCAGAGTTTTGAGTTAGGTAAAGCTAACTTTTCATTCTATAAAAAGCCGCTTCTCAGCGGTCCTTCTGCCAAAATAATACGCCCTGCCGTCTCCTCTGTCAAGAAGTTTAGGCATTTTAGGAGATTTTGAAAGAGATTTCGCTTTCGGGACCCCCCCAACCGTCACCCCAGTGCCACATCCAGCACCATCATCACGCTGAAGCCCACCGCAAAAAATACCGTGCCAACGTTGGAGTGCTGCCCCTGCGACATTTCCGGGATCAGTTCCTCCACCACCACATACAGCATGGCTCCGGCGGCAAAGCTGAGCAGATAGGGCAACGCGGGCACCACGATGCCTGCCGCCAGAATCGTCAGCACTGCCCCGATGGGCTCTACGATGCCGGACAGTACGCCGCCCCAGAACGCCCGGCCTTTTTTCATTCCTTCCGCCCGCAGGGGCATGGAGATGATGGCACCCTCCGGGAAGTTCTGGATGGCAATGCCAAGGGAAAGCGCCAGCGCCCCGGCGGCAGTGATCTGAGTGGTCCCGGCAAGATATCCGGCATAGACTACGCCCACTGCCATGCCCTCCGGGATGTTGTGCAGCGTCACCGCCAGAACCATCATGGTGGTGCGCTGGAGCTGGCTTTTTGGCCCTTCGGCCTGCAAACTGTTCTGGTGCAGATGCGGGATGAGATGGTCCAGCAGCAGCAAAAACAGGATGCCCAGCCAAAAGCCTGCTGCCGCCGGGAAAAACGCCAGCCTGCCCAGATCTGCGGCCTGCTCCATAGCCGGGATCAGCAAGCTCCATACCGATGCCGCCACCATCACTCCGGCGGCAAAGCCGGTGAGGGCGCGCTGGATGCCGTCACGCAGAGAGTTTTTCAAAAAGAACACACAGCTCGCCCCAAGACTTGTGCCCAGAAAGGGGATCAGGATCCCCCAGAATGCGTCTTGGATCATGTCGTACCTCCTTGCGGTTAAGCATAACTAACCACATAAAAAGTATACTGCGCTCCGGCAAAAAGGTCAAGGGCAATCCCGCATCATTCTAAGTGCCGCAGCCGCCGGAACGGTGCTCAAGCCGTCAGGCGGGAATTGTGCGGTGTTGCCCAAGGGCTTTGCGGCACCTTCTGCCAAAAAAATTAACCTCCATAAACATTCCCGCTTTTTCTTGACAACACCCCGTGGACGTGCTATTTTAATTTCCAGTAATTAGCTTATTCTAACCATCTGAGGGGTCTCGCCCCGCAGGTTTTTCTTTGCACGAAATGTTAGGATTAGCTAACCGTGTATTTTCAAACCAGAGACAGAGGTGTGTTATAATGAGATTGAAAAAAGTATTTGCAGGTGTACTTGCTGCCGCCATGCTGGTGTGCGCTGTGGCAGTCCCGGCCTTCGCTGCGGAAGAGGTGGAGCAGGAGAACTGCCTGTCCTCCAGCTATGTCCAGATGAACATCCCTTACGCCGATTTCTACAAAGCTGCCGGTGTGGACAACGCATCTGAGATCGACGCTGTGACCAGCGCCACCAAAAACAAGACCCGTGCAGGCAAGCTTGCCGCCGGTTCCTACCATGTCAACGCCGACGGCACCGACATCACCGGTGTTTCCTTCCCGGTCAAGGTGCTGACCCCGTGGGCGCTGAAGAATGCAAAGCAGGTCACCGATGCCGACAGCTACGACATTACCGTTACCCTGAAGGGCAAGGAATCCACCACCACCTACACCGGCGCAGATGCCTTGTTTGAGAACGAGAGCTACGCTTACTACAAGCTCAGTGAGACTCCTGCCTACTACATCACCGCATGGTATAACCTGCTGAGCGGCAAGTGGGAGTTTGGCAAGGTCCACGCCACCGAGACCACCGTAGAGGGCACCACTGTGGAGCTGAATACCAACGGTCACCACACCACCTACGAGATGAAGATCTCCGGTTTTGATCTGGACTACAAGGCCAACAAGGTCTACGGCGTAGTTCTGACCACCGCCGATGGCAGTGAGTACGGCCTGCATCATGTGACCAACATCTGGCATGGTACCAAGCTGGGCTTCAATGCCGATGATCCTTACTTTGCATCCATCATCGGCAAGACGATTACTCAGATCACCTTCTACGCCGCCGACGGCGTTTATGTCCTGCCGGTCAATGTGGCGCTGTGAGGCTGCGGAAAACTGCCTGATCCAGCAAAATACAGTACAAAATGGCAAGGTCGCTTGAAACAGGCGGCCTTGCTTTTCTCTGTTTTGATGTTCGCCCCGCCGCCGCAGCCGCAGTCCAGCTCCATGGCCGGGACCAGCAAACTCCATCCTGATGCCGGCACCTTCTGCCGAAAAATTAACCTCCGTAAACATCCCTGCTTTTTCTTGACAACGCCCCGTGGACGTGCTATTTTATTTTCCAGCAATTAGCTTCTTCTAACCATCTGAGGGGCCTCGCCCCGCAGGTTTTTCTTTGCGTGAATTGTTAGACTGGGCTAACTATATGACCGCGATTTTCTGCCATTTGCGATGAAAGGAGCATGTTTCATGAAACGGAAGAAATTTCTTTCCCTGCTGCTGTCGGCAGCTATGGCGTTCACTCTGTTGACCGCTACCGCCTTTGCAGCAGCCCCCGCCGAGGAGGAGAACGACTTTTTCGATTTTCTGCTGGGCAAAAAGTACACCTATCTCTATGCTGCCCTGACTTGGGATGAGTACTGGGCAAACGAGAAGGTCTATGCTGCCGGCAACGCTGCCGCCTCTGCACAGCTGGACAGCCACGAGGAGCACGACCTTGGCGCATTTGATGCGGTCTCCCGCGCTACCGTCAACCACGGTCTGCACCGCGGCAGCTTCCAGAGCACTGCTGTGATCTACGCCAAGGACGGCAGCAGCTACACCGTTTCCCACTGGTCGGACGATGGCAAGACCATCTATCTGGCCGATGGCACCACCGTGGGCTGGAACCGGGGCACCATTACCAAGGCCGACGGTTCTACCGTGCAGATGGATCACTACGAGGTGCTGGGCACCAAGTATGTGCCGGTGCGCGTGGCCACCAGCGACCTTGCAGATTTCTGCTCCAAGTACACCGTGGTGGAAAATGGCGGTCAGCTGGTGGGCGGCTACTCTGAAAAGAACCTGACCGCCTATACCCTGACGGCTGCGGTGGACGAAAACACCAACGGCCTGAAGTACGCAACCAAGAGCGGCGATGGCTACACTTTCTCTGCCGCACATACCGGCACCGGTTCCGGCGTGGCAGAAGCCGCCCAGAAGGCTGCGGATGGTCTTACCGTGAACCTGCGCAGCGGCAGCGATGTAGGCAGCTTTGGCGAGTTCATCCGTGTGGATCTGAACGGCAACTACGGCGAGCTGGGCTCCCGGATGCAGTCTGTGGTGTGGACCTACTACGGCGATGACAGCACCTACACCCACGCCAAGGCCTCCTACGGCACCAAGTTTGCAGCCGACAACTGGATGCACAAGTCCATGGGCATCCAGCTGGGTCTGAGCGATTCCGCCCGCTGCCAGCTGCCGGAGGGCACCGATGGCACCGGCTACTGGGCCATCACCATCCGCGCACTGGGCTATGCCGACACGGTGGTGAAGTTCCAGACCACTGCCGAGAACCTTGCCAAGCACGAGCTGGCAAGCGATGCAGACCGCGCCGCCCTGCAGGCTGTGGTCGCCACGGCACAGAGCAAGGCAAAGGCCGCTTACACCGCAGTCAGCTACGCTGATTTGGAGACTGAGCTCGCCGAAAGCGTGGAGCTGCTGAGCCGGGATACCCTGTATAAGGCTGCTGCACTGGAACAGGTGACCCACCTGACCGATGCTGTGCAGAACCTGAAGGCTGCCTGATCCAGCAAAATACAGTACAAAACAGCAAGGTCGCTTGAAGCAGGCGGCCTTGCTTTTCCGTGTCAGGAGAAGATGGAATGAACAAAAAACATTGCAATGCGCTGCTGCCGCTGGTGCAGCTACTCCCGGCGGTGGCGGCAGCGGCAGCCGTGCTTTTTGCCCTGCCCCGCACCGTGCCGGTGCTGGCCGCCGTGCCGGAAAAGCTGACAACCGTGGTGGAGCAGCCTGTGGAAGCCGCTTCCTCCGAAGCGGAGGAAGAAACCCTGCCCAAGCTGCCCTATGCCGACGGCGTTTACGTCGGCTCTTCCCGGGGCTACGGCGATGCCGTCCGGGTGCAGGTCACCATGGAAAACGGCAGCATCACGGAGGTCGAGATCTTGGACGCTTCTCACGAGACCAAGCAGTTTCTGCGGCGCGCCAAGCGGCTTCTGACCACCGTGGTGGAAGCCCAGAGCTGGGAAGTGGATGCCGTTTCCGAGGCCACCTACACCAGCCGGGGCATTCTGGGCGCGGTGCAGAACGCTCTGACCGGCGAGGTAGTCAACAACCCCCTGCCGCCGCAGCCGGAGCCCGCCGCACCGCTGGTGGTGGAGGAATTTACCGCGCCCTCTACCTATCTGGACGGCATCTACACTGCCGAGGCTATGGGTTTTGAGGGCGAGATCACGGTGCAGGTCACGGTGGCAGAGGATAAGATCACCGATATCACTCTCCTGAGCGCCGAGGATGAGGAGGAATATCTTTCCCAGGCAAAACAGGTCATCCCCGCCATTCTGGAAGGGCAAAGTCCCAACGTGGATGCTGTTTCCGGCGCGACTTACTCCTCCACCGGCATCCTGAACGCGGTCAAGCTGGCACTGGCAAAGGCGGCGGTTGCCCCGGCAGAGGAAGCCGCCCCGGAGCAGGCAGCATCGGAAGAAGCGGCAGAAGAAGCCGTCGCACCGTCTGAAGCAGCAGAATCCGAGGAAATGCCGGTCGCTGCGCCCACCGTGGAGGTGGTGCAGCCGGAAGAAAAGAGCGCCGTTCCCGCATGGCTCAAAGAAATATGGCAGCAGCTTTTCCCGGCAGATGCACCGGCATCCTCTGAACCGGAGCCGGCATCCTATGAACCGGAGCCGGCATCCTATGAACCGGAACCGGCATCTTCTGAACCGGAACCGGCATCTTCTGAGGAAGTGCTGTCGCCCGAAGAGACCGAAACCGAAACGGAAGGAGCAGCGGAATGAAATATAAAAACTTTTTCCTCCGGGCGGTGAACCTGCTGCTGATTCTGGGGGTACTATGGCAATACCAGCAGGTGGCGCTGGTCCGGGCAGCAGCGGTAAGCCAGCGCAAGCAGGAGATCGCTGAGGTGGAAGCTTACAATGCTTCCGTTTTGCAGGCGCAGAGCGCAGCGCAGGCAGAGCAGACCCAAAGCGGCTACCGGGACGGCACCTATGAGGGCAGCGCCTTTGGTTTTGGCGATGTCATCCGGGTGTCTGTGACCATCCAGAACGGAAAAATGACCGATATTGCGGTGCTGGATGCCTCCGGCGAGGATAAGCCCTACTACAAGCAGGCGCTGCCTTTGCTGGACGAGATGCTGGCAGTACAGTCTGCCGGGGTGGATACCGTTTCCGGCGCTACCCTCACGGCAGAAGGGCTCATCGGTGCAGTCGAGGACGCACTGGGAAAGGCGGCAGGATGATGGAAAAAACACAGGCAAAGCCTTTGACAGTGGCGCAGCAGCGTCAGCGGGACAAAAAGCGCCGTATATGGCTGCGCACCGGGGTGCAGTTGTTCTTCTTTGTGTCCATGCCGGGCGCGTTCGTGGCCGGGTTTTCCGGGGTAAAGCAGATCTTTCTGCACATCGGTGCGGGCGAGGTGCTCACAGCGGACAGCTTCACGCTTTCTCTGCTGGGGCTGTGCGGCTTCACTTTGCTGTTCGACCGTTTTTTCTGCGGATACGCCTGCGCCTTCGGCAGCTTGGGCGATGCCGTCTGGGCGCTGTCCGGGCTACTCCAGAAAAAGCTGTTCCACCGCAAAAAGCAGCTCCATCTGCCGGAGCGGGCGGTGCTTTGGGGGCAGAAGGTCAAATATCTGCTGCTGGCGGGGCTGGTGGCGCTGTATGTGACCCAGCAGGAAAAGCTTCTGACCGGCGCAAACCCGTGGGAGGTGTTTTCCCGCCTGACGGCTCTGCGTCTGCCGCCGGAGGGCTTCGGCGTGGGCATTGCGCTGTTTGTGCTCATCTTGCTGGGCATGGCAGTGCAGCCCCGGTTCTTCTGTCAGTTTCTCTGCCCTATGGGAGCAGTGTTCGCCCTGCTGCCGGTGCTGCCCTTTGCACGGCTGCACCGGCAGAGCGATGGCTGTATACCGGGCTGCAATGCCTGCAAGCTGCAGTGCCCGGTGTGCCTGAAGCTGGAGGAAAGCAGCCTGCGCAGCGGGGAGTGCATTGCCTGTGAAGCCTGCGTGGGCACCTGTCCCAAGCAGAACATCCACCGGTGGGATATCACCTTGTGCAAGCGTCTATGGCTGCCGGTGCTGGGTAAGGCGCTGCTCTTCTTCCTGCTGGGCTGCTGGCTGGGTTTCTGCCGGTTTATCTGAACCAAAAAGGAGGCCGCCGCACAACATTTGTGCAGCAGCCTCCTTTTGGCTGGGATGGATTCATAATTTCAGTACGCCGGAGCATCTGCGGACGCTCCGGCGTACCATTTTTACAGGGAAGACTTCTGCTCCAACAGGTCTGTCATGCTGCGCAGGCTGATGCCAAGGGTGGAAAGGTTATGCAGCATCGCACTGGTAGCAGGGGGCAGGATGCCCAGTGCGCCCAGAAGGATGAGCGCTGAGTTGAAGCTGAGCACAAAGCGGTAATTGCTGCCCACCCGCTTTTGCAGGGCGTTGGCAATGGCTTTTAAGGTCACCAGCTCTTCCAGACTATCCGCACGAATGGTTACATCGGCGATCTCCCGGGCGATGGCAGCACCGGAATGGATGGCGATCCCGATATCTGCCGCCGACAAAGCAGGAGAATCATTGATGCCGTCGCCGATCATCACCACCGTATGTCCCTCGGCCCTGGCATCGCAGACAAAGGCGGCTTTATCCTCCGGCAGCACCTCCGCAAAGCAGCGGTCTACCCCCACCTGCGCCGCAATGGCACGGGCGGTGCGGTCGCTGTCGCCGGTCATCATGACAGCCTGGGTGGTGCCCAGCTTCCGGAGCTTATGCAGCACCTGTGCCGCCTCCGGGCGCAGGGGGTCTGCGATGCAGATGACCCCCGCCAGCACCCCGGACACCGCCAGATACAGGTGGGAATACTGCGGGTCCAGCGCATCGAACTTTGCCTGTTCCTCTGCCGGGATGGTGCAGCCCTCGTCCTCAAAAATGAAGTGGGCGCTGCCAATGACCACCCGCGTGCCGCCTACCCGGCTGGCAATGCCGTGCGCCACGATGTACTCCACCTCGGAGTGCATCTCTTCGTGAGAGATCCCCTGCTCCTTGGCGGCACGGACTACGGCGTTTGCCATGGAATGGGGGAAATGTTCTTCCAGACAGGCGGCAAGCTGCAATACTTCCTGCTCCCCGCAGCCGGAGAAGGGCACTACCTGCACCACCTGCGGGGTGGCGCGGGTGAGGGTACCGGTCTTATCAAACACGATGGTATCCGCCTGCGCCAGCGCTTCCAGATACTTGCCGCCCTTTACAGTGATGTGGTATCGGCAGCATGGAGATGCAAAAACTCAAGCCCTACCACATGGAGAACCTCTACACGACCCTGAGCAAAACGCCCTGCGGTTCGTATATCGAGGGAAAGAAGCAGGAGCTCACCGAAAAGCAAAAGCAGCGGTTCCTTTCCGGCACCACAATCCATGAGGTGCATCGGCTACTGGGTACTGCGTTCCAGTATGCCGTGGAATGGGGCATCCTTGTCAAAAGCCCTGTTCCCGTGGACAGTCCCAAGAAGTCCACACAGGAGCGCACCATCTGGACGGTAGAGGAGATGCGAACGGCACTGGACAGCATGGAGGATCCCATCCTGCATCTGGCGGTGCACCTCACGCTGGTGGGCGCACTGCGAGAGGGCGAGATCGTGGGTCTGACCCCAGAGGATATCGACTTTGATGCTGCGGATGGCATCGGAACGTTCCGTATCAACAAGTCCATGCAGCGGGTGCGAAAAGAAGCCCTGAAACAAGTAGACGATGGCTGCATCATCAAGGTATTCCCGGACAAGCTGGAACGCAGCACCACTTCCCTCATCCTGAAAAGTACAAAAACGGCACCGCCGATGTATCCGGCATCCAGAAGTTCTTCCATGATGTCCAGCCAATAGCTGACAGGGATTCCAAAACGCTCCGGATGTATCGCATCCGGCGGCACCTTTGTTCCGCTTTTCTTGCTTTCATACAATTCTGTGAGGATCGCATATACAAGCTTGAAATAATCGTCTTTTGCCATGGTACACCTCATTTGAAAAGCAACTTCAATTCTCTCCGATGTAGTCCAAAATACTTTCGCACATTATCCCTTCCTCGTTCGGATTGTACTTCTCATCAAGGCAGTGCGTTACCAGGTAATCGGAAACAAGATCATCTATTTTGTCAAGATCATCATTTGGATTTATTCCAATGGAGATCAAAAAATTTTTTTGCTCTTCTGTCATTTTTCTCATCTCTTTTTGTATTTTTTTATTTTTCCACTTCCGGTTTTCCAAACGGTTGTAATAATTCCGGTTTCCGGATTAATATTAACCGTTGCACCCTCGCCTATAAATCTCTGACTAGGTCGTC
>OGHH01001633.1_pt1 | contig 15536 bp, 14 predicted proteins | sample 1571471 | NCBI WGS metagenome assembly OGHH01 (sample SAMEA2581936, study PRJEB24529) | metagenome | biome: Human gut stool | place: China | collected 2011
GGGTACCGGCGGGACCCCGGTGCTTGCCGACCGCATCGTCGTGAACGTCACGCAGGAGCCGGGCAAGTCTTTCCTCGACCGCATGATCGCGCTTGTCGAAGGCGCGGAACGGCAGAAGACCCCCAACGAAATCGCTTTGAACATCCTGCTTGCCGGGCTGACCCTCATCTTCATGCTGGTGGTCGTCACCCTGAAGCCGCTGGGCCTTTACCACGGCATCAACATTGATATGGTCGTGCTGGTGGCGCTGCTGGTGTGCCTCATCCCGACCACGATCAGCGGCCTGCTCGCGGCCATCGGCATCGCGTACTTTGTGTTCGAGAAGAAAAAAAGCGTGCCGGGGATCATCTCCGTCCTTTTGATCGCTGGACTGTGCTTTGCCCTGCCGTCTTACAGCTTCGCCTTCTGGCAGAGCGACATCACGCTTGAGGACGAGTCCATCTACAACTATTTGCAGGTGCAGGACGACACGAAGCGCACGACGCTCTCGACGAACGTGCTCTTCGGTGTGCAGAGCGTGCAGGTCAAGGGCGACGCGCTGACGGGCATGTACTATGACTATGCGCTCGCCGCGCCCTGCATGGCGGGCATGGACGGCACGGACAACGAAGACCGCAGCGTGATGATTCTCGGCATGGGCTCTGGCACGTATGCGAGCTACTGTACGCGCTATTTCCCCGGCGCGGGTGTGCAGGGCGCGGAGATCGACAAAAAAATTGCCGGCATCGCGAAGGACTACTTCGGACTTCCCGACAGCGTGACCGTCGCGGTCGAGGACGGGCGCGCGTACCTTGCCGCGTCGAAGGAGAAGTTTGACGTCATCATGGTGGACGCCTATCAGGATATCACCATCCCGTTCCAGCTCTCGAGCGTTGAGTTTTTCAACGAGGTGTGCTCTCATTTGAAGCCGAACGGCGTGATGGTCGTGAACCTCAACATGACGTCGGCGGAGAACGGTTCGATCAACGAATACCTCTGCGACACGATGGCGAGTGTCTTCAAATATACCGTCACAGCGCCGGTGAAGGGCAACACGAATACCGAGGTCTTCTGCACGAATGCAGACGACTGGGAAGAGACGTTCCTGCGCAGCATCGCGAATCTCAAAGACAGCGACTACGCCGATATGATGCGCACGGTCTACTCGAAGCTCACGCCCTATGAGGGCGGAAGCTGCATCCTGACGGACGACAAGGCCCCTGTCGAGGTGCTGGGCATGCGCGTGCTCGACGAGCTCATCGGCGATGAGCTCAACTACTACAAAGACGAGCTGAAAACCGGCGGCCTGTCCGCGCTGATCGGAAATTGAAGATAAAAGAATCCCGCGCCCACGGCGCGGGATTCTTTTCAGGGGAGAGAGCCTCGCAGAGTTTTTACCCGCAAGGGGTACGCAGCATCCGTAAGGCAGCAAAGCTGCCAACGGCTGCCCAGGTGCCGCGTACGGCATGAAATAAATTCAAATCGGTTTTCCGCCGCGACATGTGCGCCCTCCAGAGGGGCTTCTCTTGCCCGCTGCGGGGCAATTCACCTTCTGGCAGAAAACTCTTTGCGCAAAGTGGAAACCGGCGAAGTGCCGCCAGCGGCGGAAACAGCAAGTCGGTTTCGAGGAAGCGGCACGATTGGCGCGCCTGCAAGGGCGCGGGAATCGTAGTGCCGCAACGGTGTAAGGTCGAATTGTCCGCTTTTAGCGGACAACCGAGGCACAGAACGCAGCGAAACCTTCTCAAAAAAGTGGCTTTGCCACTTTTTTGAATACATAAAGAAAGCGGAACAGCCTAAGCTGTTCCGCTTTCTTTATGTACTTTTACGCGATGCGCTTCGCGCCGACGTAGCGGGAAGCATAGTAGCTCGCGGACAGGCTGTCGATCATGACCTTGCCGACGCTGTAGCGCGCGTGGATGATCTGACCGTTGCCAATGTAGATGCCGACGTGGCCGATGGCGTGTGAGGAATCCGAGAAGAACACCAGATCACCGGGCTGCAAGTCGGATTTGGCGACGGCGTAGCCGCAGTTCTTATACTGGGCGGTCGCCGAGTGCGGCAGGGAGTAGCCGAGCTGCGCGTAGAGATACATCGTGAAGCCCGAGCAGTCAAAGCCGTTGGGGGACGCGCCGCCGGAGCGGTAGCGCGTGCCGAGGAAGGGCATCGCCATGGAGACGACCTTCGCGCCCACCGTGCCGTCGAGGTCGGCAGGATCGCGCAGATATTCACCGAGCAGCCAGCCGGTCGTGGAGTCGAACGTGACCTGATACCAGCCGTTCGATTCACCGACGACGGTGACCTGCTTGCCGCTGACCACCTGCGTGATCTTGTCGTAATTTGTGCCGGGGCCCGTGCGCACGTTGATCGTGCCGCCCGTGACGACCATGGAGACGGTCTCGGTCTCGCTCACATCTTCCTTGGCGTCAGCCTTGTCTTCAAGCTCCGCCTGCATTTCATCGAGCTTGGCGAGCTCTTCTTCGTTCGCGCTCTCGGTCTGAACGGATTCCGTCAGCACCGTCACGCGGTCAACGAGGTTGCGGATCGAACCGTCGTAAGCGGCCTGCGCCGAAGAGAGCGGCGCGAGCAGGCTGACGGAGAGAATGCCCGAAAGCAGGAATGATAAGCATCGTGAATGGTTTCTCATAGCGGAGTCATCCTTTCGTGAATAAAATCAGGGGGCTGCGCGGCGGCTATTTACATCTTGCCGCTCAGCGCGCGCTCAAGCCAGATGGAGGCAAATTCCATCGCCTCGCCAAGGCTTCCTTTTTCCGTCGAGCGGACCACACGGTCGCGCGAACGGAGGCTTGCGTCCGTCATCTGCAACTGAATGGAAACGCGCTTGGCAAGCGTGATATCCTTGAGCGGTGTGGTATCCAACACCTGCATCATCACGATATATTTATCCGCCATCGAGCCGTAGTAGATGAGATTATCCACACGGCGCAGCGGGTGTCCGCGGTAAACGAGACCTTCCGTAGCTTCTGCCATCTGACTCACTCCTGTCCTTGTAACCAATTTGTAACTTTGTAACCGTTTTGTAACTTTTTGCAGTATAGCATTTTTTGCCCCCCTTGTCAATAAAAGTGGGGCGAAAAAATGCAACAAACCCTCGGAGGCCGCGTTCACGGTCTCCGAGGGTCGTTATTTTGACGGTTTTCGCTTACTTGCCGAGGTAGCTGCGCACAAGCGTTTGCAGCAGCTCGTCGCGATCCAGCTTGCGGATCAGCGTGCGGGCGTTGTTATGGTTCGTGATATAGGTGGGGTCCTCCGACAGGATGTAGCCCACGATCTGGTTGATGGGATTATAGCCCTTATCCTCCAGCGCGGCATAAACGGTGGTCAGAATATGACGGATCTCAGCGTCCTTTTCCTGCGCAACATTAAACTTTCGGGTAAATTCTTCCATTGGGAGAGTCCCTCCTTTCCATGCAGACAGTATAGCAACGCAATTTTGAAAAGTAAAGAGAGCGCTGTCAACTGTAACCAAATCGTAATGTTTCCTTAAGGAATTCTCAGCGGAGCACCGCGTTGTGGTCGGCCTTGAGCGCTGCGAGGATGGACTGGACGTCCTCATCTGCCTCTTCGCCGGTCAGGCTGCGGTCATCCGCGCGCAGAACGAGGTTGAACGCCACGCTCTTCTTGCCGATGGCCACGCCGGGGCCGCGGTAAATGTCAAACAGCGACACATCCTTGAGAAGGCCCTTCGCGCCGCGGCGGATGCTCTCTTCGAGCGCGCCGACCGTGACGGCCTCGTCGCACACGACGGCGATGTCGCGCGTGACGGCGGGGAACTTCGGAAGCGGCTGGTAGACAGGGATGTCGCCGCGCTTTTCATACATCGCATCGAAGCTCAACTCTGCGGTGTAGACCTCGGTGTCCATGCCGTAGTTCGCCGCGACGAGCGGGTGGATCTGGCCGAACACGCCGAGATACGTCTCGCCCGCATACACTCTCGCGCAGCGGCCGGGGGGATAAGAATCATTGTCGGTGCAGGCGACGTACTTGACATCCGTGATGCGCAGCTCGTGCAGCAGCGTCTCGATGCTGCCCTTGAAGGAGAAGAAGTCCACGCCGTCGCCGTAAGCGCCGAGGGAGAGGTACTTCGGCTCGTCAGCAAGGCCATCCTCGCGCGGCAGGTAAATTTTGCCGAGCTCATAGAGGCGGGCGGACTTGTTGCGGTAGCTGTGGTTGCGGGCAATGATCTCGAGCATGCTCGGCAGGATCGTCGTGCGCATGATGGAGGTATCCTCGCCCAGCGGGTTCAAAATCTTCAGGGAGTTGCGCAGCGAGGAATCCTTCGGCATGCGGATCTTATCGTAATAGGTCGGGCTGATGAAGGAATAGGTGATGATCTCATCGTAGCCCAGCGCGCGCACAGCGCCGCCGATGGCGCGGTCGAAGCGCTGCTGCTCGCTAAAGCCGCCGCGCGTGGTCTCGCCGCGCATGAGCGTGCAGGGAATCTTATTGTAGCCGTAGAAGCGCGCGACCTCTTCGGCAATGTCGCTGTAATGCTCGACGTCGCCGCGCCAGGACGGCACGTAGATGTCGTCGCCATTCAGGATAAAGCCGAGGGAGACAAGAATTTCGCGCATCAGGTCTTCGCTGAGTTCCGTGCCGAGCAGGGCGTTGATCTTGTCGGGTTCGAGCTTGACGACCGTGGGGGCCTTTTCCTTGGCGACCACGTCCATCACGCCGTCGACGACCTCGCCGCAGCTGAGCAGCTCCACGAGCTCGCAGGCACGCTCGACGGCCTTGATGGTGTTCATCATGTCGAGGCCCTTTTCATAGCGGGAGGAGGCGTCGGTGCGCATGCCGAGGGCGCTGGCCGTGCGGCGCACGGAAACGCCGTTGAAGTTGGCGGACTCAAAGAGCACCATCGCCGTGTCGCCGACGATCTCGCTGTTCGCGCCGCCCATGACGCCCGCGACGCAGACGGGCTTGTGCTCGTCGCAGATGCAGAGCATGTTCGGCGTCAGCTTGCGCTCGTTGCCGTCGAGCGTCTGGATGGTCTCGCCCTCGCGCGCGGTGCGCACGATGATGTGGCCGCCTTCGACGCAGCTGAAGTCAAAGGCGTGCATCGGCTGGCCGTATTCGAGCATCACATAGTTCGTGATATCGACGATGTTGTTGATGGGGCGCACGCCGCTGTTGCGCAATCTCTCGCGCATCCAGCGCGGAGATGGAGCGATCTTGACGTTTTTCACCATGCGCGCGGTGTAGCGCGGGCAGAGGTCGCCGTCCTCAATGTCGATGTCGACAAGGTCGGCGATGCTGCCGCCGCAGCCGTGCGGCTCGGGCGTGTACAGCTTAAGGGGGCGCTTGAACGTCGCGCTCGCCTCGCGGGCAAGGCCGATGACGGAAAGGCAGTCGGGGCGGTTCGGCGTGATCTCAAACTCGACGATGGAATCGTCAAAGCCGAGGATGTGCGCCATGTTGAGGCCCGGCTCGGCGTCCTCTTCCTGTAAGACAAAGATGCCGTCGGCGATGCAGTGAGGGAACTCCTTCTGCTCGGCGTGCAGGTCCTCGAGCGTGCAGATCGTGTCGCTCTTCGTGTTGTACGCGACAAGGTCGCCCTCGTGGAGGTTCGAGCAGGCAGTCTTCGCCGCACGGGTGACTGTGCCGTCGTTCACGCGGACATTATAGCCGCCGTCAACGCTCTCCACCGCCTCGACGCGGCCGCAGAGCACAGGGCCGTAGACCTTGTCACCGGGCTTGATGTCCGCGGGGATGGAGGGCTTCGCGGGGTCGATGGGATGATAGTCGTTCAGAAGCGCCGCGGGCGTGATGACGGCATAGGGGAAGTCATGCTCCGCCGTCATGCTAAGCTCCTTGAGCGAGCAGAGCATACCGTCGGACTCTACGCCGCGCAGCTTGCCCTTTTCGATTTTTACGCCGCCGGGCAGCAGGGACTTGTGCTGGGCCACGGGCACCAGATCGCCCACATGGATATTCCATGCGCCGGTGACGATCTGGGTAGGCTCCGCCTGTCCCACGTCGATCTGGCAGACCCACATGTGGTCGGAGTTTTCATGGCGCTTCATCTCGAGAATTTTGCCGACGACCACGTTCTTGAGGTTCTCGTCGGGACGCTCGATGGTCTCGACCTTCGAGCCGGAGAGCGTCATCTCGTCGTTGAATTCCTTATCGGTGATATCCTTGAGGTCAACGAATTCGTTGAGCCAATTACGGGATAGGATCATATTTGTATCCTCCTAAGAAGTAACAATCAAATTTTGTTTTTTGTGACGACATGCGCGTCACAAAAAACACCGCTCAGGGTGCAAGCGTGCGAGCAACGCGAGTGCGGCGCAGCACCCTGCGAAAGAGATCGCAGAAAGCGGCTCGCCGCTTTCGCGAGGAATATTAGAACTGTTCGAGGAAGCGGACATCGTTCTCGAAGATCAAACGCAGGTCGCTGATCTTGAAGTGGCCGAGCGCCAGACGCTCAAGGCCCATGCCGAACGCCCAGCCGGAATAGACCGTGGAGGCGATGCCGCAGCCCTCGAGGACCTTCGGGTGGATCATGCCGGCGCCGAGCACCTCGATCCAGCCCTCGCCCTTGCAGGTGGGGCAGCCTGCGCCGTGGCACTTGTGGCACTGAATGTCCATTTCGCAGCTCGGCTCGGTGAACGGGAAGTGATGGGGGCGGAAGCGCGTGACCGTGTGCTCGCCGTAGAGCTGGCGCACGACCTCGTTGAGCGTGCCCTTGAGGTCCGCCATCGTAATGCCCTTGTCGATGGCCATGCCCTCGATCTGGTGGAACATGGGCGAGTGCGTGGCGTCGACCTCGTCCTTGCGGTACACGCGGCCGGGGGCGAGAATGCGGATGGGCAGCTCGCGCGTCTCCATCGCGTGGATCTGCATCGGAGAGGTCTGCGTGCGCAGGAGGATCGAGCTGTCCTCGGTGAAGTAGAACGTGTCGCTCCACTCGCGGGCGGGATGGCCCTCCTCGACGTTGAGCTTCGTGAAGTTGTACTCGGCAAGTTCGACCTCGCGGTCTTCGAGAATTTCAAAGCCCATGCCGACGAAGATGTCCTTGATCTCGTCGAGCACCTGATACATCGGGTGCTTCACGCCGATCTTTTCCTGCTTGCCGGGGATGGTCACGTCCACGGCCTCGGACTTGAGCTTGAGCTCCATGGCCTTGTCGGCGAGCTCTTTCGTCTTTTCCTCGATGTTCGCTTCGAGCTTGGCGCGCACGTCGTTGGCGAGCTGCCCGATCACGGGGCGCTCTTCGGCGCTGAGCTTGCCCATCTGCTTCAAAACGGCGGTCAGCTCCCCTTTTTTGCCAAGGTAGCGGACGCGCAGTGCTTCGAGGTCCTCCGCCTTGCCGGCGTCGGAGATCGCATCGAGCGCCGCCTTGCGGATCGCTTCCAGTTGTTGTTTCATATCATTTCTCCTTTTCAGGTAAAAATTTGCAGAATTTCAAAAATCGGCGGCAGGGGCAAAAAAAATAGTCTTTCCTCCCGACACTCTCGGGACGAAAGACTTTCTTCCGCGGTACCACCCTGATTCGCGCCCAAAGGCGCGCGCTCGTTGCCCGTAACGGGGGCTGACCGGCCGCGCATTTCCTCGCGGCTGCTCGGGGGCGAACCAAGCGACATCCCGCAGACCGGCTCCCAGCCGCCGACCGGTCCTCTCTACGCGGAACAAACACGCTATTTTCCCTTTCACAGCATTTGTCTAAGTGGTACTTATATCACAGAAAAAAGGAACTTGCAAGTGGGAATTTGCCCCTTGCCGGCAAAAAAGCGGCAAAAGCGCAAAATATCGCGCATTTTCCTCTGCGCACTCCCCTTTTCCTGCCCAAAACGCGGAAAAGCCGCACTTTACAACGTGCAAAAACGTGATATACTATAATAGTTGTTAACAAACCCACCGTGGCTGCTCTCGCAGCCGGATAAGGAGAACGATTATGGACGAAAGAAAGCGTCTTTACAAGTCCCGCAACAACAAGATGATCTGCGGCGTCTGCGCAGGCATCGCAGACTACTTCAACATTGACCCGTCGATCGTGCGCGTGCTCTGGGCGGTCCTCGCTCTGGCCGCCGGTACCGGCGTGCTCGCCTATATTGCCTGCGCGATCATCCTGCCCGAGGGCGACACCGAGGTCTGAGCGCTTGACAATCCGCGCAAAAAAGATATACTAAATCCTGTTTGCCGCGCGAAACGGCAGAAAAAGATGTAAAACGCGAAGGGAGCTTCCTTTTATGGCGACTTATCCGATGCATGTCGCGGGTCTTGACCGCGACCTTCCCATCTGCAAGGTAACGGACGATTTTTATATCGGTGCTTTCATCATGTTCGGTGATGCGGAGCTGACCGTGCGCTGCGCGGAAGAGCTTTTGAAGCTCGCCGAGGGCATCGACTACGATTACCTCTTCACCGCCGAGGCCAAGTCCATCCCCCTCATCCACGAAATGGCGCGCCAGAGCGGCGCGAAAAAGTATTTTATCGCGCGCAAAGGCCCCAAGGTCTACATGCCTGCCCCCATTTCCGTGGAGGACAAGTCCATCACCACCGTCGCCCAGCAGAAGCTTTTCCTCGGCTCTGACGATGCGGACCTCATCCGCGGCAAGAAGATCCTGCTCGTCGACGATGTCTCCACGGGCGGCTCGCTTAAGGCGATGGAAGCACTCGTCGAAAAGGCGGGCGGCACCGTTACGGGCCGCATGGCCGTTCTCGCCGAGGGCGGCGCAGCCGACCGCAAGGACATCCTATTCCTTGAAAAGCTGCCCGTCTTCAACGCCGACGGCAGCGTGAAGTAAAAAGATTCAATCACAGAAGCGCAAAGCGCCTTTCAAAGAGCTTTCTTTGAAAGGCGCTTTCTCTGTTATTCGGTGATCTCCTCGCAGACCGTCGGCGATGTAGGCCTTGCTTCGGCCTCCGGCGCTGTTCTTAGTCCGCTCAAACCGCGGCGGCAGAGCACACAGCCCGCCGCGCATACGGCGGCCATGACGGCAAGGAACTGCCACTTCTCCGCAAAACCGTCCAAAAGCCCCAGCGGGTCGTTCATTGCGTTGAACGCGGCGTGCGCGGCGATCGTAGGCAGGATGCTCCCCGTGCGATAGCGAATATAACCGAAAAGCAGGCCCATGAGAAACGCGTAGCCGATCTGCACCGGCGTTCCGTGAATGAATCCAAAGAGTACCGCTTGCAGTACAATTGCGATCCACACCGGCATGGCCCGTTCCAGCCGCGACTGGATGACGCCGCGGAACACGAGCTCCTCCGCAAGCGGCGCGCCGGCCACCACGGCAAGCGCCGGGATCAGCCCCGTCTCTGTGCTCAGGCGCATGGCTTTTCCATATTCCTCCATCCAGCTTTCCGGCAGCAGGGCAAGCACCAGACTGACCAGCACATAGAGGCCGACCGCGCCGAAGGCGCAGAAGCCCACCGTCCAGCCCGAGCAGTGACGAAGGCCCGCCGCCTCGGATAGCGGCTTTTTCCGCAGCAGGAACCACAGCAGCAGTACCGCGGCGATGATCAGACACGATAGCAGCGTGAGCGTCGACAGGCCGTCAAGAAGCCGCTCCGCCACCGCCTGCGCCCCCTGTGCAAGGTCCGCTCCCCTATTGATCGCCGCATCGGCAGCGATACCGATCCCATAGACAAAGGGCAGCACGAAAAAGAGCTGATACAAAGCGGATCTCCCCAGCGCAGCCAAAACGCCCTTTGCGGAATAGGAATGCTCGGTTTTCATATCTTCCCCCTCCTTGTCCGGCCCTAAAATTGCCGCAGCCTCCATTTTGTGTGCGGGCCACTTCAAGCAAACCCGGCGCAGTGAATGCCAGCGCGTTTTATTCGTCTTTTAGTTGAAAATATTCATTTATCTCTATACCGTTTGTTTAATTATACTGTATTATCCGATGCTTGTAAACAGCATTTTGTGAAAAGCAATCTTTCGGCAACGGCCTGTATTTGTCCGGTCCATCATACAGTTTATGATACAGTGAACTTCTGCGTTCTTCTCACTTTTCGTCAGTTTTACTAAAATTATTTTAGCTTTTTCTGCTGGACAAGTGCAAAAGAACGTAGTATCCTATAAAAAATAAACGAGGAAGATGGATGATTCATCCGATAAACTGGTCAAACACAACAAAATAAGGAGGAAAACGCATGGCATACCGGGAAAGCTACGCAGGAAAGATCAACCGCAAGCTGAACAAGAAGCTCCACGTCGTCGAGGTGGCCTCGGGACGGCAGAAGGCCGACCTCGTGCTCAAGAACGCGACGTATGTGAACGTCTTCTGCAACGAGCTCAGTCATGGCGACATCGCCGTGGCCGAAGGGCTGATCGCAGGCATGGGCGAGCATTACGAGGGCGCGGTCGAGATCGACATGGGCGGCAAGCTCGTGCTGCCCGGCTTTGTCGACGCGCACATCCACTTAGAGAGCGCGCTCGTTTCCCCCAAGGAATTTGCCAACGCCGTCATTCCGCACGGCACCACGACCGTCATCACCGACCCGCACGAGATCGCCAATGTCATGGGCACCGACGGCATCGAGTATATGCTGCAGGCGACGGAAGATCTGCCCGTTGACGTGCGCTTCATGCTCCCCTCCTCGATTACCGCGCGATCGACTCGTTCTACGAGCACAACCGCGTCGAGGGTCTGGCCGAAATGATGAACTATGTCGGCGTCGCGAACGCCGACGAGCAGGTGCTCGAAAAGATCGTCGCCGCGCAGGCGCACCACAAAAAAATCGACGGCCACGCCCCCGGCCTTTCGGGCAACGACCTGAACGCCTACATCGCCGCCGGCGTCTATTCCGACCACGAGTGCAGCACCGTGGAGGATGCCATCGCCAAGCTCGAGCGCGGGCAGTACATCATGATCCGCGAGGGCACGGCTGCGCGCAACCTTGACGCGCTCCTCCCGCTGCTCACACCGCAGTACTACACCTACTGCATGTTCTGCACCGACGACAAGCACCCGAACGATCTTCTCGAAAAGGGCCACATCGACTACATCGTGCGCCGTGCCATCAAGTCGGGCGTCGACCCGATCATCGCCGTCAAATGCGCGAGCCACCACGCCGCGCGCTACTTCCTGCTCAACAACCGCGGCGCAATCGCACCGGGCTTTCTTGCGGACTTTGTCGTGATCGACAATTTCGACGACTTCAACATCCTTGAGGTCTACAAGAAGGGCAAGCTGATGTTCGACGGCAAGACCGTCACGCCGTTTGAAGCGCCCGAGATCGATCCGCACCTCGTCAAGCGCTCGCACGAGACGTTCCACGTTGCGCACCTTGAGGCCACGGACTTTATCGAGTCCCGCCCGCGCGCGGTGCTCGGCATGGTGCCCGGCGAGATCGTCACGACCGATGCGGGCTACGCCGAAAAGATCAGCGTTGAGGACGACATCTTGAAAATTGCCGTCATCGAGCGCCACAAGAACACGCACCACATCGGCATCGGCTACATCAAGGGCTACGGCCTCAAGTCCGGCGCGGTGGCGACATCCATCTCGCACGACAGCCACAACATCATCGTCGTCGGCGCGAACGAGGAGGACATGGCCGCGGCGGTCAACCGCGTCGTCGAGCTCGGCGGCGGCATCGTCGTGATGGACGACGGCAAGGTGCTCGGCGAGCTCCAGCTCCAGATTGCAGGCATCATGAGCGAAGCGCCGCTTATCGAGGTCAACGAGGCGCTCGAAAACGCCAAGGAGCAGGCCTTCAAGCTCGGCGTCTCGCGCGGGGTCGACCCGTTTATGACGCTCTCGTTCATGGCGCTGACCGTCATTCCAACGCTGCGCCTCACGACGCGCGGCGTGTTCGACGTCATCAATCAGCGCTACGTGTGATCTTACATTGTGAAAGGCTCCGGTGCAGTGCGCCGGAGCCTTTTTTCGAAAAGTTTTGCTTGCAAATGCTCCCTGCATCGCATATAATAATTGTTGCACCTGCCGGTGTGATGGAATTGGTAGACGTAGCGGATTCAAAATCCGCCGGTGGCGACACCGTGTGGGTTCGAGTCCCACCACCGGCACCATCCACTGAAACGCTTGATACCTCAGCATTTGAGGCATCAGGCGTTTCTTCTTTTCTCCCATGAAAAGCATCCATTTCGCTCTGTTTTTTCACAGTTCTCTCCGCAGTTCTCTCCACAATCCTCTTTCAAACGCTTGTGCTGATGCCTGGTTCAATGATAACAACATTGCTCATCTTCGATGCTGAAGTGTTTTTTGACGATGTGTCCAGATGTGCGTAGATATTTGCGGTCGTGTTATAGCTACTGTGTCCAAGCCACTCCTGTATATCCTTCATTGGCACGCCATTTTTTAGCAGCAGCGAAGCGCAGGTATGTCTCAAGTCGTGAAAGCGAATATTGCGCAAGTGATTTTTCCTCAAGATGAGCTTGAAATGCTGTGTTACATAGTTCGGCTGATAGGGTGCTCCCATATTGTTTACAAAGATATACTCGCTTTCTGTATAACAATTTCCACACAGCTTCCGACAGTATTCCTGCCGTACTTTCATACGCAGCAAAAGGTCGCGGTATTGCGGAACCAACGGCATTGAGCGGCAGCTTGACTGATTTTTTGTACGATCCTTTTCGACCGTGATGGTCGTCCCATCGCACATACACTGAACAACTGTATGGTCAATCGTAATTAGATTGCTCTCAAAGTCGATCGCTCTCCACCGGAGTCCCATGATCTCACTTCTTCGCAGGCCATAAAAGGCTGCCATTAGAACAGGGAACTCGCAAGGATCACCCTTCACCGCCTGAAAGAGCGTTTCTAGTTCCGACACAGAATAAAATGCTCCAACATACCTTTGGCTCTTTGGCCGCTCCACATTATCCATCGGATTCGAGGCAATTAAATCGTGTTTACGAGCATACTTCATTGCCTTATGGATATTCGCATGAAAACGCTGAACCGTAGTTCCTTTTAGGTGCAGTTCATTGAAGCAATAGCTGTAAAAATTCTCCACATCCAGCGCAGTCAGCTCTCTGAGCAGTATTCTTTGTCCACGAAAATATGGGACAATTCGCTTTTCAACATTGTTTACATATCCCGCATATGTATCTACCTCCACAGAGTTCTTGATGATACCCAACCACTTGATCATGTAGTCAGAAAAAGAAATATCTTCTCTGCTGATCACGAGAGATACTGCACAAGGTGATGCAGCATCTTTATAGGTGCATCTGGTTTCGGCTAACATTTCTTCCGCCAACTTTGCACTTTTCTTCCCAGTTGCCGGTATCCCTGTTGAAATCCATTTGGACTTGCGATTGCCATCTTCGGATTTCAAATTCAGCACCATGTAATAGTAACCTTTTTTTGTTTGCAGATGACCCGCTACCATGTTGTTCCTCCTTTTTGTAGCGGTACAACCTATCTGTCAATGGCAGATCAATTATACCATAAGCAGCTGTTCTCTCCAATGTGCCTATAAACTTTATTTTGAAATCCTTGCGCCGAAATTTTGCCGTCAGCCAAGCAGATACTCGATCACGCAAATCTTTGGTATCTTAAATAACTTACCAATTTTCAGATGGTGAATCTCACCATTCGCCAACAATTTGTAAGCTGTTTTCATGCTGATTCCGCCCAACATGATGCACATCTGCCTAACGGATACCACATCAGGATATTCTGCAAACAGCTTTCCTTGATACGTAAGAGCCATGACACAACTCCTCTCTCAAATAATATTGATTGACAGGCAAACGACAAAGGAGATGCCCCCGTTCGTCGGGGGCATCTCCTTTTTATCAGCCTAATCATACCATAGTGTCATATGACACTTCAAGTACATCGGCTCGGACATTTTTAGGACATTTTCAAAAATCAGACTTGAAACTGATCGGAATAGGCATACATCTCCACGAGGTTTTCAATGGCAGTACGCTTGATCCGGTCGATGGTGCGGTAGGTCAAGCCAAAGCTGGTAGCAACTTCCTTCGTGGGAATTCCGTCCACAAACACCAGACGAATCACCTCAGCCTGCCGCTTATCCAATAGACCAATAAAATATGTCAGGCATCTCTGCTCACATTCCAAGGCAAACAGTTCCTTTGCAATTTCGTGTGCTGACTCTGCATTCATGCGTTCCGCCTGTTCTTCGTAATTGAGCGCAATGTAAAGGGTCTTATTGGAAATATGTCCCGCACTATGCCCAAGGCTATCGTCATGTCTGAAATTCATGGCTTCAATCTGTTCTGCACGGCTGACTGTGGTCGGGTGCTCCAAATTATACCGAAGCACCGCAATCTTGCGTTCACGCTCGTTATAGCTCTCCAACAGCTTCAAAACGTACTTACTCATAGCGCTTTCCTTTCTGTTATAGATTTTTGATTGCCATGAGCGCTGCAGGCGGAGAACGGCAGCGAATCTGTCGGTTGCCTGATATGGCAAAGCAAAAGGCACTTTCACGGATATCATAACCCGCGAAAGTGCCTTGAGAAAATATGGAGTTATCCCAACTACGGAAGCGCAATGATCCATGGTTGAAATCAGAATCGTACAGAAGCCGACGCACACTCTCCCTGTGCGGCATCCCGTACTGAACGGCTGTCAAGAATATCTCTGCTGGCTTGTCCTCCGGAAAATATGCGTTTAATATCCTGCCAATATGCTGCAAAAACTCACATAGAAGTGCCGTAGCATACGTCTTGCGGTAGAACTTCATCCGCCGTTTATGGAGAAGATACTGCAATCCGTATGCTACGAAGGCATCATACAAAGTCTCCTTCCGTTAATGAAGTATAGAACACCTTTGTATGCTGAATTAACGCATTCATACTTGTCATACTGCATTATAAGATTATGTCGAGGTGAGTTATAATGCAGGTAGCGAAGATTAACTTAGGCAGGGTCGTTCGCATAGCCCGCAAGCGCAAGAGGATCACACAGGACTATCTTGCAGAAAAGGTCGGGGTTCAGCCACGAACGATTCTGGAAATAGAGAATGGCAGGGGAAACCCCCGTTTTGAAAATCTGTTTGTGATGGTTCGCCTGCTGGACATCGCCCCTAATGATATTTTTAATTACGATTGCGGTCTGGCTCAGGATACCGAACAGCTTTTTCAGGAGTTGTCCAGTTTTAGTGAAGAGGAACAGCGCATGGCTGCAGCTGCCGCCAGAGCAGTGCTGCAGCAGATCCGCTATGAGAAGGAACACTGCAAAGAAGAGGTTTCAAACAAAACGAACGGCTGGGAGAAGGGAAACGCCTCTCCCAGCCGTTTTGCATGATGGCTCATAGCAGCGTCTAGCTTTACTTGATCATTTCGGACTGCTTCACTTACACATCAAAATGCGATATATAAAACTCTTTTGTGTCTCCTACTATACTTATTACGATGAAGTCCTCCTATTTTGGACGCTTCCAGAAAAGTTATCGCCTTTTCTTTTATTTTCAAGCGGCTCCCCAGTACAGACAAGTCATAGGCTTCAAACCGATCCAATAGGGGGGGAACTTGCTCTTCGAAAATCCGTTACAGCATTTTTACAATACTCGCGCAGGATATGGCAATCATATCAGTAGCCTTCATTGACAACTTCCCAATGGCCATTGACGAACTCTAAAAAGAT
>OGHH01001637.1_pt1 | contig 15526 bp, 8 predicted proteins | sample 1571471 | NCBI WGS metagenome assembly OGHH01 (sample SAMEA2581936, study PRJEB24529) | metagenome | biome: Human gut stool | place: China | collected 2011
AGGTTGCTGTCAGACAGATGCGCCATGCTCCACAGCAGTACACCGAGCGGCGGCTGGCTGCGCGTGGCCTGCAGCAGGGCCTGCAGGTCCTCCGTGGAGGTGACCTTTTCGCCGTTGCAGCTGACGATCAGGTCCCCCTCCCGGATGCCGCAGTCCCGGGCCGGGCAGGGGTCCGTTTCCGAGGTGGACACCACCAGCACGCCGTCGGCAAAGAGCTTGATGCCCACCGCCTTCCCCACAGGGATCAAGGTGCGCTGATCGGCCCATACCGCCTGGCAGCACAGGACCCCGGTGAGCAGCACGGCCAGCAGCCATGCGGCCGGCCTGCGTATGCGTCGCTTTTTTTGCGTTTCATACATGCGATCACCCCTGTTTTTGAATTTTGTCGCCGGCGACAGAGTTACTTTGCGCCGCCGGACGGCGTTTCATGTCCGCTAAATAAAGGATGCTTTTCCGCCGGACGCGAAAAAAGCGCCGCAGACGGCTGTCTGCGGCGCAAAGGCGGAAGAAATTTCCAATTTTTACCGGGTCTCGTAGCGCTTGGGGTCCTTGGGCAGGCACAGCTCCAGGATCAGGCCCACCACGAACACACCGGCGGAAATAGCGGAGGCGAAGCCATTACAGCGTCACCTGACAGCCGGGGGCGAAGAAGTACAGCACCATTTCCGCCACCGGCGTTTCCAGCACCCGGCTCAGGGCCTGGCTGTACGCCGTCAGCTGGGGGCGGTACAGCTCCGCCCGGGCGGGGGCCTCCTCCGGCCTGATGCGGTCGGTTTTGAAGTCCACGATGACCAGGCCCTCCTCCGTCCGGAAAGCGCAGTCCACCACGCCCTGGAGGAGGATTTCCTCCCCCGCCGCCGCGGCGGGATCGTAGTCCCGGGCATCCATCAGCAGGGTGAAGCGATACTCCCGCAGGACGCTTCGGCTTTTGCGGATCTCCTCCGCCAGGGGGGAGCGGAGAAACCGCTCCAAAGGCGCGGTCTCCACGGCCGCGGCCTGCTGGTCCGTCAGCAGGCTCCGCTCCAGGTCCAGGGACGCCGCCTGCTCCGGGGTCAGCAGATGCCGCGCCGTCAGGGACGCCGCCTGCTCCTCCGGGTCCGGGCCGTTCAGGTCCAGGTACTGCATCAGCAGGTGCATGGCCGTGCCCCGCTGAGCGGCGGACAGGGGCCGCTCCCCCAGTAGGAACCGGGGGGTGTCCACCTGCACCTGCCGCACCCGCCGGACCGTGCCCTGGGCGATCTCCTCGTCCAGCTCCCGGCCTTTCAGCTGGGTGGCCGTGACCTTGGTGGGGATGCGGCAGGCCGCCTGATGGGGATAGTCCAGCTCCTGGACCTCCACGACGCTCTCCGGCAGGACCTCCTGCGGCGCGTCCTCCCGTTCCCGGGCCGCCGCGGCCGTGGGATTTTCCCACACCTGCACCTGCCAGCCGCCGCCCAGGCCCACCCGGGTCTGGGGCTCCGTCTCCGCCCATCGGCGCAGAGGCTCCCCCTCCGGGGCGCACAGCAGCGGCAGCAGCAGCCAGTCTCCGGGGCATTTGGCCCCGGCCACCGCCTCCGGCGGCGTGGGCATATCCGCCAGCACCGACAGGTCCGCCAGCCGCTTGCGGCCGTGGGCCATGCACTGCACGCAGATGAGCTTCTCCTTGGCCCGGGTCAGGGCCACATACAGGATCCGCATTTCCTCGGACTTGCTCTCCCGGGTCAGGGCCGCCGCCACGGCTGTTTTGGTGACGGTGTCGTACCGGATGCGCTTTTCCCGGTCCACCCGCTCGGTGCCCAGGCCCAGCCGGGGGTGCACCAGCACAGGACGGCGGAAGTCGTCGGCGTTGAAGGTCTTGTGCAGGTCCGTCAGGATCACCACCGGGAACTCCAGTCCCTTGGATCGGTGCACGCTCATGATCTGCACCCCGCTGCCAGCGGTCCGGGTGGTGATGGGGGGCTGCCGCCCCTCCTCCAGCAGGTCGTGGAGCTGGGTCACAAAGTCGAACAGGCCGCCCCGGCCAGCCGCCGCCTGCTGACCGGCGTAGGTATACAGGGCGATGAGGTTCTCCTTCCGGGCGGCTCCGCCCTCCATGGCCCCGAACACCGCCAGGGCGTGGCACTCCGTATAGAGCTTCCACAGCAGGCGGTCCGCCGTCATGTCCCGGGCCGCCAGCCGCAGCTCCTCCAGCAGCCGCCGGAAGTCTGCCGTGTCCGCGCCGTCGTCCAGGCACAGGGCGTCGTAATAGTCCCCCTCCGGCTGCAGCGCCCGGATCAGGGCCAGGCGGTCCGCCGAAAAGCCGAACAGCGGCGACCGCAGCACGGCGATCAGCGGCACATCCTGCCGGGGATTGTCGATGATCTGCAAAAACGACACCATCACCGCCGCCTCCGGGGTGCTGAAGAAAGCCTCGCTTTCCCCGCTGGTGCAGGGGATATTCTCCCGCCGCAGGGCCGCCGTATAGGCCGCCAGCCTGGCCCGGGGGGAGCGCATGAGAATGACGATGTCCTCCGGCTCCACCGGCCGGGGCCGGCCGTCCTCCCCCTGCACCTGGAATTTCTCGTCCAGCAGCTGCCGGATGCGGCGGGCCGTGAACCGGGCCTCCATCTCCGTCCGGTCGAAGCTCTCCTCCTGGGTGTTCTCCACGCTGATGAAGTGCAGCTCCGGCTCCATGCCCGGCCGGGGCGGGTACGCCGCCTCCGCGCCGAAGTACAGCTGCTCGTCGTCGCCGTAGTCCATCTCCCCCATTTCCCGGGACATAACAGACCGGAACACGAAGTTGGTGCCGTCCAGCACCTCCCGGCGGGAGCGGAAATTCCGGCTCAGCAGCACCTTCCGGGGCTGGCCCTCCTCCGCTTCCGATGCCGGGACATAGGACAGGTATTTTTCCAGAAAGATGGTGGGGTCCGCCAGCCGGAAGCGATAGATGCTCTGCTTCACGTCGCCCACGGCGAACAGCCGCCGCTCCCGGTCGGACAGCGCCCGGAAAATGCAGTTCTGCACCTGGTTGCTGTCCTGATATTCGTCCACCATCACCTCCCGGTAGCGGGAGGCCACCTGCCGGGCCAGGTCCGTGGGCTGGCCCTGGCTGTCCGTCAGCAGGTCGATGGCATAGTGCTCCTGGTCGGAAAAGTCCATCACGTTCCGCCGGACCTTCTCCGCCTGATAGCGCAGGGTGAACCGGGCCGTCAGGCTCAGCAGGGCCAGCATGGCCGGGGCCATCTGGCGCAGGTCCTCCAGCAGCTCCTCCTCCGGCACGGAAAAGGTGGCCTGGATGTCCTTCAATGCCTTTTTGCACTGCTCCAGCACCGCCTTGGACCGGTCCCGGCAGGCGGCGTTTTCATCGCCCCGGACGGCTCCCATCCGGCGGAATACGGGGACCGCCTGTCCCAGGCTGTCCCAGCTCTGTTCCGCCTTGTCCCGCAGGTGTTCCAGGGCCTGGGCTGCCTCCAGGAACCGGTCGCCGTAGGCTTTGTACACGGCGGGGTAGTCCTCCATGTCCTCCACGGCCTGGGTCAGCCGCCGGGACCAGAAGTCCGCCTTCCGCAGGGCGTCCTCCATGAGATACCGGCCGCAGCCGGTGTCCGGCAGGTGCTCCGGCGTTCTGGCCCAGTCCCGCTTCAGCTCCTCCAGCCACCGCAGGGGGTGGGGGTGGCTCTGGGTCTTCTGGTGCAGGTCCAGCACCAGGGCCTCCAGGGCCCGGTCGTCCCGGCCGGCTCCCAGGGTCTCCGCCAGCAGGCGGGCGTTTTCGTCCTCCACAATGCCGGCGTAAAAATCCTCCAGCACCCGGCCCAGCACCCGCTGGCGCAGCAGGGCGGCCTCCTGCTCGTCCAGCACCCGGAAATCCGGGGTCAGGCTGTGCTCCTCCACTGGCGGCAGCAGGTGGACCTTCTCCCGCAGAAGCCCGGCGCAGAAGGCGTCCACCGTTTTGATGTCCGCCTGATACACCCGCAGCATCTGCCGCCGCAGGTGGCCGTCCCCGGGGCGCTCCGCCACCCGACGGGTCAGCTCCTGGGCGATCTTGCCCCGCAGCTCCGCCGCGGCGGCCTTGGTATAGGTGATGATCAGGAAGTCGTCCACCTGGCAGCCCTCCTGCTCCATATAGGAAAACAGGCGCTCCACCAGGACCTTGGTTTTGCCGGAGCCTGCGGCGGCGGACACCAGCAGGCTCCCGCCCCGGTTATATACGGCCGTTTCCTGCTGCGGCGTCAGCGGCATGGCGATTCCTCCTCTCGGCTTTCTTCCTCCACAAATTTCCAGAATTCTCCCGGGTCCACGCTTCTGATGTACCGCACCCGGTCGCCGCCCCGGCCCTCCTGGAATCCGCAGGCGGCGGCAAAGTCGCAGTGCTGGCAGGCCCGGTCCTGGGGGCCGTGGGCCACCGGGTCGGCGTCGATGCTGCCGGAGCCGATCTCCCGGGCGATCTGGTGCAGCAGGCGGTCCACATAGCGGCCCAGCTTGCCCAGCTGCTCCGCCGAGGCGACGCCGTCGGCGATGGAGCCGTCCTTTTTCACCTTGATGGGCAGGTAATGGGGCGATTCCAGGGCGCTGTGCTCCATGGCCCGCAGCACCTGGGGGTCGGAGAGCACCATGCCGCTGCGGCGCAGGGCACTCTGCAGGGCCAGCTGCAGCTTCTCCGGCCGGATGCCCCGGTCCGCTTTCAGGATCACCTCCCGGGCCGGGTGGTACAGTACCCCCGCCGGGACGATGGGATAGCCGAAGTAGCTGCGGCCCTCCTGCTCCAGGGTGAACAGGTACAGCAGCATCTGGATCCCCAGGCCGTACCGCAGGTCCGACAGGTCGAAGGACTTTTTCCCGGTTTTGTAGTCCACCACCCGCAGATACAGCCTGCCGTCGTGGAGCCAGCCGTCCACCCGGTCCACCTTGCCGCTGACGGACAGGCGCTGATCCCCCTCGGTGATGGTCACGGCAGGGAGCTGCCCGTCCTTTCCGCCGAAGCCCAGCTCAAAGGCCACCGGGGAAAAGTCCGACTGGGCCAGCTCCCCGGCCATGTCCTCCACAATGGCATAGGCCGCCGTCCGCAGCCGGGAAAAGAGATACCGGAACCGGGCGCTTTTCTCCTGATATCCGTCGATCTCCTCCCGGGCGTAGCGGTCCGTATATTCCCGGACCAGCTGCCGCAGCTCCGGCTGCTGCACCGCGGCCCAGCCGCCCCGGGTCTTGACCTCCCGGGCCACGTTTTCCAGCAGATAGGGGATAAACGTGCCGATCTCCGGGGCCTCGAACCCCGCCGGGCGGCGGTCCTTTGCCCGCAGGCCGTACTGCATGAAATACCCGAAATGGCACCGCTTTACCTGGTCCATCCGGGAGGCGGACATATGCAGGGAGCGGCCATACAGGGCCTCCACCGCCGGGCCGGACAGCCGTCCCCGGCCCAGGGCCCGGCCCCGGTCCATGGCGTCCAGCACCCGGTCATAGTCTCCCCGCCCGCGGAAATACTGCCGCAGGGCGGGGTCCTCTCCCGCCAGCTCCAGGGCCGTGGCGGGGAGCCTGCGCCGGTAGCTGCCGTCCTCCCGGGTCACCCGCAGCCGGGGAAACAGCTTTTCCATCCGCTGCACCACAAAGGAGGGGCGCAGCTGGCTGCCGTTGACGTCCCCCACCGGCCAGCTGACGGTGAGCCGGTCCGTGGGCTGGGCCAGGCAGGCGTAAATATTCTGCAATTCGTTGTCCAGCGGGTCGAAGCTGGCGTCCGACAGCAAAATTTCCCGCTGCTGCAGGGCGGCCCGGTCCTCCGGGTCCAGCAGGCCGTGGCCGCTGGGGGGCATGGGCAGCACATGGTCGTTGGCTCCCAGCAGGAACAGGCACTTCACCCGGTGCCGGTCATTGCGGGTGATCTCGCTGACCTTCACCTGGTCCAGGGTGGCCGGGATGGTACCCACGCTGTACTGGGTCAGCACCAGCCGCAGGAGCCGGGCGAACTCCTCGCCGGACAGCTCCGTATCCCCCAGGATTTCCGCAAACTGGTCCAGCACCCCGCAGAAGATCGCCCACAGCTGGACATATTCCTCCGCCAGCTGGGGCCGGTCCTCCTCCAGGAGCTTTTTCGCCGTGTCCTCCAGGGTCTGCGGCACACCGGCCTCCTGCAAAAACCCATACAGGCACTCCGCCTTCTGCCGGGCCGCCCCGGCGGTGTGCATCCCCCGGTAAAGAGGCTCCAGCAGCAGGCGCACCCGCCGCCGGATGCCGTTGACTCGCTCCAGCCGGGCGGCGCTGCGCTCCGTCAGCTCCCGGCCGTATCCGTCGGGGCTTGCCGTCCAGTCCCCCTCCCGCAGCCACATGGAATTGCCCCGGATGTCCCACAGGATGACGTAATTTTCCAGAATGTCGCACTCGTCCGGGGTGATGCCGCCCAGGCCGGTTTTCAGGCAGCGGAACACGTCCTCCCGGTCGAAGCCGCCGGTGACGGCGTCCAGTGCCCCCAGCAGCATGGTGATGGGGGGCTTTTCCAGCAGATCGCTGCGGCGGCTGATATAGGCCGGGATGCCGTCCCGGCGGAACACGCTCTCCAGCAGCGGGCCGTAGATCTCCATATTCCGGGCGCACACGCCCATGTCCCGCCAGCGATAGCCCTCCGCCGCCAGCTGCCGCAGCTGCTGGGACACCCATTCCACCTCGGTAAAGGCCGTGGCCGCCTGGTACAGCTCCAGGCCCTCCGGTTCCCCGTCGTAGGGGACCTCCTGGCCGAAAAAGTGGGCTTCCAGGTGTCCCAGGGGGCCCTGCCCCCGGCTTTCGCACCACAGCACGTCCATCTCCTGCCCCGCCCGGCGGGCCATGCGCTCCAGGCGCATCCGCTGGCGCAGGGCGTTCTGGAACAGCCGGTCGCTGCTCCGGTCTCCCAGCAGCGTCACCGTGACGCCTTCGGCCTGCCGCAGCACCAGCTCCAGAATGCTCTCCTCCTGGCGGTTGAAGTATGAAAAACCGTCCAGATACACGTCGCAGCCCCGGAGATAGCCGCTTCCCTCCAGATGCTCCCGGAGCTTCTGGAGCCGGGAGCGGGCGTCGAAATCGCCGCTGCGCAGCCGGGCGTCGTAGGCGGCGTATATCAGGGCGATGTCCCGCAGCTTGCCGCCCATGGCCCCGTCCAGGTCCTCTACCTGCCGGTACAGGGCCTGGGGGCCGATCTCGTAGGCGTAGAACTCCTCCGTCAGGTCCGTCAGCTGCCGCAGGAACGACGCCCGCTGGCTGGGCCGTCCGAATACCCGCAGCTCCGGGGCCAGCTCCTGCAGCACCCGCCGCATGGTCAGCAGCTTCCCCCCGTTGTCCAGGGTAAACTCCGCCAGGCCGCCGGTTTCCGCCAGCACCCGGGACGACAGGCTCCGGAAGCTCAGCACCTCCGCGTCCCGGGACGCTGTGGGCCCCAGGGCCCGGCACAGGTCCACCTCCGCCTCGTGGGAGATATGCTCCGGCACCAGCAGCACCTGCCGCCGCAGACGGCGGTTCTTTTCCATGGCCTCCAGCACCCGCCGGGATTTCCCGGACCCGGCCCGGCCCACCCATATATGAAGCATCTGCCCGCCTCCTTTCCGACAGCAGGATACCACCTCCGCTGTCCCGAAAAACTCTCATCTGACAGTATAGCGCATTTTTCTTCCCCTGAAAAGGACAAAAAAACACCGGCTGTGCAGCCGGTGTTTTTATGCTTATTGATTGTCGCCCAGCTCCTTGAGATACCGGCTCAGGGCATCCTTCCAGTCCGGCAGCGGCGTGAAGCCGTTCTCCGCCAGCTTGCTCTTGTCCAGCCGACTGTTGAAGGGCCGCGCCGCCTTGGACGCGCCGTATTCCGCGGTGGTCACGGCGTCCACCTGTACCGGCAGGCCCGCCTGGCGGAAAATTTCGCAGGCAAACTCGTACCAGGAGATGTACCCGCCCTCATTGGTGGCGTGATAATAGCCGTACTTGTCGGACTCGATCATATCCGCCAGCAGCCGGGCCAGGTCCAGGGTATAGGTAGGCGTACCGATCTGGTCGCACACCACCCGCAGCTTGTCGTGGGTCTTGCCCAGCTGGAGCATGGTCTTGATGAAGTTCTTGCCGTTCAGACCGAACACCCAGGCGATCCGCACGATGAAGTATTTCTCCAGCGCAGAGCTGACGGCCAGCTCGCCGCCCAGCTTCGTCTCGCCGTAGTAGTTCAGGGGCTGATAGTCCTTGCAGTCCGGCTGCCAGGGGGTCTCCCCCTGGCCGTTGAACACATAGTCCGTGGAAATGTACATCATCTTGCAGTCCTGGGCCTTGCACGCCGCCGCCAGATGCGCGGTGCCGTCCACGTTGATGGCCCGTACCTTGGGCTGCTTGTCGGCGTCCTCGGCCAGGTCCACCGCCGTCCAGGCGGCGCAGTGGATCACGGCGTCGGGCCGCACCTGGTCCATCACCTGCCGCACCTGCTGCTCATTGGTGATGTCCATGGCCGCATAGGGCATCTTCGTCACGGCAGAGCCGTCTGCAATGCCGCTGTACACCGGGGCGATGTCACTGCCCACGCCCTGATGGCCCCGGCGGGCCAGCTCGTTCATCACATCGTGGCCCAGCTGACCGCCCACGCCCGTTACCAATACCTTCATTGCTTGTAACCTCCTCGTTACAGATACTTGACCGCCTTGCAGATGGGCCGCTCTTTTCCCCAGCGCCCGGTCATGGCGGCTTTGACCTTCTCTTTGCACCAGACCAGTGCAGCCTCAATAAGCATCAGCACCGCGACCTCCGCCAGCATCATCAGGAAATACGGCGCCGCCGGCGTCTGTGCCAGGTAAAAACGCTTGCCCAGCATCAGCAGCTCCGGCGCGATCTGCCAGGGCAGATGCGTGGCCATCAGGAACATGGAGTGCCTGCCGCACCAGATCAGGGGCCTCAGGAATATGCGGGCCTCCAGCCAGCGCAGCAGCTCCAGAACGGCCACGGAACCCAACACACCGTTGAGATAGAACACCGGAGCAAAGGACCCCAGCTTAAAGGAGTTGAAATCCAGGTCCGGACTCAGCAGCGACAGGCCCAGATTCACCGCCAGCAGAACCGCCAGCACCGGCAGCCTTCCCAGCCGCTGCGGCTTCCCCCGCCGGTAAAGCAGATACCCGCACAGCATGAACCAAAAGCCGCTGACGCTCTTGGCCAAAACAATAAACAGATTGCGCACCACCTGCACCCACAGGCGATCCGCCCCGGGAATATCCATTCCCTGATAGAAATAGCCGATGACGCACAGGATAGCCGGCGCCAGGACACACACCAGTATGCGCTTGGCGGCAGACCAGCCCTCCGGCCGCACCGCCGCAAACAGCAGCTCGGCGATCAGCAGCGTAGGCAGAAACCACAGGGTGGCAACACCCCGCAGCGTCACCGTCAGGATCACGTCCCCCTTCAGGGCCGCCAGTCTGCTGCCGCCGTGTATGGTGAGAAAAGCCAGGTGCGCCAGAATCGCCAGAGCCGAAAACACGCCATAGGGGATCACCAGGGAATACCAGCGTTTTTTCATCACCTGTGCACAGGAATCCCTCTGGCCCCGCTCCCCATAGCGGTATGCCTTCAGCAGGCCCACCACCACATAGAACACAGCGATCTTGAAGGAGGAAAACCATACGGAGCTGGTGCTCCACAGGTAGTCCATGTGGCCCCAGATGATGGCCAGCATGCCCAGGCCCTTTGCCGCGTCCACAAAGCCCAGGTGCGTCTGCCCCATCCGGACTTCTACTGCCTGCTGCTCCATGGCTCAGCGATTGCCGTACATTTTCTCGTAATAGTCCTGATACTCGCCGGAGATGATGGTCTCCCACCATTCCCGGTGATTCAGGTACCAGTCGATGGTCTTTTTGATGCCGTCGGCGAACTTGGTCTCCGGCAGCCAGCCCAGCTCGTTGTGGATCTTGGTGGGGTCGATGGCATAGCGCATATCGTGGCCCTTCCGGTCCGCCACATGGACGATGAGGCTCTCGGGCTTGCCCAGCTCCTTGCAGATCAGCTTCACAATGTCGATGTTGCGCATCTCGTTGTGGCCGCCCACGTTGTACACCTCGCCTACCCGGCCCTTATGGATGATCAGGTCGATGGCCCGGCAGTGATCCTCCACATACAGCCAGTCGCGGACGTTCAGGCCCTCGCCGTACACCGGCAGGGGCTTGTCGTTCAGGGCGTTGGCGATCATCAGGGGGATCAGCTTCTCCGGGAAGTGATAGGGCCCGTAGTTGTTGGAGCAGCGGCTGATGGTAACAGGCAGACCATAGGTCCGGTGATACGCCTGCACCAGCAGGTCGGCGGCAGCCTTGGAGCTGGAGTAGGGGCTGGAGGTGTGGATAGGCGTCTCCTCGGTAAAGAACAGGTCGGGCCGGTCCAGGGGCAGGTCGCCGTACACCTCGTCGGTGGACACCTGATGATAGCGCTGGATGCCGTATTTGCGGCAGGCGTCCATCATGGTGGCGGTGCCGATGATGTTGGTCTGCAAAAACACACCGGGGTCCTCGATGGAGCGGTCCACATGGCTCTCGGCGGCGAAGTTCACCACCATGTCCGGATGCTCCTCCTCAAACAGCTTGTAAACGGCCTCCCGGTCGCAGATATCCGCCTTCACAAAGCGGAAATTGGGGTTGTCCATCACAGGGGCCAGGGTGGACAGGTTCCCCGCGTAGGTCAGCTTGTCCAGGCACACGATGCGGTAGTCGGGGTGCTCCTTGAGCATATGGAACACAAAGTTGCTGCCGATAAAGCCGGCGCCGCCGGTAACGATAATGGTCATTGGCTCACTCGTCCTTTCCGTACACGAAGTTGCAGTCGCTGTCCGCCAGCAGGGGGGCGTTCTTGTCCTTGTCGGACAGGATCGGATCCGTCACGCCCCAGTCCACGTCGATGGCGGGGTCGTCAAAGCGGATGGACCGGTCGCTGGGGTGGTCGTACAGGTTGTCCGCCTTATAGCAGAAGTCCACGTCGTCCGTCAGGGTCACGAACCCGTGGCCGAAGCCCCGGGGAATGTAGAACTGGCGCTTGTTCTCGGCGCTGAGCTCCACGGATACCCACTGCAAATAGGTGGGGGACCCCTTCCGCAGGTCCACCGCCACGTCCATCACGGCGCCCCGCACCACCCGGACGATCTTGGCCTGGGCCATGGGGTCCTGCTGGAAGTGGATGCCCCGCAGGGTCCCCTTCTTGGCGGTGAAGCTCTCGTTGTCCTGCATGGGCGCAAAATGCAGGGATTCATACTTGGGCTGGGACCAGGTCTCCATGAACCAGCCCCGGTGATCGCCGAACACGTCCGGCTCGATGATCTTTACCTCGGGAATTTTCGTATCCAGAATTTTCATACAGGCCACCTATCAATAACGAATTTTGCCCTCGGCCACGTGCATCAGATGCTGGCCGTAGGGGGACTTGCCATAGCGCTGGGCGGACTGGAGCAGGGTCTCCCGGTCGATCCAGCCCTCGTTGAAGGCGATCTCCTCCAGGGCCGCGATCTGGGAGCCCTGGCGGGTCTCGATGGTGCGCACAAAGTCCGCCGCATCCACCAGGGAGTCCATGGTGCCGGTGTCCAGCCAGGCATAGCCCCGCCCCAGCAGCTGCACGTTCAGGGTGCCGTCCTCCAGATAGAAGCGGTTCAGGTCGGTGATCTCCAGCTCGCCCCGGGCGCTGGGCTTCACCCGCTTGGCCATGTCCACCACCCGGTTGTCGTAGAAATACAGCCCCGTGATGCAGTAGTTGCTCTTGGGATGCTGGGGCTTCTCCTCCACGGAGATGACCTTTCCGGTTTCGTCGAACTCCACGATGCCGAAGCGCTCGGGGTCGTTGACGTAGTAGCCGAAAATACTGGCCCGGCCCTGCTGTGCGTCCGCCGCCGCCTGCTTCAGGCGGGCCCGGAAGCCGCTGCCGTAGAAAATGTTGTCTCCCAGCACCATGGCACAGCAGTCGTCGCCGATGAACTCCTCGCCCAGCAGGAACGCCTGGGCCAGCCCGTCGGGCGAGGGCTGCACCTTATAGCTCAGCCGGATGCCGAACTGGCTTCCGTCCCCCAGCAGACGCTCGAAATTGGGCAGATCCGTGGGGGTGGAGATGATGAGAATGTCCCGGATCCCCGCCATCATCAGGGTGGACAGGGGGTAATAGATCATGGGCTTGTCATACACCGGCAGCAGCTGCTTGCTGGTGACCATGGTCAGGGGGTACAGGCGCGTACCGGCTCCGCCGGCCAAAACGATACCTTTCATGAAATGGCTCCTTCCTTATGTTCCTCCGACGGCCCTTGTTCCTTGGGCCATACGGTGTAAAAATGCTGCCCGATCCGCTGTTCCGGCGGCGGGGGCGTCATGTAATCGCCATAGGTATGGCGCAGTATCCGGTCATATTCGGCGGGAATGGGGAACTCTGCATCCTCAAAGGGAACATACAGCGTTTTTTCCAGGTCCTCCCGCAGGAACACGATGTTCCAGTTGGTATCCCAAACGGTGCAGCCCACATAGCGGCACTTCTCATAGTCCTTCTGCCGGGCCCAGGCCTCGATGCGGTGGATGTAATGGGCGCTTCCGTGGAGCCGGGCCCAGGCAAAGCCCGCCAGCTTGGCGGGGGTGTGAAGCCAGCCCCGGCGGCTGGGGGTGAACCGGTCGGCGGCGCAGCAGTTGATGAACTTCACATCCCGCATGGGCTGCTGCACCCAGGCCCTGGCCTCCTCCTCCGTGTCACCGCAGCCGTCCAGCGGATAAATGTCCACAAACAGGCCCAGGCCGTAATCCCGGATGCCCTGGTATTTCACCCGGTAGCGGGTGTCGCTGAAGCGGGCGATGGGGTACACATACCGGGGGTTGTCGTCCACGGTCATCAGCTGCATGGGCTGAAGCTCCTGCCGGTGCCGGCGGCAGTATGCCACCAGCTTGTCAAAGTCCGGCCGGGGCATGGCCACGTCCAGGTCGTCATCCCAGGGAATGAAGCCCTTGTGGCGGATGGCCCCGATCAGCGTGCCGTAAAACAGGAAATACCGCAGTCCCTGCTCCCGGCAGATGCCGTCCAATTTCTTGAGAATGTTCAGAGCTCCCTCCTGCATTTGCCGAAGCGTCAGTTCCTCCACTTATCTCACTCCTATCCGTTATTTCGTAACTTCTCTTATATTTCCGTCCCGAGACAGGGCGGGATGTCCCGCAAAACCCGGGGTTTTGTCCCGATTTCAGGCCGATTTCCGGCGGAACACCGCAAGGGTCCGGGCCACCTGGTCCCGGTGGCGGAGAGCCCACAGCAGGCATACGCCCAGAAGGGCCGCCAGCAGTCCCATCCGGACCCAAAACAGGTCCGTCAGGGCCACCGTCACCAGCGACACCACCGACACGATCCCCAGCCAGAGGAACTGCTGGAGAATGTCATACACCATGCCCTTGTGGACCCACCAGGCAAATACCACATGCAGCAGGTAATACAGCAGGTAGCAGGCCACGGTGGTGTAGGCCGCCGCCACATAGCCGAAGGCCGGAATGAACACGGCGTTGAGCAGGATGTTCATGCCCGCCGCCAGCATGGTGCCCAGGGCGATGAGCTTGGTTTTCTTATAGTAATACTCCACCGAGGAGGGCAGGGTATACAGAAATGCGTAGTACATGGACAGGACAATGGGCATGGTCACATAGCGGCTGTCGCTGTATTTGGAGCCGCCGGCAATGAGGATGACCTCCGGAGAGATCAGTGCCAGGGCCATGGCCCCGATGGACACAAACACCACATACGCCGAGGCCGCCCGGCGGATGGCCGGATACTCCTTGGCCTTCATCTTTTCAAAGAACCAGGGTGCCCAGGCGGTGTCCATGGAATTGGTGATCACCTGGAAGATCATGCCCACGTTATAGGCAAAGCTGTAAAGTCCGGCCTCGGTGCTGCCGATGATGGACTTGATCATAATGCGGTCAAACTGGTTCAGCAGCAGCTGGCTCAGGCCGTGGGGCACCGTGGGCAGGCTGATGGCCATGCCGTAGCGCCAGTATTCCCGGCTGATGCGGGGGCGGTCCTTCCGCCACAGGCGGATCACCACATAGATGCCCACCAGCACCGCGGGGATCAGGGTGCCCAGGATGCGGCCCAGGTATCCCTGGCCCCGGCAGAGGGTCAGGATCAGCAGCACGGAGCCGCCGATGCCGGCCACGGCATACACCAGGCTCAGTACCAGGTACTCCTTATACTTATAGTCCACCGAAAGGACGGAGTTGTAGAAGGTCAGCATGGCCATGCCGAAGCTCTCCAGCACGATCAGCGCCGGAAGATACGGCTGCTCCAGGCTCAGGGACCGGGCCAGCGGCGCGGCAAACACCAGACTCAATGCCAGCAGCAGCAGGGAATTGCCGATGACCAGCAGGGTCACGGAGGAGCAGTAGGAACCGGTGAGGTCCACATAATCCAGCTTCGCGTTGCGGACGCTGGTGTGGAGGGTGAAGCCCGCCAGCACCGTCATGATCATCACATAGGAGCTGAAGGTGCTGTAAATGCCGAAGTCCTCCACGGTCATCAGCCGGGCAAACAAGGGGATGGCCAGGAAGGACAGGCCCTTCACCAGCATATTGCCCACCGTGTAGCCAAGTCCGGCCTTCAGGGCTTTTTTTCCGCTTGATTCATTCGCCATGGGGAAAACATCTCCTGTTGCGTGGGATTCAGATGCTGTGCTCCTCTAAAGCCGTGGGCACCGACAGGGTGACGGCATACCAGGCGATGCCCAGCACAGCGTTCATCCAGGGGTTGAACCAGGTGACGATCCAGAAGGTGCACAGGCCGCAGACCACGGCCGCCCCCTCCGGGCACTCCCGCAGCAGCTCCCGCCGCCGCAGGCACCAGACCACCACATAGCCAAAAGGCAGCATGTACAGCAGCAGACCCACGACACCCGTCCGGGCCAGCATGTCCAGATAGAAATACTCGTCCACGCCCTTGTCGCGGTTGGCCGCCGACGCGCCCAGGCCGCAGCCGATGATGGGACTGCGCTGAATGTAGACATTCAGGCTGTCCTTGGTCTCCTGCCGCAGCTGGTCGGACTTCTCGGTGACCTCGATATAGGAGCGCTGGCTGTCCATCTCGCCGTTGTTGGGGGAATCGCCGGGGTCCTCGCCCCGAAGCTGGGACCGCAGCTGGGAGGCCCAGGAGGTGGGAACCTCCTTGCCGATGGTGCGGGACACGGCAAAGCTCAGATAGCTGCCCTCCAGAGCAAACTCCTGCACCGTGACCAGCACGCCGAAGCACACCACGGCAGCCAGCAGAAACGCCAGCGTCCGCTTGCGGCCCTCCGGGCACAGCACCAGCACCGCGATGATGCTGATCAGGGCCGTCAGCCCCAAAGCTCCGTACAGGGAGCGGGTATAGCTCAACAGCAGGGCGTTGAACAGCAGGGCCACCGCCAGCACATAGCGCCAGCGGAGCTTGGGGGCCCGGGCCTGACGGAACAGGGCCACCACACAGCCCACGATCATATAGGGGCTGCTTTTGAAGAACACACGGACCAGCCGCGCCGACACCACGTCCACGATGCCTACGGTGTGCTCGTTCAGCCACCGGCACAGAGGGGCAGGGTCGTCCATCAGCACCACAC
>OGHH01001644.1_pt1 | contig 15413 bp, 13 predicted proteins | sample 1571471 | NCBI WGS metagenome assembly OGHH01 (sample SAMEA2581936, study PRJEB24529) | metagenome | biome: Human gut stool | place: China | collected 2011
AGGTAATCTAGTATAACATAAAAAATCCTTCTATTCCACTGAAATAAAAGGATTTTTTTTGATTTTTAAACTTTTAGTGCTCTAGTTTTGCAATTTTTCAGCTGAAATATTGCACTGAGATTTTGCGTTTTTCAGTGATCTAGCCGGAGTTCGGCTCCGGCATCCTCGTTAAATTTCAATATCCGTACCTAATAACGTTTCGGCTTCTGGTTCTTCCTGAACATCTTCCGGTGTCTCGGGCCCGGCTCCCGGAACTCCAACACCTAACGCTTCAAAGTATTTAATCTTTTTACCGGCAACTTCGTCGAAGTAGTAGCCGTGGTTAAAGCGAGTCTGCATGACGTTATTTAGAACCTGAAGGATCTTTGCGTCGCTCTCGTAGACCAGATTCAGTTTTCCAGCTTTCTTGTTTTCCTTCATATAGCAGCGGATTCTCGAACGAACCATCAGCGACAAGCCCGTCGCAATGAACTGTACGAAGGTCTTTCCTTGCAGTGCCTTGTTGTCAGAGCATCTGATTCGATTGCAGCCGAGTCGGTCCTTAAGCGTTGCAAAGGCGTCTTCTACGCGCCAGCGGTCGGCATAAGCCGTCCAGGCCTTAACCGGATCCTTCTCCGAGTCTGTGACTAAAACTCTAAATCCCTTGTACTTCAAGTAGTCGTCTACTCGGCGATTAACAATAATCAAGCCTTTTTCTTTATCGTTTCGGAAGAATTTTTCTTTCAGCTCTTCCTCCTGCTCGGTCAGGGCTTCATTTTCAAGAAGTTTCTTTTTAATGGTGAGAAGCGATTCCGTGAGCTTATTGGCTGCCTCCTGATAGATGACGGGATCGTAGAACATGTGGTAATAAAGCTCGGCTGTCGCAGAGTTTGATGCCGGTTTCCCCTCTACCGGCCGCGGATCGTATTTCCAATTCACCTTTGCCGTGGCGATGTTCTTTCTGATGTAAGGATCGCCGCTGTTGAGGTCTGCAAACTCCTTTCTATGTTCATCTATGAGTTCTCTGGCCAGACAGCCTTTCGTTCCCAGACGGACATTAAAAATAAACTCAACTTTATTGATCAGACAGTCGTTGATGTTTTTTACGCTGTTATAGCCTTTGTCAGCAACCAGAACGACGCCCTTCATGTTTAGAAGGGCCTGATCGGCAATCGTATGACGAATGGTGCTGACATCTGGAACATTTCCGTCATAAAAGCGATAAAAAATCGGAAGTCCGGACTTCTGGTCTACCAAGAAGAGAACATTTAGCTGCGGCAGCGCATCGTCGTCTTTGTTCTTGCCGTATTCAATATGAGTTAAGCGCGTGGAGTAAGAAGAGATTGAGGTCGAGTCCAGGGCAAGAATGATCTTATTGTCTTCGTCTTCTTGAAGATAGCTGCGCATCAGCAGGAAGTAACGCCGGACATCGCGCAGCTCTATCCTCTGGAAGAGGCGAGTTACTGCCGAGGGGCTCAGCGGCCGCGGATACGGCAGTCTCGTCGTCTCTGCAAAGCTTTCATAGAAGCTAACGCTGTTGTTCTGATTAAGGATTAAAAAGTATGCTAAGGAAAGGATCTTTTTATAGTCTTTGTTCCTTGGGAAGCACTCCTTTAAGAACTCTCCGACAGGAGAGTCGGCAACGATCTGATCTAAGGCCCAAGTAGCACCGGCGTAAAGCTTCTTTATGTTGCGAGCCTGTTCAAGAGTGATGCCTTCTTCGGAGATCTGAGTAAAGACATAATCTTTTCCTTTCCTCTCAACCTGATAGTTCCGAAATTCAGGATGTTCTTGAAGGAAAGCTTCATCAAAACGAATTTTTCCGTCCTTTTGTCCGCCAAGGATTGTCCCAATCTTTTTGGATTCACCTCTTTTGCTTCGTTTGAGTTCTCTATCCCAAACGTTTTTATAGGTGTAAACGTAATAAACGGAACCTGCCTTGTTAATCAGAATCGGAGGAAGCTTCGGATTTGCCATTGATAGATCTCCATATATAATGATCTAGTTTAGCACAAAAAATCCTCAACTTCAACATTAACTTTATGTTTTATTGAGGATTTTTAAAATAATGAAGATCTAGAAACGCAATCTCTGGAACCCCTGCAGTTGTCAAGCACTTTAGGATAAAGTTTTCCTTTAGTCTTGCGAAGCAAGACCTGTTTGCATAACTTTTTGATTGTCTAGGTATCTTGTTCGAGGTTAAATGCGTCTGCTGTTGCATACAGAAGAGGCCAATCTACCAATCTCTCCAGGCTGTTTCAAGAACCTCAATTGATTCTATTTGCCTACCATGAACTTCAAGATCAGTCCGCTCGTGCCCCCTAAAATTGGATAGCTGTGACGCTAATTGAATTTATCGGGCTGTGGAGCGGGCCTTTCGGCTTTCTCATGCTTTGTTGTAGACGATTGTGCTCGAACTGTAAGTTAAATCTTTAGCTCCCTTTGGGCAATGAGCATTTCGCGACCCCTGCTATTTTTGAGTTATATGGTTTGTTGCTGATAAGAACAGCTCTAACAATCCGTAAAAGCTTTGCGGCAACGGCGCATACGAGTTTTCCCCATGGCATTTTTTCTTTTTGCTTCTTCAAAATCCACTTCGTTAACTGTTTGGATTTCAATTTTCCTTTAGTGGCCATGTTAACCAAGCTCCCGGCCGCTTGCACCATTAAAGACCTCATAGTCCTGTCTCCACGATGGGTAATTTTTCCTTTTCTCTCATTGTGCCCAGTAGCAATGCTTCTCGGCACCAATCCATAATAGGCAGGAAAATCTTTGGGACTTTTAAATCTCTTTATGTCTCCAACCGTTGCACGAAGTCTGCAACTGCAGATTGATCCCAGCCCCGGAATCGTTTGAATTAACTGGCAAACTTTATCGCTCTTAGCTAACTCCTCAAGGGTTTTGGTGATTTTGTTCAAGGCCTTTTGAGCTGTTTGTGCGTGTGTAACCATGTCAACGAGACTTTCCTTCAGTTCCTCCGGGAAAGCTGCGTGATTTTCAATCAGATCTTTCAATCGAGCTTTCCCGCTGATTCCTTTCGAGATATTCAATCCCCAGGCTTGGCAAATCCCTTTTAAAGACACAATGGTCTGCCTATATTGCTTGATATATTGTTCCCGCAATGTTGTTAAGCTCGCGTACTTTTGTTGCTCTACATCTTTGGCTTTGATTGTCCTCAGCTGTGTATCTTGGGCTAGAAAAGCCAGGGCTTGAGCATCATTTAAATCAGTTTTTTGGCCTGAAAAATGATTTTCAACGTAGTTCTGTACATTCTTGCCGCCGATAACCAGACAACGATGTCCCCAAGCCTCTAACTTTTGAACTAAATAATTCATTTCAGTGCATGGCTCCATGGCGAACGTCGTAGAACTAAGCGCCTGGGCACTTTTCTCGAGCTCAGAATAGTCAAGCCGGTCGATGCAGACCACTTCACCATCTGTTGTTAACAGAGCAGCACTGACGCAATTCTTAGCTAAATCTATACCGATGGCTTCGTATTCGAGATCTGTATCGATCGTTTTTGCGAGTATCCTTCTAACTGACATGGAATCACCTTTAATGAGAAATTTGTCACTTTCATTTTGCTCTCTCTATTTCGTTGGGAGCAAAGGGGTTCCATGTCATTAAATCTCAGAGAGCCGTGCGCAAGCAAAACTGCTATTTGTAAAGGCACGGGAACATTATCGTTGACTCCTAAAGGAGTCAGGCATGGAGAATAATGCAAAAATTGACCCGAAACGGCTTCCAGTTTTAGAGGCCTACCACCAAGGAAAAACGGTGGAAGAAATAAGTCAAAACTGTCCGGGAATTTCAAGAGCAACTATCTACAATTGGATTAAGGAGTATAAGGAGGGAAAGGTTTCTCGAAAACCAAGAGCTCAAACAGCGGAGAAAAAGAGGTTATATGCAGCAGCATTGGTTTTTCATAAGGAAGGCTACAGTATCCGTGAGATTCAAAGGGCGATAACATTAATCTCTTACGCCACGGTCCGAAGGTGGGTTATGGAGACAAGCACGCAAAACAAACCTCCTCTGATAAAGAAGAAGCAGATCCCCCTATCTGATAAAAAAACAGCCGCGGAAATTGCTATCTATGACGGAATGACTCCTGAGGAGCTCCTCGTTCGTTATCGCCAGCTCCTTGAGCAAAACAAGAGACAAAGGGCTCAGATCGAGTTAGCTGAGACGATGATTGACGTCGCCGAAGAAGAATTCGGGATAGCTATTAGAAAAAAATCTGGTGCCAAGTAGTTCGTCGAGTTAACGAAAGGGATAGGCATACTTACCCGGTATCTCTACTTTGCGAATTACTTGGCAAAACAAAACAGGCTTACTACAAATCTCAGTCAGAACATAGGCTTTTGGAGGAGATGAGGGAGAGAGCAGCACTGGATTTTGTAAAAGGCGTGCGCCGGCAAGCACCGGGAATCGGTCTGGTTAAGCTTTGGTATATGTATAACCGACAAGATAGAGGCGAGCTTCGTGTCGGTCGAGACAAATTCGTGCGTTATATGAGGCTCAATGAGCTTCAAATTCGAAACAGAAGTTATCGTCCGCGCACTACCGACTCCAACCACGGATTGCCGGTTTATCCGAACCTTGTACGTGAATTGATTCCGAGCAGACCAAATCAGTTGTGGGTTAGTGATATAACCTATTGGGCTACAGGTCTAGCAGAAGACGAAAGAAAGTTCTACTACATTTCTCTGATAACCGATGCGTACAGTCACGAAGTCGTAGACGTCGATCTGAGTAGAACGTTGTCACTGGATGATCCTGTTCGCGCCCTCGACAAGGCCTTGAGGCGAATAAGAAAAAAGAACGAGCCGCTTATCCATCACTCAGACCGAGGTTGCCAATACGCAAGCCTGAAGTATGTGAAGAAACTAAAAAAGGCGCCCATCATGATCAGCATGACAGAAAATGGAGATCCCAAGGAAAACGCCATTGCAGAGAGAATAAACGGAATCATAAAAAACGAAATCCTCGGGAAAAGCTTGGCCGGAAGCTTTAAAGAAGCCCTTAAATCGCTTTCTGACGCCGTATCTTTTTATAATAATGAGAGTCCACATATGAGTTGTGGAATGCTTACACCAAACGAAGCAGGACAAGAAACCGGTGATCTGGGGAAGAAATGGCGTAGTTATAGAGAAGAGTTTTTAGCCAGACAACGAGGTCTTGATTGAAGGGCCGTCGCTTCTGTGGGGGAATCGCCTTTCCGCTACGCTCCAAGGCGATTCCCCCACAGAGTTAAAACCAAAAATGGTTGACTTTTAAAACTTCGCTAAAATTCCAAAAATCAACTGCATTTGGTTTTTAAACAAAACAGTCAACGTGTTATTAGTTTTTAGGCAAAGATCGACTCAACCAAAATCAGTTCAGGTCAATCGTTCATAAGGTAGGATTGTTTATATTTTTTGTTCGGATATTTTAAAATGCTGAACGCCCGCTTTTTAATATAAACGGTAAGGCATTCATTCGAGGTTTCTAGAATTTTTGAAAACTGACTTGGTAGAATCTAAAAATTTTATTTAAAACAAATAGAAGAGAGGAGAATATGGGAAACTCATATGATTTAATTTTTTCATTAGGAGGATCATGTGCAGTGGCCAAACAAATGATATTTAAAGGGTTAAGAACTGAATCTCTGCCTTTTGACTGGGTTTTCCATATGGAAAATTCAACACTCGATTATCTTTGCAAGGGATTCTCTGGAGGTTTCAAGGAATTCTTACTCGAGGAGAACCTGAGAGAAGTACTTCCTGAAGAGAAGGGAGATTCATCTCATCTCCAGTATAAAGATATCCTAACTGGTTATTACTTTATTCACGATTTCGATTCCGCATCGGATTATGGAACGGTCCGAGAAAAGTATGATCGTCGAATTAAGAGACTAGAGACGAGATTGTTGGAAGCTAACTCATTGTTGATGATCCTAGACGCCAGATATCAGGTTAATATAGATTTGTTATTTAGACTAAGGCAAGTCATCTTCAAAAAGTTCTCTATTCCGACGATAGATGTTCGGCTACTTCAGTTTAACGCCAACAAACAAGAAACGATAACTCTCAATACATTTTATACAAATGCGAAAGAAAGCAATAATCCAATAAATCGAGTTTTAAGATTTGTGAAAAGAAGAGAAGCAATAGGGTTGAGTCCTAGTGGTTGTCTCGTAGTGGATTACATTCCAAGAAACCACACAATAGACGATTACAACGCCGAGCCAGACTGCTGGAACTTTCTTAAAAATGTTTCTAAGAATAAGGCTAATAGTTGAAGAGAGAAGAATGGCGAATATTTTAATTACTTATTTTTCGGACTATGGCGAAACTATGTATGACGCCATATCTGATTACCTACTTTCAGAAGGAAATAATGTTATAAGATTTAACATAAACAATGATATTGTTGAGATGGATAAATGGGGCGGTTATAGTAAATTGACGGCCCAGGCAGTCTTGGCACGCATCCAAAAATTCAAGCCAGAAATAGTTCTTAATTTTAATGGTTCTTGCCCGCCTAATTTGTTGAGTAGGTTAGAAGGAAGTAAAGTATGCATTGTGGATGCAGATAATCCAGAAACCTTTTTTAACAAAGATTATATAAAAAGAAATTGGTCGAGTCTGTACTTTTTGGGCCTCCAATCTTTTAGCGCTCAAATGTACAGTTCCTTTTTGTCAAAGGAAATCGGAGAGTTTAAATACATTTATTTTCCTCCTGCCACTGTGGTTAAGAATATAAAAGAGAAAATAGATAAAAATATCTCATTCATAGGCTCCAACTTTTATCCTTTAAGTATCCCGGAGGGTATAAATTTTTATGGAAAGGACGCTCTATGGCTTTATGAAAGGTTCAAGCAGGACTATTACTTTCCTATTTCGAAGGCCCACGAACGACTTAACACTTATCCGGAAGATGAACTATCTTGGCTTTACACAAATGTTCGTGCATATTACGTCGGCCAAGAAAGACTTAAATATATGTCAGCTGTAAGTGATTTGGGTTTCACATTTTATGGTGTCCGCTGGTGGGATCGGATAGCCTATTACGATTTTGAGATAGCCTCCTGTTTCGACCCGACTCCAAAAGTTACTTTAGAGGAAAATCAGTGGGTTTATAACACTTCAAAATTATCGATAAATATTTCACACCCACAAGCAAAAAGCTCCTTTTCTTGGCGTGTTATGGACATTATGGCTTCCGGAGCCTGCCTTCTTATGGAAGATAAAATAGACTGGAAGGAACTGTTCGGTGACTATTTAGACAAGAAAACAATCGACTCAATCATTTATAAAGATAGATTTGATTTAAGAGACAAGGCGAAAAGACTACTTGAAGATGAGAATCTCCGGCTGCACTGTGTCCAGACGTTGAATTATGCAATAGAAAGAAACGGAAGATGGAAGCATAGGTTTGGCAATTTGGAAAATCTTTTAGGTGTTCCTATCTTGCAAGTTAGTGAGGAAAAAGGTACCTACTTCTTCATCGACAGAACATTCTTCTTAAAAGGAAAGACTAAAAAGACAAGGTTTTCTTCGAGAAAGAACTATAGGAATAAGATCAAAATGAGGATCCAACTTATGGGAGCATTGCAAATATTGTTTTTATCTAAAATTCCATTAGTTGGCAAGTTCCTTTTCTCGAGGCAATTTACTTCAACACTCCTTACGAAAGTAAACCGACATTGGTGATTTGTAATGCAAAAAAAGAAAATTTTTATACTAAGTTGCGGGACCAACGCGTGTTTTAATTTAATCAGGGAGTGCTCCGAGAATTTTAGTGATCAAATAGAGGTATATGGCGCAGACACTACACCTCCTGAATTCTTGGCTTCCCTTCACTACCTGAAAGAGTTTTATAGGGTTTCTCCCAACTCTAGCGAGGGGTATTATGACGAGATTTTAAATATCCTGAGAGTTATAAGGCCAGATTATATAATTCCCTCTTTTGACAGAGATCAACTATTGTTTTATCCCTCAAATCCAGAATTAAGAAGCCTAGGGATTGAATCATTAGGTCCAGACTATCCAATACTGGACTCTTATCAGAATAAAACTCAGATCAATGAATTTTTGCGAAAAAACGGTTACCCAGTCCCTGAAACCTATGAGCAAGACGCGTTATTTGATGAGAGAGAGTATTTCGTGAAACCAATTGATGGTGTAGGATCAGTTGGAGCAATCAAGTTATCAGGTAGGGAAATTAAAAGTCAAGAGTTTTTGAAGCAACATATAATTCAGGAGCTTTGTTTTGGCCCCGAAGTGACGGTGGAATGCTTCAAATATAACGATTTTTTTTCTTGCATATGTAGACAAAGAGTTTCAACCAAATCAGGAGTGGCAAACAAAGTCAGAGTTTTTGAAGATCCACAGCTTGAGAATATAGTTAAAACCTTCTCTGAGTTGTCTGGAATACCACGAATCTTTAACCTTCAATTTATGAAGAGCTCTTTAGGCGAATGGAGAATTACTGATGTAAATTTAAGAATGGCCGGAGGCGGTCATCTTTCTGTTGCTTGTGGATGGAATAGTTATCGCGCTATTTGTGGAAGTTTGCTTAAAGATAAGAATATTGCCTCATGCTTTCATAAGGATGATGAGTCTTTTGTTTCTACTATTCAGGCACATATAGTCACTAAAATGACAAAATTTAAGTTAGTATTTGACTTAGACGGAACTATCTTGAATAGCGAAGAAAGGCATAAAATTGTTTTAGATGAGCTTTTGGAAGATTCCAGTGTCGATCTTGATACATCTTCTTTAATGAGGAAGAAGAAAGAGGGAGCATCTACTTTTGAGTATCTCATTGCAAACAATATAGAAGAAATTAAAGCGAAGGTTATCTCAAAAAAATGGATTGAATCTATTGAACTTGCAAGATTTATTGAGAATGACAGACTTTACCCTGGCACAAGAGAAATGCTTCTTAAGCTTTTTCAGAAGAGTGACATCTACCTTCTAACAGCAAGAAAAGATAAAAAGCTTGTGGAGAGTCAGCTTAGAAAATTGCATATATTAGATTTTTTTAAAGAAATCATAGTGGTCGATCCAGTTAATTCAGCTATTGAGAAGGCAAAATATTTGGAATTAATTCGTCCCGAGTTATTCGTGGGGGATACTGAAACGGATAAGCTAGCAGCAGATAGGACAAGTATCGACTTTTACCCTGTTAATTATGGCTTCAGAAGTAAAAATTTTTGGGATAAACGAAATATAGTTTCTCACTCTCTGAAGCAGACCATAAGAGATCTGTTAAATTTGTATTCATAAAGGTGTGAAATGGAAGTAAAATTCTTAGACTTAAAAAAAATTAATGGAAGATTCGAAAGGGAGTTTAAGCAAGTACTCCAAACTGTTTTGGAAAGCGGATACTATATTGGATCGTCCCAAAATCAGAATTTTTGTAAAAATTTTGCAAATTATTGCGGGGTTGATTATTGTTTGGGCGTAGCCAACGGCCTTGATGCTCTTAAGATAATCCTGAAAGCGGCTGGCATAGGTCCAGGTGATGAAGTTATTGTTCCATCTAATACTTTTATTGCCACCATTTTGTCCATTTCTGAAGTTGGAGCTCAACCAATTCTCGTTGAACCCGAATTAGATGGTTTTAACTTAGATCCAGAAAACATTGAGACGCATATAAATGAAAAGACGAAGGCAATAATTGCTGTACATCTTTATGGCAAAATTGCGCAGATGCAAAAAATATCTAAGATTGCAGAAAAGCATGGCATTTATCTCTTTGAGGATGCTGCACAAGCGCATGGTGCTGAGCTGAACGGCAAGAAAGTCGGGAGTTGGGGGCACGCCGCAGCCTTTTCTTTTTACCCGGGAAAAAATCTTGGCTGTCTTGGGGATGGTGGAGCAATAACCACGAAAGATAAAGATTTTTATGTTAAATGTAAAGCACTTTCCAATTATGGATCCGATGTAAAGTACCACCATATCTATAAAGGTTATAACTCTCGTTTAGATGAGTTGCAGGCTAGTTTCTTGAATATTAAATTACCCTATCTTGAGGCTGACAATTCGAGAAGACAGGACATTGCAAGAAGGTACGTGACAGAAATAAGAAATGAAGAGTTAGGTCTACCTGATTTTCCAGAAGATCCTAGAGAGAATGTTTGGCATGTCTTCCCCATCTTAAGTGAAGATAGAAAAGGATTGATCTCTTACCTGAAAGAGAAGGGTGTAGAAACTCTAATCCATTATCCAACACCTCCTCATAAACAAGACGCTTACAAGGAGTTTTATAACCAATCTCTTCCAAGAAGTGAGTATATACATGAACATATATTATCCCTTCCGATCTCGCCAGTTATGACTGATGAAGAGGTTGACTATGTCATCAAGGCTCTAAACAATTGGAAGAAGTGAATTAACAGATGAAAGATACTGAGCCTCTTGTTTCCATCATTTTACCCTCATTTAATCATGAGTCGTTTATAAAGGAGAACTTAACTGCTCTTGAGAACATCGATTACCCGAATTTAGAATTGCTCATTTGTGACGACGGGTCAACTGATGGAACAAGGGAGCTCATTCTTGAACGAAGAAATATTTTGAAGGAAAAATTTAAAAGGCTTGAAATATTATTTCCTGAACACAAGGGACTTAAGAACAGCCTAAATTCTTTAATTCGAATTGCAAGTGGTAAGTATATTTTTACTCTAGCTAGCGATGATGTTATTTTTCCTTTGACAATAAAAAAATTGGTTTCATTTTTGGAAGTCAATTCTGAGTATGTTCTTGCAGTAGGCGATAATAATTTCATTGACAATAACTCTCAGAAAATTAGACTTCATTATAATGGGGACCGTATATCGACAATGGGGGAAAAATTTAGACTCCTACCTGGAATGGAGAACGAAAATAAATTTGGTGACTACTTTTTCTTATTAAGAGGCAATAATGTCCCTAATGGTTATCTTGTTAGACGTTCAGCTTACGATATGGCCGGAGAATATGTCTTTGAATTGGAAGATTGGGGGATGAATTTACAATTATCTAAGGTAGGAAAATTTAAATTTTTCCCTGAAGTAATGTTTTCATATCGAATACACGGGAAAAATACAATACTTAGTGATAGTTACCAAAAAAGGATAAAGTCCTTTTATTTAGATGTGTACAGGAGGGAGTTTGGCTTTAATTTGCTTCAAGGTAATATTTTTTTATACCTTGCATCGTTTGTCAGGTACGTATTAATAAGGTTTTATATGCCAAAATCTCTCAGAAAAAACTTAAAGCGATTGTTGAGGAAGGAAAATGAGTAATGTAAAAGAAGTGTTTTTTCAGGAGCATACGGATAAAAGAGGAAGTTTAATTGCGCTGGAATCTCTTTCTGAAGTTGTTCCGTTTGAAGTCAAGAGGGTTTACTATATTTACGGAACTAAATTTGGCTATGAACGCGGATTTCATGCACATCTAAAACTTAAACAGTTGTTAATTTGTCTATCCGGAACGGTAGATATTCAAGTCTGGAGTACAAGAGATAATTCAAAAACTTATCGTCTCGATTCTCCCAATAAAGGTTTGTTCGTGGAAGGTTTGATTTGGAGAGTGATGAAAAATTTTTCATCGGACGCAGTTTTGCTTGTTCTAGCAAGCGAGCACTATGATAAAGCTGACTACATTTTTGATTTTAATAAATTTGCTTCAATTTGTGATTCCTACTCCACTGATGAGCCGGTTTTGGACTAGTTGTATAGAGCAATTTAGTATTAAGATAGAAAGCGTTGGCAAACTTCTTCGAAATAGGGATTGGTGGATAAAACGAAATCGTCAAACTGAATAAAATCTTAGATATTTTTAAGATTTAAAAAAAATTCTAAAAGACATCTGCGAACGAATTAGTAGAATAATTTCTATTCTATTGCCGTTTTCATTCGGCTACTTCTTAGGATCTGCCAACAAAAGGAAAGAGGTCGGAAGTAAACTGCTTTTTGGCATTGTCAGGTCAAAGTCAATAGATCAAAGTCCTGACACAACCCGAAGTCAATCATTTTTAGGAAATGATGGATTACTAAAGTTGGAGATAGCTCAGCTTATCCCTTTTATTAAAATTAGGATTTTTAGAAAAACTTCTTCATAAAATGGTAAAGTCTTAATGTGCGAACTTCGAACCAGATCGACTCTACTTTGAAAACAGTCGGGTGCCGAGATTTCCTCTATGAATCTTTTTGCTTCGACAGTTAGCTCGTCCATATAACCATTCTTTAAATCTTTGCATATTAGCTTAAGATCTTTTCTGGAACCAAACTCTTTGAACCCACGACGAAGGATTCTTTGTACCCGGTCTGAAGGTAAAATCGATTGGTTTTCTGAATGTCTACGATAAAGAATACGGGGCTTTTCGTCTAAGAAGGTTTCAATTTCCGTTGCGATCGCTAAGCACCTTATGTAGTCATCGTGAGATTTAAAATTTTGTTTTGGTCTGTATTTCCAAATTAAACTTCGAAAAGAATCGTTCCATACCATTGTACAACCGCAAATACCACCTCTAAAAAAGCCAAAGTCTAAGTTTAAAGGCAGACTTTTATCTTTTATTCCTAATGGAGTTAGATTTTCGTCAACATAAATTTTTTTACTAGCATATAAGGCAGGTTTAGATGTGCGTTTTAGAAAATCTATTGCAACCGAAATTTTATCTTCTAGCCAAACATCATCTTGGTCACAGAAAGCGTAATAGTCAAAATTCTTAACCCGGAAAAGTAATTCAAAGAAGCTATCTCTGTAGCCAATATTCTTTCCGCTGTTTACATGGACGTTTTGTAACTCATTCTCGTACTTCTGAACTATTTCGAGAGTTCGGTCTGTTGAACCATCGTCTCTGATAAAAATTTCAACCTCGCAACCTTTTTGTTTAAGAAGACTATCTAATTGTGCTTTAATATATTTTTCTCCATTGTATGCACTTAAAAGTATTGCTACCCTTCTACTCATTTTCTACTCTAAAAGTTCTGTATACATTGTGTGCCTTGACTACTTTGTCAGAATCCTTTTTTGGAATCATATAGTCATCGCCGTAACAAGAACGAAGAACCTCGTCCCAATTCGTAGTGACTTGGAATTTGAAATCTTCAAAGGTGTGACCAGTATAAGTTGTCATCCACATAGCCGGAATAATTTTTTTTAGTCCTACATACTGATCGTTGCTTCTATAGATTAAGGATTTCGATCCGTTGAACAGGAAAGAGGATAGGAAGTTGTTAGCCTTGACTTTCCATGACATTGGAAAACATTTACCCGTCAAATAAATCCCCTCCACTACGATCCTAGCAATGCCTTTCTTATGGTCACCACTCCTGAATACCCTCATTGTATTTTTGGTTTTCGTGAACGCAAGAAAGAAAATAGAAAGTAACAGTTTGCTTCTTTGGAGCAAATGATTTTCACTAATGTAGTCGTAGACAAACACATCAAGCCAAACGTTAATATTTTTGTCTGTAGACCATAACATTGGACGCTGCGATGTAGAAAGATCAAGTATAAAATTTGGCGGCGTTGACGTCTTTCGTATAGCCTTTAAAAACTTATTGAAGTTTTCTCTTGTCATGGAGACATCAGCGTCATCGTCCCACTCTATAAAACCATTATTTCTTACCGCCCCTAAAAGGGTACCGCCATGAAGTGAATAATTAATGTTGTTGGACGCGCAGAAATCATCAAACTCTTTTAAGAGAACTAAGAGTTGTTTTTGAATTTCCTTATTGGGCGTTGCGCCTGTCATATAAGTATCAACCGAAATATTGTTCGCAGACTGTCTTTGGATCCCCATCCATTTTAATTGATCCATGTTCAAGCCATAGAACTCGTGTGCAACATCTCTCAATTAACTGTCTGGAGTGACTGGCAATTACAAGAATATTTGCTCTCTCTATTAAATTATTTAATCTTTGCTCGGCTTTGGATTGGAATTCGAGGTCTCCGACAGACAACCACTCGTCCATGAGTAGGATATCAGGTGAGATCATAGTGGAAACTGCAAAAGCCAATCTCATATGCATTCCAGTCGAATATGTCCTCACCGGCATGTCAATAAATTCACCCAGCTGAGTAAACTCGATAATATCGTCAAGTTCCTGATCTACTTTTTTCTTAGGGATTTCCAAGAGTGCTGCTCGTAAATAAATATTTTCAAGACCAGTGGCCTCGCTATCTATTCCTAGAGATATATCAATCAAAGATCCGACACTTCCGGAAATATTCGCAATACCTGAACTCGGAGAATAAACTTTGCCCAGAACTCGTAAGAGGGTGCTTTTTCCTGCTCCATTGTGCCCGATTAAGCCAACTTTCTCGTTTGAGTTGATTTCAAGATTAATATTGTCAAGAGACCGTATTATTGTTTTTCCGGCCTCGGTTAAGCCAATCTTTCCTCCGGTAGTAAATCCAAGAACGGCCTTTTTTAAGGAGCGGCCTTGTGAATTGAAAATAGGAATATCAACGGAAAGATCCTTAAGTATTATGTGACCCATGTTATAACCAGTAAGCAATACGGTTTCTAAATTTATTAAAGAAAACGATGGTGAGAAGCCAACCTAATATTGCCAAGGCGGCACTAACCATCCAATTTGTAAGTGTAGGGGCCTGACCAAGAAGAGGACCCCTGACGATTTCTAAGAGATGATAGAAGGGGTTAGGTTCCAAAATCATGGCGCCAGTCTTTCGAGCAAGTAGGCCTGGCATCCAAATGATCGGGGTAATGTAAAAGACGATTTGCAAAAAACTTTGAACAATTTGTACTAAATCTCTAAATCTCGCACAAATGATTCCCAGTAACAAAGACATCCACAATAAATTGACGAGAAGAAGAAAAAATCCCGGAATGAAAAGAATAATTTCTAGTCCGATGCTCTTTTGAACAACAAGCAAAACGATAGGATAAATAATTAGGTTATGGAAAAAGATGTACACATTCCTCGTAACCATCCTCAATACATGCGTAAAGAGCGGTAGAGGTAACTGCCTAATGACAGCCTCCGCTGAGGTAAATACCGTTGTAGATTCAGAAATGGTTGATGAGACAAGTCCCCAAATGATCAAACCTGCCGAAAGAAAAGGAAAAAATTCCTGAATAGGGGTTTCAAAAAGATTTCCAAAAATTATTCCTAAGCAAGCGATCATGACGCCTGTAGAAATGGTGATCCAGAAAGGTCCCAATGATGATCTTCTATATCTTTGGCGGATGTCTGCCCACGCGAGGTACAAGGGAAGTCTTATCTTTTTAAAGGACGCGTATAAATCGGCAAACCCAACACCGGTTGCCAAGTTGGAATTGTTAACCTTTTTCATGCTGAAGAAGCTATCACTGCAAGTAGCGTATTTTACAGGAGACAAAGATAACATTCTACTTGTTACGAATGAGAGCCGCAGAGCAGGTTCGACGCACGATATTAATAAAAAATCTGAATAATATCTGCGAAAATTTCT
>OGHH01001681.1_pt1 | contig 15155 bp, 11 predicted proteins | sample 1571471 | NCBI WGS metagenome assembly OGHH01 (sample SAMEA2581936, study PRJEB24529) | metagenome | biome: Human gut stool | place: China | collected 2011
CGCCCGTGCCTATGACCGTATCCTGAAAGTCTCCCGCACGATAGCCGACTTGGATAATTCGGAACATATCGAAGTCCGGCATTTGGCGGAGGCTATACAGTATAGGAGTTTGGATAGGGAGAATTGGGGAATGTGAGTATCGACTAACTATTTCTATACTCCTGTGGGCTCATGCCCACATACCGCTTGAAATACTTTCCAAAAAAAGACATATTCGTGAAATTTAGCGTATAGGCTATGTCGTGGATGGAAAGGTTCGTTGATTTCAGTTGAGCTTTAGCGTCCATGATTACCATGGAGGTTATGATCTCTATGCAAGTTTTTCCGGTAGTTTGTTTGATAATGCTGCTTAGATGCGCTTGTGTGATGCCAAGCCGCTTGGCATACCATGCAACGGATCGTTGCATGGTATAGTTTTGCATGACTAATTGAGTGAAGTTCTTGCTGATTTGCTCTGCTTTAGAGAGATTTGCCTTATCTGTCATTTGATCTTTATACATGGAGCTAACCCCCATTAATATACCGCCAAACAGATGATTGATAACATTCCTGTTCAATTGGGAGCCACAAATATCGTACGTCTTGATCAACAACTCAAAATAATCTTTCAACAGCGGTAGTGCTTTTTCTTTCGGTTGATAGATCGGATTTTCTTTCACGATATAGTGCATATCTATGACCGATTTACTTGCATTTGCCTTACTAAGGAAATCGGACGAGAATCCCATGAAATAGATTTGCAGATCTCCATCTACCTTATGAATCTGGAAAATGCTACCCGGTAAGATCGTGATAAAACTTCCCGGTTCTACCTTGAACTGCGTCAGGTTGATGGAAGCCTCCACCTCCCCGCCCAAGCAAAGCACGAAGATCCCCGCTTTCAACCGGCAGGGATAATTGGCGTAGAGGTTCAACAGTCCGATATCTCCGGCCGTGAGCTTTCCGATCACCCAATCTTGGGGCAGGTCTATTTTAGGGATGTCGTTTTCCATGTTCGCCTAATTGGTTCTTCTCGCAAAGATAACATTTTTCCCGGCAAAATGATCAAAATAAGCCGCATATCGTAACAAGGCTGTTTCTCGAACTTCCCAAATTAGAGGAAGGATTGGGCAGATAAGCGGCCTTTTATGTTAAAAAGTGGTGTTTTCGGCACACGTTAGGCGGCGAAACCCCGTACGATAGGCGGTGTTGGGCAACACCAGTAGTGCCGTTGGGTATCGTAAATAGTCGCGAATAGGGTTGTAAGTAGTCGTGAATGGGCATTCTAACCCTGTTACAGCCCGGTCGTAACCCTATTATTTCGTCCAAACAACCCTTAGGATATGAATTAGGATGAATAATTTTCGCTAGAATGAAAGGCTGTTTTTAGGTATCTGGCTAATCAACAGTTGATTGCTGTTTTTTTCTTGCGAATTTGGAGGCGAGCCGTTCTTAGGGTCGAGATAATCGATTCTCGGAGGGTTCGGGTTACAAAGTGTCAGAATGTCAAAATGCTTTTCCCTCATGTTTTGCGGCCGTCTGGCGATCGTTTTTTGTGTGACAGGTCTTTGTGCATATATATATTGTCTAGAAACTGATATTCTGATAAAAAGAACAGTGACTTGTAAAAATAGGATAGATCGGTTCTTTTAAATAGCTCTGTTTGTGTGGTGATGAAAAGCGAAATCTAAAAAAAAGAATAACTAATAATACAAATAGACCTTGTGAGATCTCTGAGGAAATGATTCTTTTGCATTCAAATTTGGACGGATGTAAGTCTGCTTAAATAAGAGTAATAGAAAAAGTATGTATATGAGAAAAAAAATGAGATTTTGGGGTTTGGCCTGTTTGTTGGGCGGATGCTTGATGCTGGGCAGTTGCGGTTCGGAGGCGGAGGATTTGGATATTCCGGAAGGAGAAGGTTTAGTGAAAATAGATCTGATGCCGGAGGTTGGTTTCCAAACAAAGGCTGTGGATGAGAATGAGTATAAGGATGTAAATAAGTATACCGTACAGGTGTTTAAATCTGGACAAGAGAGCAATCCTGTTATTGAAGGTTTATATGGGGAATTAGAAGCGGAATATTCTTTACAGGTAGGTCAATATGTATTGAAGGCTTTTATGGGAGAAGAGAAACCGGTTTCTACCGACAAATTGTATTTTTATGGTGAACAAGGTTTTGAAGTGAAGGAAGGAAAGATCGTTGAAGCCCCGGTAACTTGTAAACCCTCTTCTGTGCGGATCAATGTGGTGTTTGACGCAAAGATGGATGAATATTTCTCTGATTATTCCTTAAAGATTGAGACGGAGGCACAAAAGCCGTCTTCATTTGAATGGAAAAAAGATACTGTCGGCCCGGTGTATTTTAAGGTAGGTAAACAGGAAGAGGTTAGGGTTACGGTGAATCTGACAAACAAGGAAAACGTAACGGCCAAGGGCTCTGTCAAAACTTATACGTTAAGTCCGGCAGATGCTTTGAGAATAACGTTGAAGCCGGTTATCAATAATGGTAATTTGGGAATCTCTATCACTGTAGATGAAACAACGGTCGATCATCCGGTTGATATTATCATTCCGGGAGATTGGGTATAAGATAAGATGTGGAAAATATAATAATAATAGATTATAATATGAAAGCTATCAATATATGGATGTTGGGTACGGTTTTGTTTTCCGGCTTGATATCGTGTGAGATGAAAGAGGAGATTTTCGGGAAAGATATCCCTACGGAAACCGGTTACTTGACGCTTGATGTGAATGCCGGTTCATCGTCTTCTGTAGAAACAAAGGGAGCTACCGATCAAAAGGAGGAGTTTCCGCTCGTGATCAAAGCGTTGGGCTTTGAATATACGAAAGAGTATGAATCATTCAGTAAATTCAAGGAAGAGACGGAGGGCGTGATTGAGCTGCCGATTGGGAATTACGAGATCGAAGCCCATTCGCCGGGGGAGTTTGCCGAAAAGATGAACGATCCATATTATGGAGGCGTAGAAAAAATAGAAATAATGTCTGGCGTAGAAAAACCTGCAATAGTGAAATGTTCTATTCAAAATGTCAAGATTGCTATGGATTTTACCCCTGAATTTATTGACTTTTATAGTTCTTGGACTATTACGATCGATGATAAGCTTGGCCATAGTGATGTTTATACGCAGGAAAATACGGATCCGAAACCTGTTTATTGGAAAATGGCTCCTAAAACCGATAAGATCTATGTAACAGGTACTGCAACTGTTAAATCAACGGGAGAAACTGTGACTCTTAATGAAACATTGACGAAGAAGGATAGCCCTGATAGCGAAGAGAGCGACAGCCCTTATTTTGGGGGAGGCGATGGCTTGCTTATCTCCTTAGCACCGGGGAAAGATGTTGAGTTAAATAAAGAGGGTATTGAAATTACGGTTAACGGATTTAATCAAGAGACAAATGAGAATATCGATATAGAAGTGGAAGTTGGTGGTGGTAATGGTGAAGATCCTAAACCTCCGGTAGAAGGTGATGGCCCGACGATTACGATTCCTCAAGCGGCTTATACGCTACCTGCGGATGCTGCTCTTGCCAAGACTGCGAATGCCGTGATAAAATCGGATGCTAATTTGACGAGTGTAAGAGTGCAGATAGCCGCTGGTAATGATTCCTTTTCGACTATTGTAGAGGGAATGGGATTAGGTGATTTTGATTTAATGACAGTAAAAAATGATAATGCAGCTTTAGCAGATATCTTAACGAATATGGGAATAGTATTACCTACGACAGAAGATAAAGAATATGCATTCCCTGTAGGAAGTTTCTTTGAGTTCATATCTCCGATGGGAGCTACTACATCTTCGGATGGGCATGTGTTTAATATAATGGTAACAGATGCCAATGGCAAATCGAAGACAAGTAAACTGAGTGTAAAAGTGACAGAATAATACATCATGAAAACAATATATAGACTTTTATTATTTGTATTGGTGGTAGGTTTGTTTGCCTGTCAAACAGAAGAGGATGTTTCTATGAAGAGCATCGGTTATTTGAGTTTGGAAATAGCCGCCAATAATTCTACGGTCACAAAAGCCGGAGATGAAGAGCCTGTTTATAATCCCAAGCAATTGGCAGTACAAATCTTGGATAAAGATGGTGGTGTTATTAAGAAGACTGATGATTATACGGAGTGGGAGAATGAGCGTTTCTCTCTGCCTGTGGGTAAATATACGGTGAAAGCGTCTTCAAATGGTTTTGATGGTAAGGCTGCGGCGTGGGATAAGCCTTATTACGTAGGCTCTAAGGAAGTAGAGGTTATAGCGGGGCAGGAAAAGACGGCTGAAGTCGTTTGTACCTTGGCTAATGTTTTAGTAACGGTGGAATTTGATGAGAAATTCAAGCAAAGTTTCAAGTCTGCTACTATTGTGGTTGCAGACTCTGCTGATATGGAAGGAACTCGTCTTACATTTGAATTAGGTAAGAACGAACAGGCAAAAGCCTATTTCCCGGTTCCTGAAAAATCGCTGATTGTCTCAACGAGTGTAACCAATCAAAAGGATCTGCCCAACTCTCAGAAAGATACCGTTCGAGAGGTAAAAGCTCGCGATAATGTTCGGCTGATATATAAGGTGGCTGACTCGCCAAATGGTTCTACAAACATTGATATTACATTGGATGGAACAATCAAAACATATACCTTTACTATTGGCGTACCTATGACGGCAAAGACAACTTTGTCGGCAAGTGCGAGTGCATGGAGCACTTTTGCTTATTTGAAAGGACAAGTGCTTTCGAAGGCCGGTAATTTGGATAAGAGCAAGTTGGTGATGGAGTATAAACAGGCAAACGCGGAGACTTGGACTTCTGTGCCGCAATTAGAAGAAGTGGAGAAAGATTCCTATTCGGCAAAGATTACAGGTTTGACTCCGGTTACCCAATACCAATATCGTTTTGTGTGTAAGGATACGGAAGAGATAGTAAGTGAGATTGAATTTACAACGGAAGAGCAGGTAGCTTTGTATAATGGTAATTTTGATGAATGGTGGCGTAAAGAAAATAAAGATAATTCTCCTTGGTATGCGATTGCGTCTGGAGATGCAACCTCTTTTGATACGCAAAAAGGTATGTTGTTCTCTTTCTGGGATTCCGGAAATGGAGGAACTGTGATGTTGAGTAAAAATCCTACTGAGCCTGAAGAAACAGAGATTCATACGTCTGGAGGTAAAGCGGCTAAGCTGGCTTCCCAGTATGTGGGATTCAGTTTTGCAGGAAAATTTGCTGCGGGGAATATTTATACAGGCCATTTCTGTAGCGCGAATATGAGTTCCTATCAAGCTCGCATCAACTTCGGACAACCTTTTACTTCTCGCCCGACCCAACTGAAAGGTTGGTTTAAGTATAATCGTGGGACAACGATAGATTATCCGACAGGTGATGGTGAATATAAGACAATCCTAACAAATGCGGGAGGCGATTTATGCTCTGTTTATATCGCTTTAGTGGATAATGAAGGTTTTGAGTATGACGGTAAAAAGTTCGCTTATGTGGTGAACGGTGATTTGGAAGGTGATGATCCTGCCAATTTTAAGTATAAGAATGCCATAGATTTCTCTGAAAACAATAAAAATGTTATCGCTTATGGAACGATAACAGGGGAGGAGGAAAAAGGAACCGGACAGTGGCAGGAATTTACCATTGATCTGAAATATCGTGATCTTACTCGAAGTCCGAAATATATTATTATTGTAGCTTCTGCAAGTAAATATGGCGATTATTTTACAGGAAGTAAGAGTAGTGTAATGTATGTCGATGATTTCTCCTTAATTTATGGTAGTGAGCCTATAATGGGGAAATAGTCGATAAACAGAAAATCTATTTCTGAAACAATGAGTTTTTATTATAAATCTACTTAGCAAGTAAGTATATCTGCCTTGCTAAGTAGATTTTAAGTATCTTTGTGGTGGAATACGTAGATAGAGCATAACGCAGCAATAACTATATAGAGTAAATTATTTGAATGAGTAGAAAATTTTTGATCCTATTGCTATTATTAGCAATAATGGCTGGTACAGTAAGTGCGCAACGAGGTAAGCGTGCTATCAAGCGCATCGACCGTGAGGTCCAAGAGACTGTATTTATCCCTAAGGGGACATGGATGGTCGGAGGTACCGTTTCATATTCCGAACACGATGAGAGTAACCTGAATTTTTTGGTTATAAAAGATTTGGAGGGGAAGGGATATAACTTTGCGGTAAGTCCGTATGTGGGATATTTCTTTCGGAATAACATATCGGCGGGTGTTCGCTTTGCTTATCATAGGGACTATCTGGATTTGGGGAATGTGGATGCCAATTTAGGTGATATTACTATTTCATTTAAAGATTTGTATTATCTGGAACATAAGTATGAGACTTCCGGTTTTTTGCGTACTTATATTCCTATCGGGCGTAGTAAGATCTTCGGACTGTTTAATGAGGCTCGCTTGACTTATGGGGATGGTACGGGAAAAAACTCTACTGGTTCTGGTGTTAATTATGATGGAACCTATCAAAAAGTCCAGAATTTGCAGATTGGTTTTGCTCCGGGATTAACAGCCTTTATCACGGATTGGTCGGCGATAGAGGTGTCTGTCGGTGTGATGGGATTTGATTTTAAGTGGATCGATCAGAAGACGAATCAAGTCGAGGAGGGATCAAGTCGAACTTCATCCGGTAATTTCAAGATCAACCTTTTTTCTATTAATATAGGTATGACATTCTATTTGTAATTCGGATATGGAGAAAGTATATCGTGGTTATAAAAAAGTAGTTGAGGGCTTTTGTTTGTTCCTTTTCTTATTAGCGACTTCATGTGCGATAGAGAATGATATCCCATATCCGGTCGTTAATGGAGGTATTACAGATATTCGTGTAGAGGGGCAACGAGCGGCGGAAGGTTCCTCGGATGCGGAGGCTATTATTGATGCATCCGCAAAAACGGTCATGTTATATGTAAACGATTCGGTGGATATGACTAAGTTGAAACTGACTCGTTTGGTGATAAATCCGATAGAAGCGGAGGTCTTGGTAGATTCCGCTCTTTGCGCTAATCCTGATAAGTTCCCGTTTGCGGGGTTTGCTTCATTGGATAGTATTCCTATGTCATCGAATACCCGGATAAATTTCACTAATCCGGTCAATTTTACCATAAAGACTTATCAAGAGTATGTATGGCAAGTCAAAGTGAGACAAATTATAGATCGAAAGATTGAAGCTCAGGGAATGATCGACTATTCGATCGACGAGTCAGATTCTCGTGTGATTATCTATGTCGGGAAAGAACAGGATTTAAAGAATATCCATATTACTTCTTTGGCTTTGGGAGGTGCGTATGGTGAGGTTACCCCAGATCCAACGACAGTGAAAGATTTTACTTCACCACGAAAGTTTACGGTTCAATACGCTTGGAGTAAACCGAATGAAGGAACAATATGGACAGTATATGTCCAGCTTACTGATGAAGATGGAGGTTCTAAGCCCTCGACTGGGGATTTGTCGGTGAATGCTTGGGGTAAATATGCGTATGTGGAAGGAAAAATATCGGATTCCGATTGCTCGTTTGAATATACGAGACAAGGTGAAAGTTCTTGGAGTAAGGTCTCAGCGACAGTTGATGGTACAAAAGCATCGGCAAAGATTGAGGGATTACAATCGGGTACGACTTATCAGTGCCGTTTGGTTAATGCTTCTGGCAGTGTATTGGGAGAATCTACTTTCACCACAGAAGAGGCTACAGCCTTATATAACGGTAATTTTGATTTATGGTACCAAGCCGGGAAGACATGGTACACGGGTGAGTCCGGCAAATCATTTTGGGATACGAGTAATCCGGGAACAACACAGGGGCTTGGTGCTGCGGTCAATATCAATCCTACCCAAGGAAATACGAATGTTGTGCATACGCAAGGAGGAAAGTCGGCGGAGCTGAAATCGCAGTTTAAGGTGAAATTTGCCGCTGCGAGCCTGTATACCGGATCTTTTGGCAGTTTGGTTGGAATGAATGGTGCGAAGATTGGGAAACTTTTGAAGAATCATTCACAACAGAGAATGGTGATACTGGCTTTTTTCAATATGCGCCGGCCACAGTTGGGTATGTAGGAGATAATCAGCCTACAGGAACGATCGCAAAAGGAGATCCGGATGTTTGCTCGATTTATATCGCATTGGCTAAAAAGTCTTATACGGTGGATAATACCAAGGTTGAGACGTTTATCCAATTTAAGACGGATAATAATATTATAGCTTATGGTGAGCTTCCTCTCAAAGAGTGTGTCTCAACGAATGGAACATGGAAAGAATTTACGATCGATTTGGAATATAAGACGCTGGAGAAGCCCAATGATATGTATCTTATCGTAGTGGCAAGTGCCAGTAAATATGGCGATTATTTTACCGGAGGTGACGGTAGCATATTGTATGTAGATGATTTCGAACTTATATACGACTAATGATATGATGAAGCGAATAAATAAATTCTATTATTGTATACTGTCATTGTTTCTCTTTACGGCTTGTCAGGAGGAGGCTTTGATGGATAAGACGGCTGGCTTCCAAATATCTTTGCAGGATGGGGAGGTTGCGATTGAGACGAAAAGTACCCCGGTGGAATTAGGGAAACCTGCTGTAGATAAGTTTAAATTAAAGATCGTGAGGGAGGGAGTCTCTGAACCGTTGTACGAGGGAGCTTATACCAGCCAAACAATACCAGCTTCAGCCGGTACTTATGCGATCGCTGCCTCTTATGGGGATAATCCTGTTTTGGCATGGGATGCGCCTTATTATTTCGGGGATACGACTAAGGTAGTCATTAAGGAGGGCGAGCAGAAAAGCATTTCCTTGAAGTGTAAGGTGGCGAATGCGTTGGCCTCGGTCTCTTTCCCTGCTGATGCGGAGTTGCAGAAGATCTTCTCTTCTTATTGGGTGAAAGTGGTTGTTGGAGATCTTTCTTGTAAGTTAACTTCGGATAGCAAGAGGAGCGCTTATTTTCAAGCGGGGAAACAGGTGACTTTTTATTTTGAGGGGAAAAAGACGAATGGTGCGGATTTTTCAGAGGAGTTAAAGCACAAGGATCTTCCTTCGATATTGGAAGCCGGGCATAATGTGAAGCTGACCTTAAAGCTGTCGGATGATTTATTATTGGATATCGCTAAGGTGGAGGTTAAAAAGGAGACGATCACGAGTGATATTCCGATGGATTGGTTACCTAGGCCGAAGATCGAGGCCGAAGGTTTTGAGAATAATGTGCTAGCTTTTGCCGAGACAGAGAGTAAAACAGCGAAATTGAATCTTAATACGGCCTCTGCTTTGCAAGATTTGAAGTTGAAGTTTACTTTTGGTGATCCGCAATTTGAGAGCTTGAATGATAAGGAATATCTCTTATCTGTTCCGACGGATAAGGAGAAAGTGGAAAAGGTGCTAGGTATTGTATTGCCCGAGATCGGTGCGGAAAAAGCCTCTTTGGATTTGACATCTATTGTTTCCAAATTGCAAACAAATGCGGGTACGACAGTAGAGAATAAGATAGAGGTAGATGCGAAGGCGAACAATCGCTGGAGTAGTGAAACGGTTAAAGATCAAGAAAACCCGAATAGGGTTGAGGTGTAATAAGCCGATTTTCCGAGTGAATGCTTATCCGGGAAATGTTTGGACAAAGGAGTTTACAATGAACCCCTTAATGGAAGAGCAGGTGGAAAGTGGAGATTTTACGATTTTGAGTAAAGACATCAAGTATCAATTTAGTTTGGATGGACAATCTGGTTGGACGGACATAAGTGCAGATTTGCGGAAGGCTGATTTAACTCCGGGAACGAATTACTTCATTCGTGGCTTGTATCGTGGACAGGTTGCAAGTGAGGTTGCGGAGGTGAAGACGTATCCGATTATAGAGTTGGAGAATGGTAATTTAAGTTCATACTCTGTTGTAAGAGGAGAAGATGGTAATAAATGGAAAGGATATGGAGCTCAGTTTGAATGGTCTAGTTGGGCTACTTTAAATGAATTGACTACACCTAATTGCCCTATAACTGCATATAGTTATAACACACGCTCGGGTACTCGACCTGTTTCAGATATAAGGATAGGGGCAAATGATAATGTTGCTGTCTGGATTATAACAATTGGTTATGGTTATGGTGGTAATAGTTCTAATCCTAAGGCTGTTACTCCTAGTGAATTGTTTTTAGGAAAATATAATGAAAAGGGAATAGAGTTTGCTTCTCATCCGACAGGACTTCATTTTTGGTATAAATATCATCCATTTAAAGGGGACTTATCGGATATATCCATATCTTTGTTTAGTGGAGAGCAGGAAATAGGGAAAGGCATTTTGCAAGAAGAAAATGAAGTTTCATCGTATAAAGATTGTATATTGCAGATAATATATGATGAAAAATATAAACATCTATCTCCTGATAGAATTTCTATTGTATTTAAATCGGGGTTTAACTCAGAGGTGGAATCAAGAGAATCTGGAAGTTTAACATCATCAAATACAGCTAATCCTAAATTTAGAGGTAGTGAACTTTATATTGATGATATTTCTTTAATTTACGATAAGTAATATGTTAAGATAGAGATCATTCATTACTTAAATAAGAAATATAAAATGAAATATGTCATTTATATCCTATTAACCCTCTTCCTTCTGGCAAGTTGCCAAAAGGAAGAATATGTTGGTACTCCTCGAGGAATGGGAACTCTGGTATTGGAAACCCTTTCTGTTCAAACCGAAAATGTCAATACGGTTTTCACTCGGGCCGTAGAGCCAGATCTATATGTGGAGATTTGGCAAAATGGTCAACTTTTGACGGGACAACGGTATGAGCCGGGAAAAGTGCCCGGTAAGTTAGATTTGCCTGCTGGTGTTTATCTGCTGAAAACCTATAACCAAGCATATCAGGATATGTCTGGTTGGCTGGATACAGAGAAAGGGAATATGGCTTTTTCTGCTGAAAAAGATTTTGAGATTGAATCAAATGAGATTAACTATCTGAGTGTAGAAGTTCCTATGGTGAATATCGGTGTTTCCTTAAAGCTCCCGGAAGGTTTTAGTGATCGCTTTAAGGATTATCATTTTACCGTACAAGTCGGAAACCGGTCCGTAGAAATATCCAATGGAGAAACCGCTTATTTCCCCTTGAGTGAAGTAACTTATATTTTAAGTGCCACAAATAATGATGGTGAAAATAAAACGAAATCAAAGACAATCAAATCGCCAGTGGCAGGAACTATATATGAAATCTCTTATGGCTATGCAGCTAAAGGGTTGATTATTAGTGCTAAATATGGCTTATGAAGTGAATAACTTACGGCTTTCCAAGCCGTTAGCTTACCACTAGGGGTAGCCGCTAGTTATTCACTCGACAAGCCGTAAGTTATTCACTTCACAAGCTATAAACAAGGGGGTGTCGTTCTTTACATATAATATAAACGTACGTTCGTACATTAAAATATACAGCCTCTCTCTTTAAAGGCAAATCCAAAAACATATCCAGTTACTTTTCTCCCCTTTTGGATTAAAAAGTATCTTAACTGTATCGTTCAACGAAACTAAGTGTGTTGGCCAAGTATCTTAGTTTCGTTGGCCAACGCACCTAGGTGCAGATATGTATTAAAGCATATGGACAATTCCCGTCCCTCGTGCTCCAACCGTTATTCTCAAATTATTCCTTACCTTTCCTTGATAAAAGAAGATTTCTCAGCGAACAGGTATAAGAATTGGAGATTTTTATCTAAGTTTGTCAGTATACATCAAAAAGAAAGGAAGATACTATGATATCTCAAATAACCATCCCCTACGCCATGGCCGATTTCGCCAACTTATGCGAGCTAGGTTGCTCTTGACTTTGGCGCAATACTAATAAACAATCTCTAAAACCCTTTATTCATGGGCTTTTTATCAAATTCGTTATGTTTTTAAGGTGACGCAATGCCAAAGTCAAGGCTATGCCTATTTATCAAGATTTTCCATCCAACGCTTTCCCGGCCTTTGTGTTGAGGAAAATGAAGAATCCACAACTTACTATGGCTAAAAATGTAAATAGTCCTATTAATGGTGTCATTTCGATACCTCCTTCTCATTTATTAAGTATAATCCACTTGCTAAACTAAATAACACAGTAATTATGCCAAAGATAATAACAAGTAATGTGTTTCCTAAGTCTCTCATTATGGCAGCAATAACTACTCCTGCCAATATCAATTAAGCCACATCAATGAAAAACTTACCTAACTCTTTTCTCATAGTTGCTTGATTTTGATGTTTATAAAACTTTATCTTTTCGCAAAGAAAACCATTCTTTTTCTATAAACCAAATTATTCCGTACCTTTGCCCCTCAAAAAGAGAACACAAGGTATGGAAAAACATTTTAAGAGAACGCTGATTACTACGGCGTTGCCGTATGCGAACGGACCGGTGCATATCGGCCATTTGGCCGGGGTATATGTGCCTGCTGATATTTATGCCCGTTACCTTCGTTTGAAGGGGGAGGAAGTGTTGATGATTGGTGGTTCGGACGAACATGGGGTACCCATCACGTTGAGAGCGAAGAAAGAGGGGATCACACCGCAGGATGTGGTGGATCGTTACCACGGTATTATCAAGAAATCGTTCGAGGAGTTCGGTATCACGTTTGATATCTATTCTCGTACTACTTCCGCTACGCATCATCAGATGGCCTCGGATTTTTTCCGTACATTGTATGATAAAGGCGAATTCATCGAGAAAACAAGCGAGCAATATTACGATGAGGAGGCGAAGCAATTCTTGGCCGACCGTTATATCATGGGTACTTGTCCGCATTGTGGAAACGAGAAGGCGTATGGCGATCAGTGCGAGGCTTGCGGTACGTCTCTTAGCCCGACGGATTTGATCGATCCGAAATCCGCTATCAGTGGCAGCAAGCCGGTGATGCGTGAGACGAAGCATTGGTATCTGCCTTTGGACAAGTGGGAGCCGTTTTTGCGTAAATGGATCTTGGAGGATCATAAGGAATGGAAACCGAACGTATATGGGCAGTGTAAGAGCTGGCTGGATATGGGACTGCAACCCCGTGCGGTGAGTCGTGATTTGGATTGGGGTATCCCTGTTCCCGTGGAAGGGGCGGAAGGAAAGGTGCTGTATGTCTGGTTCGACGCTCCGATCGGTTATATCTCTAATACGAAAGAGTTGCTGCCGGATAGCTGGGAGACTTGGTGGAAGGATCCGGAGACTAAAATGGTCCATTTCATCGGTAAAGATAATATCGTGTTCCATTGTATCGTGTTCCCTTCCATGCTGAAAGCGGAAGGTTCTTATAACTTGCCGGAGAATGTCCCCGCTAATGAGTTCTTGAACTTGGAGGGCGACAAGATCTCTACTTCCCGCAACTGGGCGGTTTGGTTGAACGAGTATCTGGTGGATATGCCGGGCAAGCAAGACGTGTTGCGCTATGTCTTGACGGCCAACGCGCCGGAGACAAAGGATAATGATTTCACATGGAAAGATTTTCAGGCTCGTAATAATAATGAGTTGGTCGCTATCTTAGGGAACTTCGTGAACCGTGCGTTAGTCCTTACGGATAAGTATTTCGAGGGTAAGGTGCCGGTGGCTGGCGAGTTGACAGATTATGATCGCCAGACCTTGAAGGATTTCGCGGATGTGAAAGAGAACGTGGAACGCCTGTTGGATACCTACCACTTCCGTGACGCTCAGAAAGAGGCGATGAACCTAGCCCGTATCGGAAATAAGTATCTCGCTGATATGGAGCCTTGGAAGTTGGCGAAGACGGATATGCCTCGTGTCGCTACGATCATGAACATCGCTTTGCAGATTACGGCTAATCTGGCGATCGCTTTTGAGCCGTTCTTGCCGTTTAGCATGGAGAAACTGAATAAGATGCTGAATGTAGAGCCGTTGGGATGGAATCGCCTAGGTGCTACGGATCTATTGGAGGCCGGTCATCAATTGGGCAAGGCAGAGTTGTTGTTCGAGAAGATAGAGGATAGCGTGATCGAGGCCCAAGTGCAGAAATTATTGGATACGAAGAAAGCGAATGAGGAAGCGAATTATAAGGCGAAACCGATCCGTGAGAATATTGAGTTCGATGATTTCATGAAACTGGATATCCGTGTGGGTACGGTTCTGGAATGTGTGAAGGTTCCGAAAGCGGATAAGCTGCTTCAGTTCCGTATCGACGATGGCCTGGAGAAACGCACGATCGTGTCGGGTATCGCCCAGCATTATAAACCCGAGGAATTGGTAGGCAAGCAAGTTTGCTTCATCGCTAACTTAGCTCCCCGTAAGCTGAAAGGTATTGTTTCCGAGGGTATGATTCTCTCCGCCGAGAATTTCGATGGAAAGCTGGCCGTTATCACTCCGGAGAAAGAGGTGAAACCGGGTAGTGAGGTGAAATAATAAGATAAACGCAATAATGAGGGGGCTATTTCGTTTTAACGACGGGATAGCCCTATTTTTTGAATGGATAAGATGCTAGAGAAACAGATACAGATGGTAGATCTGCGGAGGCAGTATGAACGTTTGCGTAGCGAGATCAATCCCGCCATGCAAACGGTGATAGATGCTTGTGCCTTTATCAATGGCCCTCAGGTGAAAGAATTTTGTAACCATTTATCAGGTTATTTAGGTGTTCCTTATGTGATCCCGTGCGGCAACGGTACGGATGCCTTGCAAATCTCCTTGATGGCATTAGACTTACATCCGGGCGATGAGGTGATCGTTCCTGCTTTTACGTATATCGCCGCGGCTGAGGTCGCTTTGGCTCTTGGCCTAGTGCCGGTATTAGTGGATGTAGATCCCGGTACATTCAATATAGACCCGGAAAAGATAGAAGATGCCTTGTCTGAAAAGACGAGAGCTATTATCGCAGTTCATCTTTTTGGCCAGTGTTGTGATATGGAACCGATCTTGCGTATTGCCAGCCGTCATAATCTATATGTGATCGAGGATAATGCCCAGTCCATCGGTGCTAATTATACTTTCTCGGATGGAACGGTGAAGAAAGCCTGTACGATCGCCTCTATAGGAACGACCTCCTTCTTCCCTTCGAAACCGTTGGCTTGTTATGGTGATGGTGGGGCGATGTTTACTTCCGACGCACGATTGGCCGAACGACTGCGAATGATCGCCAATCATGGGCAAAAGGTAAAATATCATCATGCTTTGGTGGGCTGCA